>VAOX01020527.1_pt1 | contig 18498 bp, 14 predicted proteins | sample 3393891 | NCBI WGS metagenome assembly VAOX01 (sample SAMN08290429, study PRJNA428436) | hydrothermal vent metagenome | isolation source: Deep-sea hydrothermal vent chimney | place: Indian Ocean: Southwest Indian Ridge | depth 2822 m m | reverse complement strand
AGTGCTCATCACCAATAAGGTGACTTCACATTTTTTCATTACGCTATCCAAATCAATAACTTGCACATCTTTTTCGCGCCCAACTGATTAATCCAGGATAAAACTGAGTAGAAGACATATAGGTAGAAATGATTTTATGACCGACTGTATTATTGTTGGCGGCGGCCTGATAGGCATGCTCAGCGCGAGGGAATTAAGCAAAGCAGGGCTTGATGTGCTATTGCTTGATAAAGGTCGGCTGGGAAGTGAGTCTTCATGGGCGGGTGGTGGCATTCTCTCTCCTCTGCATCCATGGCACTACTGTGATGAAGTTAACGAGCTGGCCAGTATTGGCCATAAAGGCTATGCGCAATTAGCTCAGGAGCTGTTTGAGCAAAGTACAATAGACCCGGAGTACGTTCAGTGCGGCATGCTGGTGTTGCACAGCGCGAAGCAACAGGCCGATAGGCTGTCGGCGGCGCAGAGCTGGGCAGGTAAATGGTCGATGAATTTTTCAGCCATTAGCTCACATAATGAGTTGCAGGCTATTGCACCCGGGCTTGCAGCGCACTCGGAGCATGGCTACTGGATGCCTGATATTGCACAAATGCGAAACCCCAGGCTGGTAAAGTCTGTTCGCGGTAGTCTGGATGCGCTGGGCATCTGTTATAAGGAAAATGCGCAGGTTGATGGCCTGAATGTGGTTAATGGCAGGATTAAAGGTGTGCATGTAAAGGGTCAGCATTACAGCGCGAACCATGTGCTGGTCGCGGGAGGTGCATGGAGCGCGCAGATACTTGAGTCCTGTCAGCAGCCGCTTCCGGATATTAGCCCTGTTAAAGGCCAGATGATTCTGTTTAAGGGCCAGCCGGGCCAGCTTAAAACCATTCTGCTGGCTGAAAATCGATATCTGATTCCAAGAAAAGATGGCCGCGTTTTATGTGGTAGCACGATTGAGCGCAATGGGTTTGATAAATCCATTAGTGGCGATGTTAAGCAGGAGCTGGTAGATAGTGCGACGGCCCTCTTCCCGGAGCTGCAAAAACTGGTAGTAGAGCACCACTGGTCGGGCCTCAGGCCGGGTAGCCCCCGAGGTGTGCCTTATATCGGCAAACATGGCGAGATAGACGGGCTGTTTATTAATGCAGGGCACTTTAGAAACGGCGTTATTCTGGGCCTTGGGAGTGCTCAAAGAGTGGCAGAAATGATTATTTCAGATCGTTAAATCAGTCGGTGCGCCATTTTTTTGTCACTTATTCTGCCGTTTATCAGGGATATCTCTTACTCTATCATTATAAACATGACTTTGGATTGAGAGTGGTTTTAGAATGAGACAACGACAGGGCATGGTCAGGATTTGCGTTTAGGGAAAAGCAATAAAAATGTAAAAATAGCTGATATAGCCCATAATGAATGCGCTCGGTTTGTGAAACCTGCAAAGTGGTTACTCTTCTATAAAGTGCTATCTATAATTTTGATGTCCGCATCAGGCTATGTACACAGGGGATAGAACATATCCCGGATAGTCTGTACTGCACTTAACATTTTTTAATAAATTCCTGCCCTCTGGATATTAACAGTCTCACACGGGTTGCTGTGTTTTTATGCATGCCACCCCAGATGGCTGGAAACAGAATATCTGAAAAAGATAACTGACTCGCTATAGTGCAATATCAGAATTAAGCCGAGGCTTAAAAGTACTGTAATTCAGGCAGGATGCATCTGTATTGTTGTTTGTGTATGCACTAACAAACGGATGTTAATTAACGACAAAAATGAATTTGATAAAATACGAAGACATTAAAATGAAAATAAATACATCAACTCAGCTCGGGCCCGAGGTTACGCGAATGTCCGGCTTTACACTGATGGAGTTAATGATTGTACTTGCTATGGCAGGTATAATCGCGGCCATCGGCATTCCCTCTTTTAGCTCAATGATTACTACTAATCAGCTTGCAGATATCACTAATGAACTTACATTAGCATTAAAACGGGCACGCGCTGAAGCCATTGCCAGTGGCCGTGATGTTAAAGTTTGCAGCAGTATAAATAGCTCAGGCTGTAGTGAGGCAGCTGGAAACTGGAGTAAGGGCTGGGTTGTTATGGTGGATCGTAATCAGAATAATCAGTTTCTGGAGTCGGAGCCTGATGAGCTTCTCTGGGTTAAAAAAATCGATGTAGATGCCAGTGCCAGGATTGAGGTAACACCCAATCCCGGTTTACCGAATGATTTCTCAAAGGAGGTTCGTTTTTCCTATAAAGGTGAATTAAAAGCAGGTACCACAGGAGGCTTCCAGATTTGCAGCGGAGTTGAAAGTGGGGTAAATGGTTTTCCTCGACGCGAAATTACGGTGAGCGTGACAGGCCAGACGCATTTTGAAAAAAACACAACAGCTACGAATAATTGCTGATGAATACTATTGCATTTAAAAAACAATCGGGTTTTACCTTAATTGAAGTGATGGTAGCATTATTTATTCTCACCATCGGCATGCTGGGTTCAACATCGATGATGTTACGCTCCCAGTTAAAAGCTCAGGAAACAAATACAGAGGCCACGGCAGCGCAAAGAGTCTGGAATATTGCCGAGCTATTGCGCTCTAATGTAACGGATATAAATAACGGAGTTTTTGCAGGTGAGCCGCTTACCGTGAAAGATACTGAGGCAGCATCAGGCGCGCCGCCGTGTATAGCAGGTGGTTGTAGTGGCGAAGGATTGCTGGCCATGACAAAATACTTTATTGCACTTGAGCTTGATACCTATTTAAAAAACAAAAATTCCAGGGTTGTTATAACACAGGTATCGGGCACTGCTGAAAAACAGGATATATTGTTTGATATTGTGCTCACCTGGGAAGAGCTCGGTAAAGGTACAACAGGCAATGCTGGTGCTACATACGATAAAAGCTACCAGATGATTTTCCAGCCATGAAAAATATCAGGAAAAATATTAATATGACTTTATCCAGGATGAGTTGTGTTGCAGGTAAACAGCCAGATTTTAATAAACAGGCCGGTTATTCAATGCTTGAATTACTGGTGGCTATGACCATTGGGGTATTAGTGCTGGGTTCTGCAATTACGCTACAGGTTTCAAATAGAGAAGGCTTTAAAGCCACAACCTCTGAGCTGGAAATGAAAACCAGTGCAAAAATGGCGGCAGAGTTTATTGGCACCAGTTTGCGCAGCGTAGGTGCAATGGGTTGTCGTACGGTGGATGCTTTTCAAAATATTCAGCAGGAAGATCGTGTGGCAAGAACAGCAGCCTCTTATAATATTGTGCTTGCGAGTTCTGTGAATGGCACGGCTTATTCAGCAGACGAGGATTTTAATGCCGGCCATGAAATACTGGGTTACGATGCAGATGATATAAAGAATGCGGGCTGGACTCCTACACCTGATACTGTGCTTAACCTTGATGGTATGACAGGAGGTTCAGATGCCATTACGCTGCGCGGTGGTGTGGGAGAATCTTATGTCATTGCAAAGGGCAGGGTTTATGGGGAGGTCGTATACAAATTAGATGTTAAGGCTGGAACAGATATAAGTATAAAGGTGAATGACTATGCAGTGGCGTCAAGCTGTAAAACCGCTGAAGTATTTAGAGTGACAGCAGTGGCAGTGGATCCTGACCGCATAGGCCGTGGCGAGGGTAATGGCAATGCAGTGGGAGAGTTGACAGCGAGATTTGGAATAGAGAGAGAGGGCTTTGCGGAGCTAAGGCGTGTTGCAACCACCAGTTATTATATCGCCAATAACGCGAGAGGGTTTCCTACGCTTTTTCGAAATGTAGACGGTGTGTCCAGCCCGCTGGTTGAAGGCGTTGAGCATATGATGATCGATTATGGTATTGAAGATAGTGCGGGATTGCGCAATGTTGCCAATCGGTATTTAACGGCAAATACCATACAGGGAACCTGTGGTGAGGGCCCTCTTTCTGTGCCGCTTAAAAGTGGCTGCCTGTGGCCCGATGTGGTCAGTGTGAGGGTGAGTTTTATTATGCGCTCCCGTGATGAGATATTTGGCAAAAATGTTACGAAAACCTATACCTTGCCAGGTTCTGCAAACCAGGCGTATGAAAAGGAAGATAAATATACCCGTGCAATATACTCATCGACTTTTGTTGTACGTAACAGGTTAATTGGGGCACGTACTGACAATGGATAATCAAATGCTTAAAACACAATCGGGAATAGCGCAAAATAAATCAGCTGAAAACGCATGTTCTAACAAAATATCCAGTAGTAAACCAGACGGCAATAAATCAGTAGGTCGGGTAATGGGCAGGCAAAAAGGAGCAGTTCTGATTACCACGATTGTTTTAATGGTAATTTTCACACTGCTCGGCGTTGCGGCTATGCGCACCAATTTATCGGATATTTCTATTCAGGCCAGCCTGAAAAACAGAAACAATGCCTTTCAGTGTGCTGAGGCAGCATTAAGAGCAGGTGAAATCTGGCTGGGGGCATTGGCGGCACCGGCGTTTGCAGTGACTGCTAATCCTGATCAGAATGCAACTCAGGTCTGGCAGGTCAATGAAGATACTATACAGAACCCGGAGCTGCGGCTCAATGACTTCTGGCAGAACAATGCTGTGACCCAGGCATATGGTGGGTTATTGCAAAATGGTGCTGTTAATGTGGGTTGTAAAAACGACCCACGCTATTTTATTGAAGCGCTTGGGGCGATAACGCCTGATAGTGATGCAATAGATTTTGAAACTCAGGCGAGAGCACGCAGCGTAATGTATCGCATCACAGCTTATAGCACCGGTATTGATGATACGGCCACTGTCGTTTTACAAACCACATATTTACAACCGATTAATTAGCATGAATACTAAAATTTTTAATGCAAAGAAGCATAATCCAGAAAAACGGAGCTCGGTAATGAGACATTTTTTAAATACATATCCGCAGAAGTTGATGCAGGCCCTGGCTTTGTCAGTAACCGTGTTTTTTTCGTCTGCAAGTCATGCGGCAGCGCCCAATGAGCTGGCTATTGCCAATGCGCCTTTGTTTTTAGGCGCTGCAGTTCCACCGAATGTGTTTTTTGTGACGGATGATTCCGGTTCTATGGATTTCGAATTTATGACAGCAGCGCATTGGCCGTTAAATAACTATGATCCTGATCCTGTACGAAATGGGTCTTTCAGAGCTTTCAAGCCGGGGGTTTTTAGTGATTTCAATGTGGATGGGGAATTTAGATCTACTGATTTTAGTGGAGAATCTCCCTCTACTGCAGGGAGATATATTTATATTTATAACAATGAGGCGGATGATGCGGTCATTGATCGTAACTGTCGCTCACTTGCAAATAATGGTAGAGGACGAACTGAAATTTGTGTAGGAAATAACAGGCATCCCCTGGATGTTGACTGGCGTGGGCGAGCGAGTGGTTTAAATCGCCTGTTTTATAATACGAATATTCTTTATGAACCCTGGGATGGCCCCTGTGCGGCAGATGGAGCAGCCTGTGGCAATGCAAATTTTACAGGAGCGAAATCAAATCCTCATTCTGCACAAACAGGTTTTACCATTGAGCGTGATTTATCACAGGATGGTGATGCGAATAATGGACCTTTTATTTATGAAGTCTGGATTGATGACTCAGGTATTAAACCGGATGGAGACGGAAAGCCTGACAGGCCGCGTCGAGGTGCTAATTTTAATGAATCAGGTTATGCTGCAAGTGAACTGGCTACTACAACTGCCAGTGATGCACCCAATGAACTTGTAGATTTATGGGATTCGCATATGCGATTTACAGTTTCCACCGGGTCGGTAGATGTGCAATTGATCGCTTATAATCCTAAAACCGGGGTAGATGCGGATACTCCTGCAGGCTTAAATGAAACGAGCATAGGCGGTATCACTACCCTCAGCGGGACATCCTGTTATAACGTTCTGGGAGGCAAACCGCTGGTTAAGGCGATACGCGATACGATTATTGCTAACCCTGCAGATGCAGCGACACCCATTAAAACAACAGATGCCTCAGGTTGTCGTACGATTGCCGAAACCACGCAAAATATAGCCAACTGGTATCAGTATTATCGGCGGCGTGCTTTTCCGGTTAAAAATGCCATTGCTGAAGTTATGGATTCACAGCCGGAGTTTCGTTTTGGCCTAACGGTTATTAATCGGCCGGGGGATCTTTTTGAACCTGTACCTGCCAGTACGGTAACTAGCGCAGTGGATCTGGCCGCTCATAATGAGAATATAAAACAGGAATATTTTTCATATCCTCAACCATCTTCGACGACGCCATTGCGGATTGCTCTGGATAATGCGGGTAAATATTATATGGGGGATTATACTTTGCCGAATGGGGGGGGGAGCCTCGATAGCCCCATTATTGAATCATGTCAGAAGAATTTTACTATTTTACTTACGGATGGCTTCTGGAATGGTGGTAGCCCATCGGGTGTTGGTGATAAAGACGGGGACGGTAAGTCTGATACCGTTGCAGATGTGGCTTATAAATATTTTAGAACTGATTTGAGCACTCTTGCAAATGACGTAACACTGGATTTACCACTGGAAAATGACCTGCTAACGGGTATTTTAGGGACTGATGTGGATGCTAAAACAACCATACAGCACATGATTACCTTTACCGTTGCTTTTGGTGTACGGGGGGAGTTAGTCGATAATAATAATGATGGTAACCCGGATAAAAATGCAGCAGGCGAAGACTGGAATGTGGCAGGTATACCTGATATCGCTGGTATACCTGATATCGCTGGTAACTGGGGAAGTCCTTCTGTTGATGGAAGGGGTCCTAATATCGATGATTTATGGCATGCAGCTTATAACAGTGCAGGTGTATTTGCTTCGGCTTCAACCCCTACCGAAGTTTCACAAAGGCTTATAAATGCTATTTCAAGGGCAAAGTCGCGGCTGGGTTCAGCGGCGGCAGTAGCATTAAATTCCGGCACGCTTAATGCGAATAGTCGGCTGTATCAGGCACGATTTAATTCCAGTGGCTGGTCGGGTAATCTTTTCTCTATACCTATTCAGGATGGTCCTGTTGATGTGTTGCCTGTGGGTGCACCGGATGGTGATGATGATTCACCACCGGAATGTGACGCATTTCAGACAGTGGGGGAGCTTTGTGGTCCTGAGTGGAATGCGGCAGAAGAGCTGGCGGGCCTGACTTATACCAGCCGAAAAATTTTCACCATGAGTATAAACAGGGCAGCAACACCAGATACGTTTACGCCAGTTGCCTTTGATCTGTTGTCCAGTCTTGGCATAGAACAGCAAGCTGCGCTGAATGTAAATCCGGATAGCCCAACGTTGGCATCAGATAGTCTGGGCCAGGAAAGGCTGAACTATATTCGTGGCGATGACAGTAATGAGTCTGATGCAGTGAATGGTGTTTTCAGAGTTCGTAATGAAGTGGTTGCTCTGGACAAAGTTACCAAACTGGGGGTTAAGAACAAAATGGGGGATATTGTGCATTCAGCCCCGGCCTTTGTGGGTGGGCCGAGTTTCTTCTATCCAGAGTCGATTGAAACCGAGAGTTATGCAAAATTTAAATTTGATAACCGGGCGCGTACCGGGATGGTTTATGTAGGCACCAATGAAGGCATGCTACATGGCTTTAATGCAACAACGGGAGAGGAAAAACTTGCTTTTATTCCTGGAACCCTGGTTGAAAAATTAAATGTGCTTACAGCGACTTCATACAATAACCAGCACCAGTATTTTGTGGATGGTTCACCGGTTGTATTTGATGCGTTTAATGGTTCTGCCTGGAAAACCATGCTGGCCTCATCACTGGGTGCGGGAGGTCAGGCTGTGTTTGGTCTTGATGTAACGGATCCAGATACTTTTAATGCCGGTAATGTTGCCTGGGAATTTACTGATAATCCCCGTACGGTGGGTACGAAAGATTATGGCGATGAAGACCTGGGCTATACCATAGGCGATGTCAGTTTTGCTAAAACAAATGCTGGCAATGGGGTATGGGCTGCAATATTTGGTAATGGTTATAATAATACTGAAGATGATGGCTTTAAGAGCTTAACGGGTAATGGCGCTATATATGTTGTAGATGCTTTTTCCGGCGAGCTAATTCGTAAATTTGATACAGGTACTGGCTGGGCAGACGACCCACTAACTGGCGCAGAGCGACCTAATGGTGTTGCATCTGTAACGCCTGTGGATATTGATGGGGATTTTAAAGTGGATTATCTTTATGCAGGTGATTTGTTTGGTAATCTCTGGAAAATGGATGTAAGGGGAGCATCTGCTGCCAGCTGGACAATTACCCGTATATTTGTAGCAACAGGCCCGGACGGGGAGGTTCAGCCGATTACATCTGGCGTGGCAGTAAAGCGCCACCCCATTAATCGTGATCAGACGTTGGTACTGTTTGGTACGGGTAAGTATCTGGAGTTAAATGATAATGGTGCTTCAGATGTGAACACCGATATTCAGACATTTTATTCAATCTGGGATAATAATACCGGCACTGAGCCTGATAGAAGTGCATTATTGCAACAGACAATTGAAGCGATAGAAACAGTTAATGGAAGGGATTTCCGGGTAACCAGCTTTAAGGCAACCGGTGTTGACTGGGCAACCCAGAAAGGCTGGTATATGGACTTACGTCTCGATCCCGAGTATGGTGAAGAGATTGTAGTTACACCTATAGTGAGAAATAACAGGGTTATTTTTGTAACGCAAACGCTGACGGGCACTGGTGTCTGCGATGGGCTTGGCACGAGCTGGATTATGGAGCTGGATGCCAATACGGGTAATCGACTGCTTGATCAGCCGTTTGATGTAGATGGTAATGGTATTATAAATGACGCTGATCTGATTTCTTATCTTAGTAATACAAAAAACACTGTGACTTCAGGTGTCAGGTCAAAACAGGGTGTTGTTGCAAGCCCGGGTATTTTGAATAACAGAAACTCATCGTCTGAATTCAAGTATTTCGCGGGTACAGGAGGTGGTGTAGATGTGGTGACAGAATCCGCAGATGCAGAATACAGGCAGCGTCAGTCGTGGCGCCAACTCCGGTAATTTAACAGGCAGTAACTGTTTAGTATAACTGAGCAGTTACCGCCTGTGCTGATAGCGTTGTTACCAGGTGAGTATTGAAAGTTAAATATAAGACGGCAGCACAGAGCCGCAGGCTAAAATTATGAATAAACAGACAGGTTTTACATTAATTGAACTAATGATAGTGGTAGCTATTCTCAGCGTGATTTCAACGGTTGGTATGATGTCCTATCGCACGTATGCGGCAAAGGGCGAGCGTGACCGTGGGTGTGTAATGGTGCTACCGGAAATGGCCAGAGACCTTGAGCTTTATAAACAGGTTAATGGCGCATACACAACTGATTTTAACGAACTAAACAAAATATTAAAGTCATCACGGGAATGGTCTGCAATACCCGTTGATACAACGTTAACCCATAAGTACTCGATTGCATTAGCCAATGGTGGTTTTATAATAAGCTGTACACCAACCAGGCTGGAGAATGGATTAGATCTAACCGGTTGCGGCATATTGACCTATGATAACTTTGGTCGTAGAGACGTATCGGCAGTAGAGGGCGGTAAATCAAAAGACTCCTGCTGGCGTTAATCCGGCTTACTACTTCGCATCCGTCCTCGGGCTTTTATTTCTAAGTTCTTTGGGTAACTGAAAAATAATATCTTCTCCGGGGCCGTTATCACTGGATAGCGATGCCCCAAACCACGTCTGTATTCTCTGTATTACGCCTTCAACCAGTAATTCCGGTGCAGAGGCCCCTGCACTCAAACCAACGGTTTTAATGTTTTTAAACCAGGCTTTATCCAGCTCTTCCGCATTATCAATCAGGTAGCTGGGGATATTGTTTTTTAGAGCAAGCTCTTTAAGACGATTTGAATTTGAGCTATTGGTTGAGCCAACAACAAGAATCATGTCGCAGGATTGTGTCAGGATTTTGATGGCATCCTGTCGGTTTTGTGTGGCATAACAGATGTCATCCTTGCGTGGCCCCTGAATATCAGGAAATCTGTTTTTTAATGCGGTGATAATATCCAGCGTGTCATCAACCGAGAGCGTTGTTTGTGTAACATAAGCTAAACCATTCAGTAAATTATCCGCTGTGTCCAGACGAAGGTTTTCTACATCTTCAACATGCTCTACCAGTAAAATTTTAGCCTGGCTGCTGTCAAACTGCCCCATTGTGCCGTCAACTTCCGGATGCCCGGCGTGACCGATAAGTATAACGCTGGTGTTGCTTTTTGCATAACGTGCCACTTCCATATGCACTTTTGTGACCAGTGGGCAGGTGGCATCAAATATTTTTAGCTGGCGGCTTTTTGCTTCACGCTGCACGGCCTGCGATACACCGTGTGCGCTAAAAATAACCGTGGCATCATCGGGGATTTCATTAAGTTCTTCAACAAAAACAGCGCCTTTCTGTTTTAAACAATTTACGACATAGGTGTTGTGCACAACTTCATGACGCACATAAATGGGCGTGCCAAACATCTCCAGTGCTGTTTCGACTATTTCAATAGCGCGATCTACACCGGCACAAAAACCCCGAGGGTTAGCTAGTTGTATTTTCATAATTCAGAATAAAGCCACGGTTAATCCGGATTAATCCAGGGTTAAAAAATGTTAATAATACGGGTGCTAAACTTAATTACGCGGCCTGCTAACGGGTGGCTAAAATCAACTTCAACTTCACCGCTTTTAATGTTAATAATGGTTCCCATTATTTCCGTTTCATCCGGGCCATCAAATGCAATCACCTGATTTATTTCAGGTGGCATATCGTCTGGGAAGTCACCAATGGGCATCATGTGAATATTGTTTTTATCGGCATAGCCAAAAGCCATATCGGGGCTTAAGGTTACGCAAACGCTATCCCCGGGTGCTTTATCCATTAGCGCGTCCTGCATGCCAGATGTCAGGCTAGCATCGTTCATTTGAAATTCGATGGGGTCTTCATCAAAATTAGATTCTACTTCTGTACCGTCTTCAAGTTCCATTTTAAACAGCAGAGATACTCGGCTATCAGGACTTACTTTTTTCATCAGGGTTCTTCAGTGTGTCATAAATTAATAAAAAAGCGCCGATGGTGATAACCGAGTCGGCAATATTAAAGGCGGGCCATCGATGTTGCTGGTAATAAACATCTATAAAATCGATAACATGGCCATAAATTGCTCTGTCAATCAGGTTGCCCAGTGCGCCACCCAGAATAAGTGCGAGTGCTGTGTACTGTATGGCCTGGTGCGTTTTAAGTTTTTTTAGCCAGAGAAAAATAAACAGGCTAACAACACTGGTTAATATCAGAAAAAACCAGCGTTGCCAACCGCCCTGACTGGCGAGAAAGCTAAATGCAGCGCCCTTGTTATATAGCAGGGTAAAGTTGAGCATGGGCATAATTTCAACCGAATTGCCATATAGCAACACATTATCTGCCAGTAGTTTGCTTGCCTGGTCCAGAATAATGGCGAGTATTGTTATCCATGCCCATCGACTGATTTTCAGAGGCTGAGTTTGTAAGGCTGCGTTATCAGGCATAATGTCTTGTTTCGCCCTCGCCCTCTACATTGTCTACACAGCGGCCACATAGTTCAGGATGTGTTGTGTGCGTCCCCACATCTTCACGCAGGTGCCAGCATCTTACGCACTTGTTGTGAGCCGACTTCTCGACAAGAACGCGAATCGTTTCACCGCTTTCCAGGCTGAGCAGTTCGCTGCTGTCTGTTACCTTATTTTCGGCTGCTTTATCTTCATGATAAAGGCTGGCGTAGGAGGCAATAAGAACAAAGCGTAGTTCATCTTGCAGTGCGTTTAGTAAGTTAAACAGTTTGTCGCTACAGTAAAGTTTAACATTGGCATCCAGTGATGAGCCAATTTTTCCATCAACACGAATTTGCTCAAGTTGTTTGCTCACAACAGTTCGGGTTTCCTGAACCGTGCGCCAGAAGTCAATATTCATGGTTTCAGTTTTATGCAGTTCAAACAGCTGGCTATACCAGTTTTCCAGCAAAACAGACTCATCACGCTTACCCGGTATAAAGGGCCAGATTTCATCGGCGGTAAAGCTTAAAATCGGTGCCATCCAGCGCGTCATTGCTTCGATAATGTGATAAATAGCCGTTTGTGCTGAACGGCGTGCGATGCTGTTTTTATGCGTTGTGTACTGCCGGTCTTTGATTACATCGAGATAAAAGCTGCCCATATCTACGGCACAGAAGTTATGCAGCTTCTGGTAGATGATATGAAAATTATATTCTTCGTATGCTTTGATGATTTCATTTTGTGTATGCAGGGCAGTTGCTACGGCCCAACGGTCCAGTGCCAGCATGTCTTTTTCAACCAGCATGTCCGAGAGCGGGTCAAAGCCTTTTAAATTGGCAAGTAAAAACCGTGAGGTGTTTCTGATGCGCCGGTATGAATCGGCGGTGCGTTTGAGAATTTCATCCGACACGCTCATCTCTGCACTGTAATCGGCGGAGGCGACCCAGAGGCGTAAAATATCTGCGCCAAGGGTGCTAAAAATTTTCTGCGGCTGGATGACATTGCCCAGTGATTTGGACATTTTCTTGCCGTCCGCATCCACGGTAAAGCCATGGGTGAGAACTGCTTTGTAAGGGGCTGTGTCACGCACCGCGACCGAGGTTAGCAGGGACGACTGAAACCAGCCGCGATGCTGGTCGGAGCCTTCGAGGTATAAATCGGCGGGTAATGCAAGCTCTTCTCTTTGCTCCAGTACGCAGGCGTGAGTAACGCCGGAGTCAAACCAGACATCCAGTGTGTCGGTTACCTTGTCATAGTGCGCGGCATCTTCGCCGAGCAAATCCTCTGTGCTTGCAGAAAACCATGCATCAACGCCATCGCGCTCAATTAATCTGGCAACGGTTTCTATCAGGCCCTGTGTATTGGGGTGCAGCTCACCACTTTCCTTATGTACAAATAAGGTGATAGGTACGCCCCAGGTTCGCTGGCGCGAGATGCACCAGTCTGGCCGGCCTTCTACCATGCCTTCAATGCGTGCTTTGCCCCAGTCAGGCATCCATTGAACAGTATCAATGGCTTTCATTGCGTTATCGCGTAAGCCGTTCTGGTCCATACTGATAAACCACTGTGGTGTTGCGCGAAATATAATGGGCGACTTATGACGCCAGCAATGGGGGTAGCTATGCTTTAGTTTACGGTATTTTAACAGAACTTTGTTTTCTTCCAGCACACCAATAATGGCATCATTGGCCTTATTTACGTGCATGCCGGCAAACAGTTCGGTGTCGGGCAGAAAAACCCCGTTACTGCCCACTGGATTGTATACCTCAATGCCGTATTTATTGCCAACGATGTAGTCATCCTGGCCATGCCCGGGTGCCGTGTGTACAGCACCTGTGCCGGCTTCTGTGGTGACATGCTCACCTAAAATAACAGGGACATTACGATCATAAAACGGGTGCTTTAATAATTGATGCTCCAGTGCGCTGCCCTTGCACCGCCCGATGATTGTGAATTTGTCGGCTTCATATCGCTCAAGTGCTTTTTCGTGCAGTGCTTCAGCCAGCAACAGGTTGATTTTTCCAATGGGGGTATGTGCTTTAACCAGAACATAATCCAGCTCTGCATGCAGGGAAACCGCCATATTGGCGGGTAATGTCCAGGGTGTGGTTGTCCAGATAACAGTGGCGACCGGTAGCTCATTGCTTTCACACTCGCAGGCCTTAAAAAAAGCTTCACCCTCTATCGCCTTAAAAACAACATCAATTGCGGGAGATGTTTTGTCTTCATATTCGACTTCGGCCTCAGCAAGTGCTGAGCCACAGTCCAGGCACCAGTGAACCGGTTTGCTGCCTTTGTGCAGGTGGCCTTTGTCGATGATTTTCCCCAGGGTACGCACAACATTGGCTTCAAATTCGAAATCCATTGTGAGATATGGGTTGTCCCAGTCGCCTAATACACCCAGGCGAATAAAGTCAGCCCGTTGGCCATTGACCTGTGTCTGGGCATATTCGCGGCATTTGTCGCGAAAGGTTTTTGCATCAACTTTCTGCCCGGGCTTGCCGATTTTTTTCTCTACATTTAATTCAATGGGCAAACCATGACAGTCCCAGCCAGGAATATAGGGGGCATCAAATCCGGCCAGTGTACGGCTTTTTATGATGATATCTTTTAGAACTTTATTGACCGCATGGCCAATGTGAATATTGCCATTTGCATAAGGGGGGCCGTCATGCATGATAAATTTAGTGCGGCCTTTGCTGGCCTCGCGAATTTTCTGGTAGAGGTTATTTTCCTGCCAGCGTTTGAGCATTTCGGGTTCGCGTCTGGCCAGATTTCCGCGCATGGGAAATTCAGTTTCAGGGAGATTTAATGTGTTTTTATAGTCGGTCACGGGTGTTATATCCGGTTAATCTACTGGCCAGTATTCAGGAGCCAGTATTCAGGGTGCCTGTATTGGGCGGTTTATTTATCCTAAACTAATCAGTAGACCGCGCAATAATGCGGTAAGTGATTGAGAGTATTGAATATTATACAATACCATTATTCACCCGTTCGGTGAAGATGCTGCACCTTAAATTGCACGTCTGGGAGGATGTCTGGCTATATAAAAAAGCTCGCGAAGGACTGGGCCATTCACTCCCCTTTATTATTACGCCAGCCATCCTCCCAGAAGCACGCTTTTAGGTGTCCAACCGATTATTTTAGGATTATGCAGTAAAAAATGCCTTTGCCTGCGCACTGTCTTTAAGTATCTGATGCTTTAAGTCTTCAAAAGAGTCGAAGCGTTTTTCATTACGTATTTTCTGTTTGAACTCTACACAGACATGCTGCCCGTAGAGATCACTGTTAAAATCAAATAAATGGACTTCCAGCTGTAAATGCTCGCCATTTACGGTCGGTCGCCGACCAATATTGGCGACACCGTTTGCAGATAAGTTATTTTCACCAGTCATCTGTACGGCATAAACGCCCTGCACTGCTGCGCTCTGGCGATGCAATTTAATATTGGCGGTGGGAAACCCAATGGTTCTCCCGCGTTTGTCACCATGGGCGACACGCCCGCATATCTGGTATGGGCTGCCGAGCATTTGCGCGGCCTGCTCCAGCTGGTTGTTTTGCAGTGCATCTCGAATGCGTGTGCTGCTAATACGCCTGTTCTGATAGCAGTGGCTGGGGGAATTATATACCTCAAAGCCATATTTGTGTCCTGCCCGTTGCAGTGTTTCAAAGTTTCCGGAGCGGTTGTGGCCAAAGTGAAAATCGTCTCCTACCAGCAGGTATTTTATATCCAGATGCTCAACCAGTATCTCCCTGATAAAGTCCTCAGCGCTGAGCTTCGCCAGTTGGTGATTAAATTTCGCACAGAGAAAATAATCGATTTCTGCGCTGAGCAATGAGCGCCATTTTTCCCGAAAACGCTGCAATCTTGCGGGTGCGGTGTGGCGGGTAAAATATTCCTGCGGCAGCGGCTCGAAACTCATTATACAGGACGGACGCTGTCGCCCGTCTGCTGCTGCTTTCAGTCTGTCCAGAATTTGTTTATGCCCAAGGTGTACGCCGTCGAAATTACCAATGGTCAGCACACAGCCGCGGTGCTGCTCATGCAGGTTGTGCAGACCTCTGATCAGTTGCATCGGCGGTTTCTCTCCGGTTATTTCTGCGCTATCCATTATATTTACCCAAAATCACCCCTCAATGGGTGCATCGTTCGGATTCAGAACGGCAAAAAGCCTGGATTATACCATGAAAACATCGGCTGATGCCTGAGCATGGTTTCGATTGATGCCCATTGGCATTAGAGGCCGATCAGTTGTCGATCACATAGTATGCTTACAGGTGATGTTAGTCATATTAGCCACTGTCAATCGTTTTGCTGTGGGGGTTATGAGGCAGGTAGATGTCGCAGGTGTCGAGGCCTGAATCCGCAGATAAGTAAACTCACTGTATAAATCAGTATGGCAATAAAGACAAAGCCAAGCAGTGATGGTACACGCTCCAGTAACGGCCATTCAAGCCATACGCTAATGGGCGGTGAGGTATAAAGCAGGAAAGCTGACATATTGATATTGGCGATTACTGCCTGAAATAGCAGCTTTCCCCAGCCGTCCAGATGCTGGTAGATCCCCTGCTTTCTCAGGCCTCGATAAAGCATAAATGCGTTCATGTATGCGGAGCCCGTGGTGGCCAGTGCAAGCCCCAGATGTGGCCCTTCAAAGTCGGTCATCACCAGGGGGATAACAAATAAAAGGTTAAGAAACATATTGGCAATCATGGCACGCACACCGATGCGCATGGGTGTGCGGGTGTCCTGACGGGCGTAGTAGCCCGGTGCCAGCACTTTAATGTAGATAAAGGCTGGCAGGCCCAGTGCATAGGCCATCAGGCTTAAGGCGGACATCTGGGTGTCATGCAGAGAAAACTCGCCATAGCCAAACAGAGCGGCAAGCAATGGCCCCGCCAGTAATAAAAGGCCGAGGGCGGCGGGCAAAGCAATGAGTGTGACCAGTTTTAGCGCCCAGTCCAGGGTCTGGTTAAAGAGTGCCCGGGACTGACTGGCATGCTGTTTTGAGAGGTTAGGTAAAATAACGGTAGCCAGTGCAATACCGAATACGCCGAGTGGAAACTCAACCAGTCGGTCTGAATAATATAGCCAGGAGACGCTGCCAGCAACCAGAAAAGAGGCAATAACGGTATCCAGTAGCAGGTTTATCTGGGCAACAGATGAGCCAATAATGGCAGGTAGCATGAGTTTCTGAATTTTCTTCACACCCTGGTGAGCTCGCTTGAACCGAGGCACCGGAAGGAGATTAATCTGTTTTAGAAACGGCAGTTGAAATAGCAGTTGCAGGAGGCCCGCCAGGGCAACACCCCAGGCCAGTGCCATGACGGGCTGGGCAAAATAATCTGAGCCCCACACAGCAGCGCCTATCAGGCATAGATTAAGTAGCACGGGGGTAAAGGCGGGTACTGCAAATTTGTTATAGCTGTTTAAAATCCCCCCCGCCAGGGCGGTGAGTGAAATAAAGAAAATATAGAAAAATGTTATACGGAGCATATTGGCTGTTAGCTCAAAGCGCTCTGTGCCAGAGCCGCTCTCTGGCGTATCAACAAAACCGGGTGCAAACAGATAAACGAGTAAGGGGGCTGCCAGCGATCCAGCGATGCTCAGCAGTAACAGAAAGCCGGCCAGTGCCCCTGTGACATGATTGACCAGATCTTTAAGGGCTGAGAAATCGCGTTTTTCCCTGTATTCTGAAAAAACCGGCACAAAGGCCTGTGAAAATGCGCCCTCGGCAAACAGGCGGCGCATAAAATTGGGGATTTTGAAGGCGACAAAAAAAGCATCGGTGTATCCACTGGCACCAAAAAAAGCCGCGAAGATAATATCGCGTGTTAGTCCAAGAATACGTGACAGGAGGGTCATTGCGCCAACAATGGCGGTGGATTTAAACAGCATATATATGAGTTGTTAGTTACTGCTGGTGAGCAAAGGTTTTTTAATGTTCATCCAGGTGCTGCACGATCTGTTCATAAACATAGGCATTGATAATCAGTATATGGTCTTCACTCAGGCCTGTAAACTGTACGCCATATTTATTCAGCATATCTTCATCGTCTTTACGATCCTGCGGCGTTGAGATATTGCGGATGATGGCTTTGATTCGCAGATATTTCTTTATATTAACAACTTCGAGCTCTATTGAAATGCTTATTTCACTATCCAGCTCACCCAGGGGCTCGACTGTTTGCAACAGGGCTCCCGTTGCACTGGTGTTGATCATGGAAACAGACAGTATTTTATTCGGTGCAATGCCGGTTGATACAGACACCACAAGCTCTGTACCCACTCGCCGAGAGCCTCGTACAACAATGCACTCTACGTTCCTGGGATGGCGCAGGTGTAGATGGGGGAAGGGTATGCTGTAGTACTTTAAAATTGCTGATTCAAAACCATAAACATTGTTTCCCTGCAACATACGCACGATAAAGGGCTGATTTTCTTTTAGAAGCGGGAGTTTTCCATTAGCTGAAGGTGCACTGATAATCAGGCTTTTACCGGGTACATGTCCAATAACTTTCGCATTCAGGCGATCGCGGCCGTTTTCTGGCACAAATTGCAGCTGAACAGGATCTCCGAGGTTGACTTTAAAGTCTTTTTTATCGCTCATAGTTATACTATTAGCATTTATTATTCCAAACAGGTAGTTATTCAACACTTTTTTAGTGAAATATTGAATCTGGAAAAATCAGCTGGCGACAAAACAAGGTGTGTAAGCTCCTGATCTGGATGGTGTAATGAAAAAATAAGCGGCTCTTCTCTGCTCCTGTCATACGGAACCGTGGTTTTAGCCATGGGTGTATTAAGCGGGGCTGAAGCCCCGCCTCCATGGTGTACAAATCTTAATCCTAAAAGCATTAGTTGAACCTAGAAAAATCAGTTGAGTCACGAAAGTCTGCACAACTTCTTGATTCGTATAGCTATATGAAAAAAGTGCTTATCACCAATAAGGTGACTTCACATTT
>VAOX01008266.1_pt1 | contig 18579 bp, 17 predicted proteins | sample 3393891 | NCBI WGS metagenome assembly VAOX01 (sample SAMN08290429, study PRJNA428436) | hydrothermal vent metagenome | isolation source: Deep-sea hydrothermal vent chimney | place: Indian Ocean: Southwest Indian Ridge | depth 2822 m m | reverse complement strand
TGTGAAGTCACCTTATTGGTGATAAGCACTTTTTTCATATAGCTATACGAATCAAGAAGTTGTGCAGACTTTCGTGACCCAACTGATTTTTCTAGGATTAAGCAGCCATACTCTGTAAGCATACAATGAGAGCATTCCATAACCTGACGAAGTGAAATATATGAAAAATTATCCGAAGGAACCTCAGGTGCCCGAACCAGCAAAAGCACATATGCGCAGAGAGCCTCTTCCCTGGTTTACACCCAAGGCATCCTGTGAAGACCCGACATGCCCTGCTAAATTGCAGACGATACTGGACAGTCCATCGTATGTGCCCGCTATAAAAGATGTGGATTTTCTGGGGGGTGATGATGCTCGAGGGCTGCGTTTGCAAATGGATTATTTAAAGCCGGAACGCCTGCTTCGCATGCATGGTATACGCTATACCATCGTGGTGTTTGGCAGTACGCGTATTGTAGAGCGGAGTGAAGCACAGCGAAAGCTCGATCACCTGAAAGCGATGCTTACTGAAAAACCACAAACTCGCAAGCTGAAACAGCGCATTGCTGTGGCTGAGCGTGTGTTGAAAAAAAGTGGCTTCTATGAGGTTGCTCGTGATTTCTCTACACGTGTTGCTGAATCGGGTGATGGTATAACAGATTCTCGTCTGGTAGTGGTAACGGGTGGAGGGCCCGGTATTATGGAAGCGGCTAATCGAGGGGCACATAATGCCGGTGGAAAAACTGTAGGGTTAAATATTACCCTGCCCCATGAACAGTTTCCTAACCCTTATGTTACGCCAGAGCTATGCTTCCAGTTTCATTATTTTTCCTTGCGCAAGATGCATTTTGTTTCCCGTGCCAGGGCACTGGTGGCTTTTCCTGGTGGCTTTGGAACTATGGATGAGTTATTTGAAACTCTCACCCTGATTCAGACGCGAAAAATTAAGCCGATTCCTGTCGTGCTGGTAGGTGAGTCGTTCTGGCGTAAATTGTTTGACATTGACTTTATGGTTGATGAAGGTGTCATTGATGAGGAAGATCGAGAGCTGTTCTGGTTTGCTGAAACCGCTGAGGAAATATGGGCGGGCCTTGAAAACTGGTATCAACGCAATGGGGGGGCACTGACAGGCGATTAAACAGCGCAACTCAGGGGCCAGTACCTGCTCGTTTCTGATTTTTAACCATTGCATTACACCTCGGCTGAAAGCAGGGAAGCAGGCATATAGCCGAGGGGGCTGAAAACGCGATAGCTAATGCGATTTTCGGTGGTAGCTGGTCGCATGACACTTTGCACAGGGTGGAATTTTGCCCGCTTTGTGAAAATGCAGTACCTCACCGCAGTTGTCACAGACAAGGGTGCCTGGCCCTGTAATTTCTCCTGTATGCCAGGTGCTGGCCATCCGCGCATTTTCTTTTAATGCCAGTAGTTCAACGGTGGTTTTATCGGCGGTTTGCAGCATGAGATCAAGAAAAACATTTTCCAGCAGGCTGGTTTCAAATCCGAGCCAGTCTTTAAGCTCACTTTCGCCCTCTACCAGAGCGTCGATAAAGTCGTTCATGTCCCGCTTTAACCAGTCCGCGACTTTTGCAGCGTCTTCCTCCGTCAGTTCCTCTAATTTTACGGCTTTGTCCTTTGCCTGATGAATAAGCTGATGAAGAACCTGTGCGCTTTTCTCTTTTGTCTGATGCAAATTTCTGACGGCGCGTTCGTGCATTTTTTCATAAGCTTTACTTAATGCATCAACGGAGTCCTGTAGTGGATCACTCATTATGATTCTCCCGTGTAATAGTGCCAGTCGTGTAGAGTGCTCGTAAAGGCACATTTTTTATTTGCAGAATGATTCGCTTCCCTGCGAGTGTATAATACAAATTCAGTTTCATGCTGTTTATAGTTTGATATTACCCCCTTTTTCGAGCTAATTCCAGCCCGAAGTGAGTGCCTGCGGAGAAAATTTCTCAGGCCTGTGCTGCATTCGCAATAAGGCCCTTTCTTAAGTATTCAGCAGATTCCACCATTCGAGCAAGTGCCTCGTTTACTTCGGGCCATTTGCGGGTTTTCAGGCCACAGTCGGGGTTTATCCAGAGCCGTTCTACAGGAATGCGTTGTGTTGCTTTTTGCATTAAGTCAACGATGTGCTGTGTTGTTGGGACATTCGGAGAATGAATATCATAAACACCTGGGCCGATATCATTTGGGTAGTCGAAGTTTTCAAATGCATCCAGTAGTTCCATATCCGAGCGGGATGTTTCAATGGTGATTACATCCGCATCCATATCCGCAATGGCCTGAATAATATCGTTAAATTCCGAATAACACATATGAGTATGTATCTGAGTATCATCCGCAGCTACACTGGCCGTTAAACGAAATGCACGGACTGTCCAGCTGAGGTAATCCTGCCATTGTTTTTTGCGCAGAGGCAGGCCTTCACGCAGTGCAGCTTCATCAATCTGAATCACCCTGATGCCCGCCTGTTCAAGATCATGTACTTCATCACGCAGGGCCAGAGCAATTTGCGCGGCGGTTTCGGAGCGTGCCTGATCGTCTCGTACATAGGACCAGTTTAAAATGGTAACCGGCCCGGTTAACATGCCTTTCATGGGCCTGTCGGTGCAGGATTGCGCATAACGGCTCCACTCAATAGTCATTGCCTGTGGGCGCGAGATATCACCATATATAATCGGTGGTTTTACGCAGCGAGAACCATAGGACTGCACCCAGGCAAACTGTGTAAAAGCAAAGCCATTAAGCAACTCACCGAAGTACTCCACCATATCGTTGCGTTCAGGTTCACCGTGTACCAGCACATCAAGCCCCAGTCTTTCCTGCTCTTTTACCACATGCTGAATCTCTTCCTGCATCTGTTTTATATAATCGCTCTGAGCCAGTTTGCCCTGTTTAAAATCGCGCCTGGCCATGCGTATTTCAGGGGTTTGTGGAAATGAGCCTATTGTTGTAGTTGGGTAGGCCGGAAGCTTTAGCCATTCTTTTTGCAGTTTGCTGCGTTGCTCAAACACACTGTTGCGATTGAGCATACTCTCATCGATACTTTTAACGCGCTGTTTAACATCATTATGGTGTATTCTGGTTGATTGCTGTCGCTGTGCGATGGCATCTCGTGAGTGCTGAAGTTCATTCGCTACTTTAGCTTCATTGCCGCTCAGTATCAGTTTTAGCAGATTAAGCTCATTGAGTTTCTGTCTGGCGAATGCCAGCCAGTTCTTAATTTCACTGTCCAGTTTGTGTTCCTGATCAAGATCAACAGGGACATGTAATAAAGAGCAGGAGGGTGCAATCCATAAACGATCAGTCAGCGCGGCCTTTGTTTTTTTGAGTATTTCGGATACTCTGTCCAGGTCTGTGCGCCAGATATTTCTCCCATCTATAATACCCAGCGACAGTATTTTATTATCAGGCAGTTTCTCAATCACTTCATCTATCTGCTCGGCCCCACGCACCACATCGATGTGCAACGCCTCAACAGGCAGGGCACATGCCAGTTCCAGATTGTCTTCAAGCGCACCAAAGTAGGTTGCCAGCAAAATATTCAGGTTCTCAGTCTGTAATTTCTGGTAAGTCGTTGTAAAACACTTTTTCCATTCATCGGGTAAATCCAGAACCAGTACAGGCTCGTCAATTTGCAGCCATTCGATGCCCTGGTCTTTTAAACGGCTGAGTATGCTCTTATAGGCTTCTATCAGGGGTTCGATTAACTGTAATTTATCAAAGGACTCGCCTTTCACTTTCGCCAGCCAGAGCCAGGTGAGGGGGCCCGTTATCACCGCCTTGCTATTGAAGCCTGCGGATTTAGCTTCAGAAATCTCATTAAATAATTTATTGAAACTCAGCTTAAACTGCTGATTTTTATGAACTTCTGGTACCAGGTAATGGTAATTAGTGTCGAACCATTTGGTCATTTCACAGGCTGCAATGGTTTCTGAGGCATTTTGCTCTCCGGTTGTCTGCTTACCACGAGCCATCGCAAAGTAGGTTGACTGCTCAATCTCCTCGCCGTTCCAGTTAAAGCGTGGAGGCACCACTCCGAGCAGACAGGACATATCCAGTATCTGGTCATAATTTGAAAAATCCCCCACCGGTATCAGGTCAATACCGGCATCTGCCTGTAACTGCCAATGGCGCAGCCTTAGCGCCCTGGCGGTTTCTTCCAGTGCGCTGTGATCTATTTTATTTTGCCAGAATGCTTCAGTGGCTTTTTTTAATTCACGGTCTGCACCGATACGTGGAAACCCCAGATTATGTGCAATGCTCATTATGTGTACCTGTCCGAATAGTGTGTTAATAGTGTGGTGGGTTGCAGAGCAGTATGCCCCTGAGTTAGTATTGAATCAATTTCATAATATTAATATTAATAATGAATTTATTTCATATTAGAAAGGGTGGCAATCCGTATGTATTTAGAGTTACGTCATTTACGCAGCCTTAAGGCGATTGATGAATCGGGTAGTCTGGCGCAGGCGGCTGAGCGGCTACATCTCACGCAGTCGGCCCTGTCGCATCAGGTTAAAGCGGTTGAGCGCTATTTTGATATTGAACTTTACAGGCGTAAGCACAAACCCCTTAGATTAAGTCATGCAGGACAACGGCTATTAAGCCTTGCACAGCGAGTATTGCCGGAGGTAGAAGCCGCAGAGTATGAAATCAGGCATCTGTCGGGTGCAGACTCAGGGCGTTTGCACATTACGATTGAGTGTCACAGTTGTTTTGAGTGGCTGGTACCCACACTGGACTACTATCGCAGGCACTGGCCCGATGTTGAAGTTGACCTTCGTCTGGGGAATAATTTTGAACCCATTAAGGCGCTTGTGCAGGAAGATGTGGACCTGGTGATTACGACGGATAAAGTCGCACGTACCGGTATTATTTTTGAACCACTGTTTAATTATCAGGCCATGGCTATAATGGCCAACGATCATCCACTCACGGACAGGATTTATCTTGGTGCAGCAGATTTTGCTGAGCAAACACTGATTACCTATCCGGTTGAGCGACAAAGGCTGGATATTTTCAGGTATTTTCTTGAACCACAGAATGTAGTACCAAAAGAGGTTCGCCAGTCTGAGCTAACGGTTATGATTCTGCAACTGGTCGCGTCCGGGCGTGGTATTTCGGTTATGCCTGACTGGGTGATTAGTGATTATCTGGAAAAGAAATATGTGGCGGCACGGCCATTGGGTGAGCAGGGCATGGGAGGCACATTGTATGCCGCCGTTCGGGAATGTGAAGCGAAACGCGCCTATTTAACTGATTTTATTGCACTGGCGCAGGAAGGGCTGTTTCGAAAGGATATGTTGTAAACCTGGAAAAACCTTAACGGGGTAGCCATACCGAATGGCTGTATACACAGGATCGGAGAAGAGCCTCGCATTTTTTCATTATGCCATCCCGGAGCCGTTGCTGACAGACCTTTTTCGCGCCCGGCTGATTTTTCCAGGGCAAACCGGATGCTGGATGTCAGGCACAGGATATAAGCCATAAAAAACTTGCGTTCTAAAGCAAGTTACATTATCTTGTGCTATATTATTTCTCAACCACCACATGTAGTGGTATAAAATATACAGGGCCGTGATCAAAATGCAGGCAGTTAGCACCCTTGTTTACGACCTGTTAAGGCATTTAACCCCGATAAATGAAGAAAAACGTTCGAAACCACACACTATGTCAGGTTTAAATTTACAGGGTAGAAACCATGCTGTTTCTGTATTTTTTCTACCTTTGCTACCTGCGGCGATGATACATTCAAATTTACACACAAATGACAGAGGACGCTTATGCAGACTGAACCCACCGTTACTACTGACCTTACCAGCAACAGTCAGGCCACTTTAAACCCGATGGAAGACTCCAGCACATTACATGCAAGTCAACCGATAGGGCGTGTTATACGACGCAATGGCAAACTTACAGTCTTTGATCGGAGCAAAATTGCCGTTGCACTGACCAAAGCCTTTCTTGCAGTAGAGGGTGGAACAGCGGCGGCCTCCAGTCGGGTTCGAGAAACCGTAGAGTCTTTAACCACTCAGGTTATTGACGCTTTATTCCGGCATCTTCCGGAAGACGGTACGGTTCATATAGAAAATATTCAGGATCAGGTCGAACTGGCCCTGATGCGCAATGGCCAGCAAAAGGTGGCTCGCGCCTATGTGTTATACCGCGAGCAGCATGCGCAGCAGCGTGCCGCCGAGGGTGATACAAAAGAAACACAGAGTGTTATTAATATCAACTACAGGGATGGCACAAACAAACCACTGAATCAGAAACGGCTACAGCAGATTGTTGAAGAGGCGGTAAAAGGCCTGCGAGAAGTGAGTGCTGAGCAGGTAATGAAGGACACCTTGCACTCCGTGTATGAAGGCATGAGCGAGGATGACCTGTACGCGACGCTGGTATTGAGCGCGCGTGCAATGATAGACCGGGAGCCTGATTATTCACAGGTATCAGCACGGCTGCTGCTGGATAATTTGCGCCGCGAAGCACTCAGTCACGTTTATGGTTATGAGCAGGAAGCCACTCAGTCTGAAATGTCAGAGTTATATGGCGATTATTTCAAAAACTACATTAAAAAAGCCGTAGAGTACGAACTGCTCGATGGGGAACTCTTACGCTACGATCTGGATAAACTGGCACAGGCCATTGAACCTGATAGAGATTATCAGTTTGCCTACCTGGGTTTACAGACACTGTATGATCGCTACTTCATCCACCAGGATAGCACCCGTATCGAACTGCCCCAGGCCTTTTTTATGCGTGTTGCCATGGGCCTTGCGAGCAATGAAATAAACCGTGAAGAGCGCAGTATTGAGTTCTACAGATTATTATCATCCTTTGATTTTATGAGTTCAACCCCCACCTTATTTAACTCGGCCACTTCTCGCCCGCAGTTATCCTCCTGCTACCTGACCACTGTGCCTGATGATCTGGATGGCATATTTTCATCCTTAAAAGATAATGCGCTGCTTTCAAAATTTGCAGGTGGTCTGGGCAATGACTGGACGCGGGTTCGGGGCCTGGGCTCACATATTAAAGGCACCAATGGTAAATCTCAGGGGGTTGTACCCTTTTTGAAAGTGGCCAATGATACCGCGGTTGCCGTTAACCAGGGCGGCAAGCGCAAAGGGGCAATGTGCGCATACCTTGAAACCTGGCACATTGATATTGAAGATTTTATCGAGCTGCGTAAAAACACCGGAGATGAGCGACGACGTACCCACGACATGAACACCGCCAACTGGGTACCCGATTTATTTATGAAGCGGGTTGCCGAAGAGCAGGACTGGACGCTGTTCTCGCCGGAAGAAGCACCTGATCTGCATGATTTGTTCGGCCGAGCATTTGATAAAGCCTATGTTGCCTATGAAGAAAAAGCGGCGCGGGGCGAAATTAAATTATTTAAGACCGTTAATGCACTGGAGCTGTGGCGAAAAATGCTCGGCATGCTGTTTGAAACAGGCCACCCGTGGATTACCTTTAAAGACCCCTGCAATGTGCGTTATACCAATCAGCATATGGGGGTTGTACACAGTTCGAATCTTTGCACAGAAATTACCCTGCATACTAATGATAATGAAATTGCCGTCTGTAATCTGGGCTCGGTAAACCTGGCAGCCCATGTTGATGAAAACGGGCTGAATATGGAAAAACTCGAAACCACCATTAACACAGCAATGCGCATGCTGGATAATGTGGTGGATTACAACTACTACTCTGTGCCTCAGGCAAGAAACTCCAACCTGCGGCATCGCCCGGTGGGTTTAGGCATTATGGGTTTTCAGGATGCCTTATATAAACAGGGTATTGCCTACAATGGCGAGAAAGCCGTAGCGTTTGCCGATACCTCGATGGAAGCGGTAAGCTACTTTGCGATAAAAGCCTCCTCTGACCTTGCCGCAGAGCGGGGGCAATACTCCAGTTATGAGGGGTCGTTATGGAGCCAGGGTATTTTACCACTGGATGCAAGCAATAAAATGATAGAAGAGCGGGGCAATTACATAGAGTGCGATTCCAGCAGTACACTGGACTGGGACAGCCTGCGCAAAACCGTGCTGAAGCAGGGCATGCGCAACAGTAATTGTCTGGCGATTGCACCCACCGCAACCATTTCAAATATTTGTGGTGTGAGCCAGTCCATCGAACCCACCTATCAGAACCTCTATGTTAAATCGAATTTATCCGGTGAGTTCACAGTCGTAAACCCTTATCTGGTACGTGAATTAAAAGAGAGAAAACTCTGGGATGAGGTGATGGTTAACGACCTTAAGTATTATGATGGATCCATATTAAATATCGATCGTATACCGGATGAGTTAAAAGTGCTTTATGCCACTGCATTTGAAATTGATACTCGCTGGTTAATCGAAGCTGGGTCAAGACGACAGAAATGGATAGACCAGTCACAGAGTTTAAATCTGTATATGCTGGAGCCTTCCGGTAAAAAACTTGATCAGCTTTATAAACTGGCCTGGGTGAGGGGATTAAAAACCACCTATTATCTGCGTTCTATGGGAGCCACCCATGTAGAAAAAAATGTAACGCAGGCGGCAGATGCGGTGGAAGCACCTAATGTGTGCTCTATACTTGATCCTGACTGCGATGCCTGTCAGTAAATTAAGTCGTTATAGTCATAAATTAACAGGTATTAGTTAATAGATATAAGTTGATTCAGGCTCCGCAATAACCGGGGTCTGGTGAGAGAACTGGAGAGAGAAAAAACTATGTTAAACTGGGATAATCCATTAGATACATTTTCAGATGCTCAGGACAATGCTGCTCAGGTAACACCCGCTTCGCCAACCCCGGCTTCGACAGGTTCAACTGCGGTAGACTCGCAGAATCTGGCTACCGAAAATGCCATTCATGTAAAAGGAGTTTTAAAAGAGCGCCGGCCTGTTAGCGAAACCATTGTCGCACCGGTTAACGATGTGAAGCCGGTGCGAGCAGATGATAAGCGGGTTATTAATGGCTCAACTGACATTAACCAGTTAGCGCCTTTTAAATACCCCTGGGCCTGGGAATTTTTTCTTAATGCAAACCGCAATCACTGGACACCGCTGGACATTAATATGTCCAAAGACGTGCATGATTACCAGCACCGCTTAACGCTGGAAGAAAAGCATGTGTATGAAAATGTACTGTCCTATCTAACCACCTCCGACATATTGGCCATGCGAAATATCGGGCTTGCGGTCATGGAAAAAATGACCGCGCCTGAACTACAGATTTATCAGGCTCGCCAGGTGTTTGAAGAAGCACTGCATACCTGGACTTATCAGCATTGTATAGAAACCATCGGCCTGGATCAGGGCGAGATTTATAACCGCTATCGAGTGGTGCCGGAAATAAACCAGAAGATACAGCTGGCCAATAAAAAGTTAAACTCAGTACTGCGCCCGGATATAGATTTAAAAGATCGGGATGAACTGGAAAATTTTGTTATGTCCTATACTTTCTTTGCGGGGATATTTGAAGGCTGCTGGTTTTATAATGGTTTTAGTCCGATCTATGCATTACAACGCCGCGGCCTGATGACGGGTACAGCAGAGCAGTTGCAGTACATTATGCGCGATGAAGTACTGCATTGTGCCTTTGGTATTCGCACGGTTAATCAGATTATTCTGGAAAATAATGTAAAGCTTAATCCTAAAGCGGTAGCCGAAATGTGGGAAGAGGCCGAAGCTGCTGAGAACATTTATGCCAATTATATATTGCGCGATCCCATTCTGGGTTATACCGCAAAAGATCACGTAGAGCAGTTCCGCTATATTGCTAATCGCCGTGCTAAACAGTTAAAGCATGAAGTGCCTTTTCCAGGGGCAGAAAACAAGTTGAGCTGGCTGGATGAGCAGGCGAATTTGAGAAAAGAGAAAAACTTTTTTGAAACGAGAGTAACTGAGTATCAGACGGGTGGGGCACTGGAGTGGTGAGGGGATATCCTTAATTAAGTGTGCGGCTGTAAAAAAAGTACATGAATGGCAGGTAAAACAGGGCCGATGGCTGGTGCTAATGCATATGAGCTGAATTTGAAATATATAAAAATGTAATGATTGCTGGCCGAGGTGAGAGCAGAGCGAACCCCGGCATTGCAATGCCGGCAAGTTAAGCGATAACATATTAATTATATTCCAGAAAGAACTTTTTACGGCTCTACTCCAGCCTGACGCACACCCTCATTCGGCACAGCCACCCCGCCAGAATTATCAGAGCTCGTACACAATGGAGGTGGGGCTTCAGCCCCGCTTAACACACCCGCTCAAGTCCCCATCAAAGATAAACCTTACACAGGCTGGAGTAACACAGAACCCCAATGCCAGTAAGTTAAGTGATAACGCTTTGATTATGTTCCAGAAAGAAGCTTTTTATGGCTCTTCACCGATCTTGTGTATACAACCATATCAAATGCTTGTGCCGTTAAGATTTTAAAATTATACACAACGGAAGTGCTGGAGGGGCTTAAGCCCCGCTTAATACAGCCGAGGCTAAAGCCACGGTTCCATGTGACAACGCAAGGTATTCTGACACACAGGGGTAACTTACAGTACTATTGCGCGTTCAACTGATGATTTCAGCTTAAATAAAACACTTAATTTTGGCATTTCTGCCTGCTTATGGTAGTATTTCAGGCGGCCAATATACATACAGGGCAGTTAATCAGCCTCTCATAGTATAGGCGCATCACAAACGAGCTCATATAAGCTTCTAGTCTAAATTCAATAATAACAGTGAATTGTGTCTCAGAAAATGTACATTGAGCCTGAATAATAAAATAAAAGGAACCTTATATGAGCTTTTCCAGTAATAAAAATTCAGTTAATTTAAGTACACTCTCTGCGAGTGTGGGTGCAGGCGGGAAAAACCGCCCTTTAGATGTTATGGTGGTTCAGCGATTACTCACGGGCACAATCAAAAAATATACAGGCTGGAAAGAACTTAAACCCGATGGTTTTTATGGGGGCAACACACGTAAGCAAATTGAGCTATTTCAGAAGCATATTGTGTGCAGTAAACGCCAGGATGGCCGGGTTAATGTTAATAAGACCACACATAAAAAACTGCTTTGCACTCTGGACAAAAAATACGCGCTCGAACAGCAGTCTGCTGCTTTTAGAAACCAGAAAACTGAACTTGAGATAAAGCGATTTCTTGTATTATTTAAAAAAACAGTTCCCAAAAGCGACTAATATCTGTGATCTGGAAAAATTAATGAAAACGATTATGACAGATGGCCTTATAACCGATATACGCTGGATTGCTTATATGCTGGCTACTGTAAACAGGGAGTGTGATGGTAAGTGGAAACCTGTTAGAGAAATTGGTAGAGGACGCGGCAATACATATGGAGTAGAAATAGAGGTAGAAGACCCGTCAACAAAGAAAATGTTGAAAAATGTGTACTATGGTCGTGGCTACACCCAATTAACCTGGGATTATAACTACAAAAAAATGGGGAAGGCTTTAAATTTAGGTGATGAGTTGTATTTTTATCCAGATAAAGCCCTTGATCATGCTATATCGTATAAAATAATGTCTTTAGGTATGAGAAAAGGGATGATAACAGGAGCTCGACTTACCCAATATTTATCTGGCAATAGAGCTGATTATGAAGGTGCTCGAAAAATTATAAATGGAGTAGACAGAAAAGAAGAAATAGCAAAAAATGCTGTAAAATATGAACAGTTATTAAATGCTTCATTAATGGTTTATGGTGACTTTGATCCGAGTAAATATGAAAATTATGCTTAACATATTACCAATAATTGATTTTTTTGTTCAGTTAAAAAAACGAGGGATACTTGTATTATTGATAATGATTATGTCTCCTGTTCCTGCTTGCGCCGCTAATAATAAGCAGATAGAACCGAGCTTTAATTGTGCTAAAATCAGCGACGGAGTTGAAAAAATTATCTGTGATAGCGAAGAGTTAAGTCAACTGGATGTTGTTCTGAGTAAGGTATATAAAACATCCAGGGAAATTTACCCAAATATTAAGCAGGAGCAACGCGCATGGTTAAAGAAAAGGAATAGTTGCAGAGAAGAAAGAGGAGAGAGCCAACAGTCATGTCTGAAACATAGCTATTTTTCTCGTATACAGGCATTGCGTTTGATCAGCGAAAGGGGAATTCAGGTACCTGCGGGATGGGAAGATTTTGTTCAATCTAAATGGCTTAAAATCCTGAATAAAGAATGCTCTCTAAAAGAAAATATGAAACATATTCGTTTTGTCAATCATAGAAAACTGGATAAAAACTCTGAACTTTTAACAATAGCTTGCTCTATCGGAGCTTATCTCGATAGTCAGTTGGTTTATCTATTGACGAAACATGGTAATGCTGTTTATGCAAAGCAGATTGTTTTTTTAAGACCTGTTTACCAGGATGGATAGAAGGTTTTTTTGAGTGATAAATTAACTGGAGGCATAACGCTTCGTGAAAACAATCAGGTATTAAGCGTTTTTATGCATTCTGGTGGAGGTGGAACCTGTGGATATATTGTAAACTACAATGTTTCCGATCTGTACAATTCAAAACCACTAAAACCTGTCAGGCTTAAAGCTGAATATGATTGCGATAAAGGCATTGTGTTTGATAACTGGCCGAATATACCACTCCCACTTTCATTGGGTATAAGACAGGAAGACTGGTAGTGTTAGCGATAAAACATACTTGTTTGCTCATGCTGCAAGCGTAATACACAAAATATGTTTAATAAGTTCTCAGGTGTTTTTTTTCGTCATCAGTTTAAAAGCTGGAGTTTACTTATATCAGTAGTTGTCAGTCTTTTGTCTGTTACCACGTTTGCTTATTCAAGCACAAATAAGCCTGCTCACGCAAGCAATGATAATGAAGAAACGGGCCCGAGCTTTAACTGTGCTAAAGTCACAGGAGGTATTGAAAAAGTAATCTGTGATAGCCATGAATTAAGTCAGCTGGATTTGGTTCTGAGTAAAGTTTATAAAACAGCAAAAGCAATTGATCCCAATATAAAACATGAGCAGCGTCTATGGATAAAACAGCGCAATAAATGTAAGGGTGAAAAACAGCTAATCTGTTTAAAAAAGAGTTATAAAGCCCGTATCGAAGCGCTGCATATAACGATTGAAAAAGGCATTCGTGTGCCAGAGAACTGGGAAAGCTTTGTTCAATCAAGATGGATCAAAGTACTTAACGCGAAATGTGACTTTAAAGAAGATGAACAGCATATTCGCTTTGTTGATCATAATAAGCTTGATGAAAATCATGAGATTTTAACCGTAGCCTGTATGTTAGGTGCCTACCAGGATACGCATCTGGTTTATCTTCTAACAAAATACAATGGCACTGTATATGCAAAACAGATTGTATTTTTCAGACCTGTATACAATGGCGGATGGTATGTGTATTTAGCTGATAAAATAATAGGCTATCTGATGCTTGATGAAAACAGGCCGACATTTAGTATTAGTATGAGCTCGGGTGGGACAGGAGCCTGTGGCTACAATGTAAGCTATAATATATCCGATCTTTATCAGTCCGAACCATTGAAGCCTGTCAAATTAAAAGGGGAAGATGATTGTACAAGTGGAGTGGGTGAGGATGGCTGGCCAGAAATTGCGCTGCCATTACCGCTATCTACAGGCTCAAATTAATAATTGATGCCTGTTGTGTGGAATGAAGCATGCAGAAAATAAAACCCAGTTGTTCTTAAAGAGGAGGATACCACTATGTGCCAGGCGTGCAAAAAAAATATGAAAAAATGTCGACTATTGATATATCTAATTTTTTTTATATCTACTCAGGTTTATTCTAAAAACAGTGAACACTCTGGGCCGAGTTTTAACTGCGACAAATCAACTGGTGACGATATTGAAAAAATTATCTGCAGTGATAAAGAACTCCGTAAGCTTGATTTAACACTGTATAGAATCCATGAAAAAGCCAGGGTAATTGATCCTGCTGTCCACCAGAAGTATCTCCAGTGGTTTGAACAGCGTACTACATGTAAAGGAGAAGATCAGCAGGCCTGCCTGAAAACAAGCTATCTCAATCTAATCGAAACATTAAATCTAACCATTGAAAGAGGACTTAAACTCCCTGCTGAATGGGAAAATTTTACTACAGCTAACTGGCGATATGTTTTTTATGGTTTATGCTATCTTGATCCTGATATGGACTATTCCAAAGTTTTTAAGCGTATTAAAATAAATAAAACAGATGCGTTATTAGCCTTTACCTGTGACTCTGGAGAGTATCAAAAAAGCCAGCAGGTTTACCTGTTAAGAAAGTATAATGATGGGGATTATTTAAAACAGATAATGCTTTTCAGGCCATTCTTTAAGGGCATGTGGAAAGTCTCCTTAACAAATGAAATTATTGGAGATATAGAAATTAATAATAGCGGAAAAATATTTACTGTTGCTGTGCAATTTAATGAATCATGGTCCTGTGGGTATATTGCGACCTATAATATATCTGATTTATACCAGCCAGAGCTATTGAGGCCCGTTAGCCTTAAAGGCGAAGATGAATGCAGAAAAAAACAGGGAGTTAATCAATGGCCCGATATCTCACTGCCATTACCGTCAGGGGTAGACGAGAAGAATAATGAGTGGTAGTTTTTATGACTATAAAGCAGGTTTTAATAATACGGACTTTAGAAAGTAACCCCCTGATTAATTCGGGTTGATGCTCATTATTTTGCACATATCTAATGAAAATTAGAAAAGCTCAGGCTGATCAACAGATTAACTAAATTATTGGTGTCAGCGTCCTGTAAGATTTACGTTGTCATACGCAACCGTAGCTTTAGCCACGGTTGTATTAAGCGGGGCTGAAGCCCCGCCTCTGTTGTGCATGAATATTTAAACCTTACTGAGACAGCCATGCCCAATGGGTGTATATACACAAGACCGGAGAAGAGCCTGTATGAATCGCCCCCCCCTGTATTTCAATTGCTTAACTCAAACCAGGTGTGTATATTACTTATAGAACGGAGCTCCTGCTTCTTCTTTAGTATGTGAAAATATGATGTTCTCTAAAGCCAGCCGCATGCAAGGAACATAGATAAACGTGAAACGACTCCTTGATTTCTGGCTTACGCTTACGTACCTGAAGTATCTGGAGGAGAGAAGCACTGATTAATTCAGGCTTATTTATGTTATAGTAGCGCAGGTTGATACCTCTGTGCGTGTATATAGCCGTCTTTAGCCATCTGTAGGCCCTGCTGGCTACCTGAACCTCAGTGTCCATAAAAAGCCTGTTTGTCCTGCAAGACAGGCCTGTAGAGACAGGCCTGTAGAGACAGAATCTGAATTTAGACCTGATTCAGCAGTGCGTGAAAGTACGAAACACATGTATCACATCATCAGGGCTAAATTAACACCTGTTTGCCCACTGATAGTATTCCTGTTTTAAAAACAGACAAATAGATGGCTTAAATAAGGTGATTATGTCAAAAGACGTTTATATTTTTGAAGCTACTGAAGCCAGTTTTGATCAGCTGGTGTTACAAAATTCGAATAAGGTCCCAGTGGTTACGCTTTTTATGGGAATCTGGTCAGAACCCAGTTTTGTTCTATCTGAAATGTTTTCAAAATTAGCAAAAGAATTTCCAGAACAATTTGTTTTTGTCAAGGTAGACATTGATGAACAGCCGTCTTTACGTGATCAGTTTAAGATAGAAAATATTCCAACAATTATCGTTATTCAAAAGGGCAAAGCTACATTAACTTCAGAGGGATTACTGTCTGAGGATGAAGCTCGTGTGATATTAAAAGGTGTGGGTGTTTTTAATGCTGGAGATGATATGCGAGAGCAGGCTCGCATAAAACATATGAGCGGTGATACGCAGGCAGCCATTATTCTTTTAAGCCAGGCTATTCAGCAAGATCCGGGTAATGTCAGTGTTGCATTAGATATGGTACAGATATTTATTGATATTAAACAGATTGAACAGGCTAATGATCTGCTTGGCAAACTGCCAGATAATGCAAAACAAAGTCCAATGGGCAAGTCTGTTACTGGCCAGCTTACGTTTATAAATCTTGCTGGCGAAAAACAGGACATGGATACGCTAAAACAGCTGCTGGTTGAAAACAGATTAAACATGCAGGCAAGGTTTGATCTGGCAATTTGTTTAACCGCCGAATATGAATATGAGCAGGCCATTGAACATTTATTGGCCTTGCACCAGCAGGATGAAATGTTTGAAGACGGTGCGCCAAAAGAGTTGACGATGACGATGATTAATATGCTCAGGCAAACTCAGCCTGAAATAGCGGGTCGTGCGCAGCAGAAGTTATCAAATATATTAATTAAATAGTCTGTAAGTGCTTCAGGTTAACTGTCAGGTCTGCATTTATCTGACTATTCCCTGAGAAGATTATTCACACCAGAGTAATGCAGCTGCATTGAGTAATACAGGATTAATGGTAGTTTAATAGTGAGAAGTAGAGAAATATGATAGATAAGCTACTCAAAGGTTATGAGCGTTTTCGTAACGGGTATTTTGAACAGAATAGACCGCAGCTGGAACAGCTGGCAGATGAGCAAAACCCCGAAATTGCGATGGTTTCATGCTGCGATTCACGGGTTGATCCCGCCATACTGTTTGATGTTGAGCCGGGTGATATATTTGTTATTCGAAATGTGGCCAATCTGGTTCCGCCATTTGAAACCAGAGGCGACTATCATGGTACAAGTGCGGCACTGGAGTTTGCTGTAAGTTGCCTGAAGGTAAAGCAGGTTGTAGTACTGGGGCATGCAAACTGTGGTGGTATACGGGCCTTAATGGAAACCGACACGTCAGTTAAAGGAGAGAGTTTTATTGATAGCTGGATGCATCTGGCTGCATCCGCAAAAAAGGAAGTGCTGGCGCGTGATGATCTGGAGACACCGCAACAACGCCTGGATGTCTGCGAAAGAACGGCGGTGAGTTATTCGTTAAAAAATTTAATGACTTACCCCTGGATACGTAGTCAGGTGAAAGCGGGGGGTCTGAGCCTGGTTGGGTGCTATTATGACTTGCGTTCAGGTGAGCTTGCTATCCTGAATGAAATAAACTCAATTGATGGTATTGAAGGGAAGAGGGAGGACTGATGCAGAAAGCCTCTTTCACATCCCGCTGTTTCCGGGCGCTCCGCCAACGACTTTAAGCTCTATTTCTTCAAAAGAAATAACTTCAATATTATAGCCTCTTCTTTCGGCCAGTATTCTTCTGTCTTCAGAGATCAGATTGCCATTTGAGTCTATAAACGGAAACTCGGAATTCGCTTTCCAGTCACGTCTATCACTCCTTTTTTCTCTCTGTTCAGTCATAATATTTTCCATTTTATTCTCCCATATGCAAGTTTGGGGGGTGTGTTAATACATTTTATTCAAACCTTGTCATCATATTTTTCATTTACTATACTTACATACTGCACTTATGCTAGATAATACCCCTACAACGCTATGCCCAGAAGTGCAAAGCACCTAAACGGTATCAAAGTCGCTCTTAACGTCTTAATACTGCAAGCATTTTGCGCCTGTTACCATTAAGACATTCGTTTGTCCTGCGAGTTTCATCCAGTGCGTCTTATACAGCAGGCAAGTCTGTATTCAGGATTAAACGCACCGAATACTCGGATAAGTGGTAATCTGGGCACGGCACCCGAGTGTGCATACAACTTCTAACTATCGACAAAAAGGCTTATTATGTCTGGCTGCGGCTGTGAAATTGAAATTAAGGATAAGGAGCAGCGGGGTATACTTATTCGCCTGCTGGCCATTAATGGCTTTATGTTTTTCTTTGAAATAAGCCTTGGCTGGTATTCTCAGTCCACTGGACTGATTGCTGATTCATTTGATATGTTTGCCGATGCGGTGGTATATGCAATTGGCTTATATGCAATTGGCAAAAGTTTGCAACATAAAGCCAGAGCCGCATTGATTAGCGGATGGTTTCAGGGCATTTTAGGCGTTATGGTGCTTGTGGATGTAGTACGCCGCGGACTGATGGGCAGCGAGCCTCTCTCATTATTTATGATGACTGTTGGCTGTATTGCGCTGTTGGCGAATATTTATTGCCTGAGGCTTATTGAAAGCCATAAAGAAGGTGATGTGCATATGCGCGCAAGCTGGATTTTTTCAAAAAATGATGTTATCGCGAACACCGGGGTAATAACAGGGGGTGTGCTGGTATGGGCACTGGATTCCCGATGGCCGGATCTGGCTATCGGTTCTTTAATTGCACTGGTTATTTTAAATGGTGCACGGCTTATTATAGCTGATGCTCGGCGTGAGTTAAAATAGTGCATACTGTTTTTCTACATTCATAGCTTAAAGAGGTACAGATATGGCTGATATTATTCACCGGATTGGAATCGCGGGTTCTATTGGGAGTGTTTATAAGATATTGACGACCAATGAAGGGCTTTCTCAGTGGTGGACAACGGACACCCGCGGTGCAGGTGATGTGGGCTCGATAATCGAATTCAGATTTGCTGGAGGAGGCCCCAATTTTGAAGTGATTGAACCTAGATTAATCAGTTGGGCGCGAAAAAGATGTGCAAGTTATTGATTTGGATAGCGTAATGAAAAAATGTGAAGTCACCTTATTGGTGATGAGCAC
>VAOX01031862.1_pt1 | contig 18666 bp, 16 predicted proteins | sample 3393891 | NCBI WGS metagenome assembly VAOX01 (sample SAMN08290429, study PRJNA428436) | hydrothermal vent metagenome | isolation source: Deep-sea hydrothermal vent chimney | place: Indian Ocean: Southwest Indian Ridge | depth 2822 m m | reverse complement strand
CCTTAAATATCAATGACTACGTTGAAAATCTTGCCAATAGCCGTGCTATTAGCTGCAATCTTCACCTTGCCACTGATATTTCTGAACAGCAATCTCATTAACCAGAGGCGCCCTAGCCGTCTTTTTTTGTTGCCATGGTTCTGATTTCGTCTATGTTACCTAAAGACATCAAGCTTGTATCGCCTCCTATGGCTGCACTATTGACCGATAAAGTACGCTCAGTAGTGAATGCGCGTAAGTAATGCGGCCCACCGGCTTTAGGTCCCGTGCCAGACAGTCCAATACCTCCAAAAGGTTGAACACCCACGATGGCGCCAATCATGTTTCGGTTTACATAAACATTGCCAGCTTTGACTCGCGAAACTATATGATCCACTGTGTTTTGAATCCGGCTGTGAATCCCTAGCGTTAATCCATAGCCTGTGGAATTAATTGCTTGTATGACCTCGTCAATATTACTGGACTCGTAGCTTACTATATGAAGTATGGGCCCGAAAACTTCGCGTTTGGGCAAATGTTCAGGTTCACATAAAAATGCACAGGGGGGGACATAGTTTCCTTTGTTTAGCTGGATGGGTATAGGGTTTTGTAGCAATAACTCACTATGCTGCATTGTTTTCTGAATATAAATTTCAAGTTCTTGTTGTGCTTGTAAATCAATTACAGGGCCAATATCTGTGCTGGCATCACAGGGGGCCCCAAGCACCAGTTCTTGCATCGCACCGCATAATAGCGGCACGAATTTATCAACAAGCTCTTGTTGTAGGTACAATATTCTGAGGGCTGAGCAACGTTGCCCGGCACTATTAAATGCGGAATGAATTACATCAAGTACTAGTTGTTCAGGCAGTGCCGAGCTGTCAGCAATCATGCAGTTAACGCCACCTGTTTCGGCTAGTATGGGGATATTGATAGAATATTCATTTTGGAATTGAGCACTGATTTTAGTGACGGTGTGTGATGACCCGGTAAAGCTGATGCCATCAGGGCAATCGTGTTGGCACCAGTAGTCGGTGATCTGTTGCCCGTCGCCTGTGAGTAACTGTAGGGCGGTGGTGGGAATACCGGCCTCATGAAACAGTTTAATCGTATGAAATGCAGTAGCCGTAGTTTGATGGGCAGGTTTAGCGATAACACTGTTGCCACAGACTAATGCCGCAGCGAGTTGCCCCGTAAAAATGGCCAAAGGGAAGTTCCAGGGACTGATACAGTAATAAATACCTCGAGCAATATAATCAAGTTGATTGACTTCTCCTGAGGGTCCTTTCATTATTTCTGGTGCACTTAGTTGCTGTTCGGCAAGTGTGGCGTAGTAGCGACAAAAATCAACCGCTTCACGAATTTCAGTGGCAGCATCAGTAATGCAGCGCCCCCCCTCGAAAGCCAGGAGTCGTAAATACTGTAATGTTTGTTGTTCGATTAAATCAGCTGTTTTGTTTAAAGCGTCTATTCTTGTCTTAATATTAGTGTGTTGCCAGTCATACTGGTTGGTACGTGCAACGTTTATGGCGTCTTTTACAATTTGTTCATTCGCCTGGAGTATTTCACTGATCACCATGTTTCTGGAATCAGGGCGTGAAAAATGAACCGGATTGTCACCTGTTAGTTTTCCGTTGATCAGGCATCCGCATTTGTATATAGCGAATTTTTGAGTTAAGGAATTCTCTATCTCAAGCAGCACGTTGGCGGAGGCGAGGTTTAAACCCGATGAATTTTTTCGTGTGGGCCAGAATAATTGGTCTGGTGCAGGAATCGCGGGATGTTCTAACGAGGGTTGAGTTTCACTTTCAATAACAGCATTGATCTGTTCGTCCGGTGAAATAATTAGTTGCTGAATGTCAGAATCAGTATCAGCAAATTGATTCAAAAAAGAAGTGTTTGTGCCATTTTCAAGCAAGCGCCTGACAAGGTAAGGTAAAAGTTTTTGATATTTTCCTACAGGTGCATAAACCCGTAAGGGGTAGTGGATGTCCGATCCCGAATTGAGTGCATCGTACACAGGTTTTCCCAGTCCATGTAAGCACTGAAATTCATACAAGTCGTTATATGGCTGCATGATGTTAATCACAGAGGCAATGGTTTGGGCATTATGTGTGGCAAACTGAGGATAAATAAATTGGCTAAATTCAGCCATCCGCTGTGCACAGGCGAGATAGCATAGGTCGGTGTTTATTTTTCGTGTGAACACTGGAAAACTACTAAGCCCCGCAGTTTGCGCTTGTTTAATTTCTGTATCCCAATAAGCGCCTTTAACCAGGCGTAGCATAATGACTTTTTGTTGAGTACGAGCCAGTTGAATGATCCAGTCGATGACTGCTAATGAACGTTTTTGATAGGCTTGTACGGCTAAGCCTAAGCCTGCCCAATCAGCGAATTTAGTATGTTTAAATACTGCTTCAAAGATATCTAATTGTAAATCAAGTGAACTGGACTCTTCAGCATCAAACGTAATCCCTATATTGGCGTACATTGCTTGTTCGCATAAGGTGATCACTTTTGGAATGATTATGTTTAATACTCGTTCGCGTTGATTTATTTCCAGTCGTGGGTGGAGTGCGGATAGCTTAATGGAAATGCCAGGCCTGTTTGCTGGCAATGCCATAGCATCTCCGCTAATCGGGTAGTTGCTTGATAGCTCGGTAATAGCTTGACTATATGCATCATAGTAATGCTGGGCTTGTTGCGCGTTAATGGCCGCTTCACCGAGCATGTCGTAGGAGTAGAGGTTTTGTTGGTTTCCAAGCTCCTGGCTGCGTTCTATGGCTGCTGACATAGTGCTGCCCAAAATAAACTGCCGAGCGATAATGTGCATCGCTTCTTTTAGGATCATGCGGATTACCGCTTCACCGCTACGATTTACAAGGCGATTAAAAAGAGTTTTTACACTATTAGTGGATTGATCAAGGGCGACTATTCCACCAGTCAGCATTAAGCCCCAGGTGGAAGCGTTGACAAATAAAGACGGGCTTTGGCCGAGATGAGCAGACCATTCTCCTCCCCCTAGTTTATCCTGAATTAAACGGTCTGCAGTGGCCTTATCCGGTATACGTAATAGTGCCTCTGCTAGACACATTAAGACAACCCCTTCTTGAGAAGACAAGTCGTACTCCTGAAGAAATGCTTCAAGCCCACCTTGTGTCAAATGGTTTTCTCGGCTGACTGTAACTAATTTTTGTGTCGTGCGTGAAATATGACTGGCTCTGGCCGAAGATAATGTGGCAAGCGGGAGCAAGCGCAAGATTAAATCAGTTTCATCGCAAAGCCAATCTTGATTAATTTGCTCACGTGATAAAGCGGAGATTTCGCTGTTTAGTGTGGTCTGACTTGTGTTTAGGTCTGTGGCTGTCATTGCCTAATGAGTTGCCTCTGAGTTTGCAAGGCGCAGTGATTCAAGCTTAGTTAGCTTACGCCTTGAATATTTACCTTTTGTAAAATACTTGATCTGGCCTCTTGCCAAGATTTGGCAGGGATTTTATTCTCTTCTTTAAGCATAGTCTGTTTCCGGCGGTAAAAGCGTAAATAAGTTGCTATAGTCTATTTTTCTGCACGTAAAAACAGAGTTTTTGGCTTTGTGATTGGGGCCGACAAAGGGTGAAATGCCGTGGTATACTGCAAAGAAACCAAGGGTTCTTCCGTAATTTGCAAAAGGACTCGTTTACGATAGAAAAAGGTGCGGGATGAAAGCGAGAAAAGGCAGTATCAAGCGCGACACATTGGAAACCCAGATAGCGGTTGAAATTAATCTGGACGGTGACGGAGAGTCAACGCTCAATACAGGGGTGCCATTCTTAGAGCACATGCTCGATCAAGTTGCTCGCCACGGCATGATAGATATTAATATCATGGCGAAAGGTGATTTACATATTGATGCGCATCATACAGTTGAAGATGTTGGCATTGCACTTGGAGAGGCATTTTCACAAGCGCTTGGTGATAAAAAGGGTATTCGTCGTTATGGCCACGCGTATGTGCCGCTGGACGAGGCTCTGTCACGTGTCGTTATTGATTTTTCAGGACGCCCGGGATTGGTGTATGGCGTTAAGTTCGAGCGTTCACATATTGGTGACTTTGATGTTGATTTATTCCATGAGTTTTTTCAGGGCTTTGTAAATCACGCACGTGCTTCGTTGCATATCGATAATTTGCGTGGCGATAATGCACACCATATTGCTGAAACAATATTCAAGGCTTTTGGCCGTGCCGTACGTGCTGCAGTGGAAGTGGATGAACGCATGCAGGGAAAATTACCAACAACTAAAGGTAAGCTGTAAGCATGGGGAATATAGTTGTCATTGATTATGGGATGGGAAACTTACGTTCTGTTTCCAAGGCACTGGAGCATGTCACCGATAAAAAAGTATTAGTGACCTCTAATGCATCAGAAATACTCAGCGCAGAACGAATCATATTTCCCGGGCAGGGGGCTATTGGTGCAGCCATGCAACACATGCACGAGCGTGATTTGGTTGAGGTGCTACATAAGGTTTCCCGTGAAAAGCCGTTCCTTGGAATTTGTCTTGGCTTGCAAGCACTGATGACCCATTCCGCAGAGGATGGTGGCGTTGATTGTCTCAACTTGATTCCGGGGCAAGTATTACATTTTGATGGTTTGTTCAAACAGCAAGGCGTTGATGCCAGCACATTAAAAATTCCGCATATGGGCTGGAATCAGGTTGAGCAAAAACAGGATCATCCACTGTGGGACAAGATCGAAAACAACAGTCGATTTTATTTTGTGCACAGTTACTATATAAAGCCTGACCTTGCAGATGAAGTGATGGCAAGTACTCAGTATGGCGCTGAGTTTGCGTCTGCTGCGGGCGCTGATAACTGGTTTGCAGTCCAGTTTCATCCTGAAAAAAGCCAACATGCGGGCCTACAGTTGCTAAAAAACTTTGTAAACTGGAATGTATAAATTTAAATAATATGAACAAAGGATAAAGACTCATGTTGCTGATTCCTGCAATTGATTTAAAAGATGGAAAGTGTGTACGATTGCGTCAAGGCGATATGGATGATGAAACCGTATTTTCAGACGACCCGGTAGCGATGGCTGCACAATGGGTTGAACAGGGTGCGCGTCGTCTGCATATTGTTGATTTGAACGGGGCCTTCGAAGGCAAGCCGATGAATGCCGAGCATATTCATCGAATCGCAGAAGCTTTTCCAGATTTACCGATTCAGGTCGGCGGCGGGATTCGTGATGAAGACACTGTGCAAGCTTATCTTGATGCTGGTGTTCAGTATGCAATTATTGGAACACGAGCCGTTACCCATCCTCATTTTATCAATGAGCTTTGCACAAAGTTTCCTGGGCATATTATCGTAGGGCTAGATGCCAAGGATGGTAAGGTTGCCGTCGATGGCTGGTCAAAATTATCCGATCATAATGTGATTGATCTCGCGCAACAGTTTGAGCGCGCTGGCGTTGAGTCGATTGTGTATACCGATATTGGGCGGGATGGGATGATGAAAGGCGTCAATGTTGAATCAACAGTTGCGTTGGCGAAGGCAATTAAAATCCCCGTTATTGCTTCCGGCGGAATTACTAATATTGATGATATAAAAGCGTTATGTGAAGTCCAGAATGAAGGAATAGTTGGGGCAATTACAGGCCGCGCGATTTATGAAGGAACGCTTGATTTGGCTGAAGGCCAAAAGCTCGCGGACGAACTCACTGCAGACTAGGATGTTTATTCATGACAGGTTAAGATGTTTGTTCACGACAGGCTAGGATGTTTGTTCACAGCAGGGTCGAATTCGAGTGCTAAAAGCACGACGAGGCTGACCCACTAGAAGGCGTAGCAGGACAGAATCAGACCTCTTAGAAATTTACGAGAGGCTAGGGTCAGACCCTGCAAAATCTTACAGATTTTTCGCGTACCGACCCGTCGTTAGGGTTGGTTTTGGAATTTGTATGCGAGACTAGGTTTGGTTATTTGCAACCTACGAGAGGCTAGGGTCAGACCCTGTAAAATCTTACAGATTTTTCGCGTACCGACCCGTCGTTAGGGTTGGTTTTGGAATTTGAAATACAATGTGAATGTTCACGACGGGTCTGACCCCTTGGGGTCTGACCCTAGTCTCTGGTGTAGTACTAGAATTTAGACGATAGCGTAGACCTTAAGGCAGTCGTAGACCTTAAATGAAGACAGCGCAGGAGTAGTTGCCAAGACCCGCGTCTTCCGTATAGTTAAATTACATGAGACATAAATAAGAATTTAAATCAGGTAACAATAAATATGAGTCTTGCCAAAAGAATTATTCCCTGCCTTGACGTCGACAATGGTCGTGTCGTTAAGGGCGTTAAGTTTGTTGAAATCAGAGATGCTGGTGATCCGGTAGAAGTTGCGCGCCGTTATGATAAGGAGGGTGCGGATGAGATTACCTTTCTTGATATTACTGCATCTTCCGATAATCGTGACACGATTGTGCAGGTAGTAGAGCAGGTCGCAAGTGAAGTATTTATTCCTTTAACTGTCGGTGGCGGCATCCGCAAAGTAGAAGATATCCGTGCTATGTTAAATGCCGGTGCTGATAAAGTCGCAATTAATACTGCGGCAGTCTTTAATCCTGATCTGGTTAAAGAGGCTGCTGCTAAAGTCGGGTCACAATGTATTGTCGTCGCCATAGATGCTAAAAAAACCGGTGAAAATAAATGGGAGATTTTTACCCATGGCGGACGCAAGCCAACGGGTATCAATGCGATAGAATGGGCGCAGCGCATGGAAAATTTCGGTGCGGGCGAAATATTATTAACCAGCATGGATCGTGATGGGACAAAAATAGGATTCGACCTCGATTTAACCAAAGCGGTTTCAAATGCAGTGCGTATCCCTGTAATCGCGTCAGGTGGTGTTGGCAACTTACAGCATTTGGTTGATGGAGTGAAGCAAGGTTGCGCAGATGCGGTACTAGCGGCGAGTATTTTTCATTTTGCAGAGTACAGTATTCAGGAAGCTAAGGAATTTATGGCAAAGCAAGGCGTCGAAGTACGTCTGTAAAAATACAAACAAATCGAATTATCATAGAGTTGATTGAAAAATGTCAGATAACTGGTTAGACGAAATTAAATGGACTGAAGATGGCTTAGTGCCGGCGATCGCGCAAGAAACCGGAACAGGAAAAATGTTAATGATGGCCTGGATGGATCGTGACGCCTTGCGTTTGACTGCTGAAACGGGTCATGCCGTGTATTGGTCGCGCTCGCGGGGCAAACTGTGGCATAAAGGTGAGAAATCCGGGTATCAACAGGTGGTTGTGGATATGCGAATCGACTGTGACAATGATGTAGTGTTGCTGGAAGTGGAGCAAAAGGGTGGAATAGCCTGTCATACAGGACGCCACAACTGTTTTTTTAAACAATTAAAGGATGGTAAATGGGTGTCAGTGGATCCAGTGTTAAGAGATCCCGTGTCTATTTATAAGAAATAATTATGTCTGATATTCTAAATAAGTTGGCGGAAGTACTGGAAGAGCGTAAACAGGCTGAGCCTGATTCGTCTTACGTGGCCAAACTCTATGCAAAAGGCCTGAATTCTATTTTAAAAAAAATCGGTGAGGAAGCCACTGAAACTGTTATGGCTGCTAAGGATGGAAATAAAGAGCAGATCATTTACGAAACAGCAGATTTATGGTTCCATACTCTGGTATTATTAGCATCACAGGATTTGCATCCAGAGCAAGTGCTTGCCGAGTTGGGGAGGCGTTTTGGTCTTTCTGGGTTGGAAGAAAAAGCCAATAGAAACAAATAGTAACAGGGTTCTTTCTGTTATTTCTGAGTGCAATATCCCCGGTAAAACTATGGTTGGAGAGTGAAGATGTTTAATATCTGGAATTTGGTCATTATTTTGGTCATTGTGCTGGTGTTGTTTGGTACAAAAAAACTAAAAAACATCGGTAAAGATGTCGGTGGTGCTATTAAAGGTTTTAAAGATGCCTCTAAAAGCGATGAAAGCGCTGAAAAAAAATCTGTCGAGAATGATTCCGATAAAATTATTGAAGGTGAAGTAACCTCCAAGGAAAAAGATAAGGTTTAGCATGAGAGTTAACTTTATCCTTCAAGCACTCTTTATTGGTGTCAACTAATGTTTGAAGTTGGATTCCTCGAACTGCTCATCATTATGGTTATTGCGCTTCTCGTCGTTGGTCCAGAACGTCTTCCTGGTATGGCGCGTAAAGCGGGTGCTTTGATGGCTAAAATGAAGCGTTTTGTCAGTAATGTAAAACAAGATATTGATAAAGAAATCAAAGCAGACGAGCTTAAGAAGATTGTGCAAGATCAGGCGGATAGCGTAGGGATACACGATATCATTGAAGAAACACGCCAAACATTTGAAAAAGCTGAGTCAGAATACAATGCCGATCAACCTCAGGGTGAGGATGAAAAAATAGTGAAAGAAACGTTAAAAAAACAAGACAACCTTTTGAATGAGTCAGGCAACAATGAAAGTAAATCAGTAAACACCAGTACCGAAAATAGTCAAGCTAGTCAAAATTCAATCAATAGTAAATCATAAAGTTTTAATTCATGTCATCCACAGTTGATAATCAAGAAGACGATTCACCCAAAGAGCAAGGCTTTGTTTCGCATCTATTGGAATTGCGCGATCGATTAATTCGCGTCGTGCTAGTGGTGCTTATCTTATTTGGAATCGCGTTCACTTTTTGGATTGATATTTACGACTATTTGTCTGCAATGGTTAAGACCCTTGATGGCAATACTGAGATTAAGTGGCAAAATATTAGCCCGGCAGGTGGGTTTTTCACGGCCATTCGAATTTCAACAGCGGCTGCCTTTTTTGTAGCAATGCCTTATATATTTTTTCAACTATGGAATTTCGTCGCTCCTGGCCTTTATCAGCATGAGCGCAAACTGGTCGTGCCGATTTTATTTGGTGGTATAGGGCTATTCTATTTAGGCATATTATTCGCGCGTTATGTGGTACTCCCAATTTTTTATGGTTTTGCAGGTTTATGGATACCTAGTAACACCGAAAATATTTATGACATTATGAGGTATCTTGATTTTAATATTAAGATGTTCTTCGCTTTCGGCATAGCTTTTCAGGTCCCTATTGTGACTATCGTGTTGGTGTGGGGCGGTATTTCTACCCCGGATAGTTTAAGGCAAAAACGTCCTTATGTAATTGTCGGTGCTTTTGTGGTTGGTATGCTGTTAACGCCACCAGATGTTGTTTCGCAAGTATTATTGGCGATTCCCATGTGGATACTTTTTGAACTTGGAATTCTTGTTTCGCAGGCCTATTACAAGCCCAATAAAGACGATGAAGACGACGATGATGATCCAGATGATAGCACACCGCGTTCTGGTGGCCCGTCGGGCGGCATTCCAGGTTCAGCCGCAGCAGCGAATACAGCAGCTGATGAATTTGCAGATAAAGGGAATAAAACTGAGGGCACTCAAGTTAGTAATGATAATGCTTTTGAAGATGATGAGTCGTTAGTAGTCTCTTCAGAAGGTGGAATGGATTATCCCTATGACTATAAGCCGCTGAATGAAGGCGAGTTAGATGCTGAGCTTGACCGTTTTGATGAAGAAATGGATGCTCTGGAAGAAAAGCAAACAGAAGAAAAGCAAACAGAAGAAAAGCAAACAGAAGAAAAGCAAACAGAAGAAAAGCAAGCAAAACAAGAACAGAAACAAAAAACCGATCAAAATGACGTAAAAAATTCAACTATAAATTCAAGGCAGACCGAAACTTCTGACGAAAATAGTAGTCTAGATAATAATGATCAAAATAAGTCTCCAGAGATCTCAGCTAATAGTAATGACGAGTCAAATAAAAATGGAGAAAAAAATAGCACTTAATTATTAAGGAAGAATCAATGAAAACTAAGGCAAATGGTGGCTTAAACACTAGATTTAATGCACGTTTTATTATATTTTTATTGTTGCTATTATTTGTTAGTTATTATTTTCACAATTCTAGTTACGCTAAATCTAGTAGTGCTTCTGCAGTTAAGAAACTCAAAAACACATTAAAAAATCATCCCTCTCCGTATCTTGCATTGCATGGGTCCGACCCTGTTGTGTGGCAGAGCTGGTCAAACAAGGTGTTTGAACGAGCACGCCGGGAAAACAAGTTGGTGTATGTCTCTATAGGTTACTTCTCCTGTCATTGGTGTCATGTAATGCAACGCGAGTCCTATAAAAACCCGGTGATTGCGGCTGTATTGAATAAATATTTTATTCCGGTCAAAGTAGATCGGGAACTTCACCCTGCACTGGATACTCGGCTATTAGAGTTTATTCAGTCAACCCGCGGTTATTCAGGATGGCCAGCTAATGTATTTCTTACGCCAGAAGGATATCCATTGGTTGGAATGGTCTATGTGCGACCGAAAAACTTTTTGGCAATATTACGAAAACTATCGTCGCAGTGGGCAATACAATCAGCCTCTTTGCGTAAAATGGCACAAGCGGCCAGGGGCAAGCCTGCTGAAATAGAGAAGTCCAGGGGGGTTGTCATTGAAAAGGGCCTGGGCAAAAAATATATGAAAAATTTCGCCAAAATAAGTATGGCGAGTGCGGATGACATGAATGGTGGATTTGGACAAAAGGCCAAGTTCCCCAATGTTGCACAATTAATGGCACTATTGAGTTACGCGAAACATAGCAATGACAAACAGGTGCGAACTATCTTGAAACTAACGCTGGATCGAATGGCAAGCCAGGGTTTATATGACCACTTACGCGATGGTTTTTACCGCTATACCGTTGATACGCAATGGCAAACGCCACACTTTGAGAAAATGCTATATGACAATGCGCAACTGGCAGAACTGTATTTGTTAGCGGCAAAGGTTTTTAATAATATTCGTTATGAGTTGGTTGCACGTAAGACGCTTGATTTTATGTTGCGTGAACTGAAACATAAGTCAGGAGCGATGATTGCCAGTTTGTCGGCGTTGGATGATAAAGGCGTTGAAGGTGGCTTTTACCTGTGGCGTCCGAAGTTACTGAAAAGATTACTCAGTGGGCAGGAGTTAAAGGTTGTTACCGAGGCGTGGGGTATGCAGAATGTGCCGAGTCTTCAAGCTGGTTATTTGCCAAAAATTTCGTTGACTCCCGAAGAGGTCAGTACAAAGCTTGGGCTTCGTGTCAGTCAGGTCAAGAAAATTATTGCTCAGGTGAAAGCTAAATTACTTAAGGTGCAGACAAAGCGCAATTTGCCTAGAGATACTAAAATACTTGCCGCTTGGAACGGTTTGGCGTTAAGAAGTTTTAGTTTAGCGGGTAACTTAAAGAACGGCGAAAAATATAAAAAAGCAGCCCAAAATATTCGAAACTATATTGTTGGATATTTATGGAGAAACGGTAATTTGGCACGTTCAGTCGTGAACTCGAAGCCCTTGGGTACTGCGGGCCTACAGGATTATGCGCAAGTGAGTAACGGTTTATATACATGGGCGAGTTTATATGCGCCGCAAGATTTAGCTTTAGTCAAGCAAATTATAAAGCGTGGCTGGAGTTTGTTCTATTCTGAAAATGGTTGGCAGTTAGCAAAAAATATGCTGCCCGGATTTTCGGCGCGAGAAGCACTAATAAGCGACCGAGCGCTATCATCACCATCAGCCAGCTTAATTCATGTAACGCTCAGATATGCACAGAAAACAAATAATAAGGTGCTGCTCAATCTTGCCCGCTCAGCACTTAATGTGGCAGACACTACTTTGTCGAATGACCCTTGGTGGTTCGCGACTCATATTCGTACTTTGTATGAATTACAGCGTAATAAAATTAAGTAGTAAGAAGTCGCCGTGCATAATATAAATCATAAGCTCAGACTTTCTAGCAAGAGGCGTTGTAGCGAAGGATTCACGTAAAAGGTGTTAAAGTCTAGTAGAGTAGCTCTATTGTTTTTTACAGCAATAATTTTAGGCGACTTATATTCTCTGTTTCAATATCAGGTTGTTTAGTTAAGCTGAAACGAAACTGAGTGATCGATTTTGTCGTTAGGATTGGTTCATCTAATACAAGGTAATAAATTTTATTGCGGTAAATCAATGTCAGTTCCGAACCAATATCAAACACTGCAGTGGGGACTATAATAGTTGAGTGACTACCGTCAAGCTCCTCACTGGTAAGCATACACCGAAAGTACTCACAGCCTTTCCCAATTCCTTTAATGGATCGGGCTGCACAACTATAAGCGTTGTTTGCGAGATGCATAATGCCAATTTCCAGAACCTGGTTCTCATGAACTTTTAGCCAGCGTATCACCCCAAGAGTCCATGGATCGTTGTCTTGTTTATAGTATGAGACTAGTTCACCCACTCTAACAGGCAGGGTTGTCTCTGGCTGACAGAAAATACACATACCACCTTGTGAGATATTTTTTTGAGTCCATGATGAATCGACATGATACTTTTTCATCTCCTGTTCATGGGCGTGTTGCGACACATTGTTGGCTTCGGATGAATATACTTTGTTCCACATATCTAATACGCTGGCATCATCTTCAAAATGCGACTCACGAGGGTTTTCTACGCCTTTATCGAGGCGGACCTCTGTTTCTCCATCACGCCACGATTCATCTTCGAGCGGCACTAATGAAAAATCATTTCGGCTACTAGCCTGCTTTCCAGTATGTAGTTGAACCTCTTCCAGTTCCGGACGAAAGGGTGCTTCTTCACTTATGTGATAATGGGTGGCGCTCAATCCAATGGTAAGGCTTATCTTACCTAAAATTGCATCACGCTTGTGCATGCGGTCATTGCGCCGATGAATAGTGTCGATGATGCGTTTAATCATATCGCGGTAGAGACGCTCCGAAAGCTTTAAATGAGCAGGTTTTTCTTGCGTAGGTTCAAGTGATAACTCAATGCTTCCTGTTGAATCGGTGAGCTTGCGGTGTAGAGTTTCAAACCAGGTAATGACAGGGCGAATATTGATTTCTCTGGTTTGAATGTAGTCCTTTTTTAACTTATCAAGGTTAAACTGTGGAGGGGCGTCGCGAGCGATATCAATAACAAAACAATTTTCACAGCTGCTATGTTCACAACGAGTACATGCCGCTTCTTCCTGACTCCCTTTCAATGTGCATTTTTCAGATACGCGACAAAGAACTTTTTTGATCTTTTCTACTTCTCCATGCATCATATGGTAAGGGCTACACAGTGCCAGCAATAAGGAACATTTATAAGTCCGTCCAATAGTCAGTTCTGGAGCGTTTACTTTTTTACATGAAATGACTTCATTTACAATTTCTAGTCGTTCAGCGAGTCCGTAAAGTATATTGATTTCTCCCCATATCTTGGAGGGTACAGGAAAGTACGTCAAATAAAATTCACATAATATTTCTGATAAATGCTGAATAGCCAAATAAATACTAGTAACTAGTAGAGGCTTCAGAGCTGTCGGAGTACTCTGCTCCGATAAGTTCTCGCTGAGCTGTTGAATAATAATTCGATAGCCTAACGCGAGTTTGTTATTAAGGTTAACTGCAAGCTTATGTTTCTGAAGATTCTTTTCAGAGAGCGGTAATAGTGCCGACGAATAATGCCTGCGTAGAGTATCAATTAGAATTTGTAAGACAGGTTGTATTACCGCTAAATGTTGGTAGCGTTTTTCAGGTGTGTACTCGGCTTGATTCATTTCGTAAAGCAATGCTAAAACCTCATCGGCGGATTGTTCGAAGTTCGCCAGAGGTAATTCCGCTAACCATTTCTTTATACTTTCAGGATTAGCGTCAAGCCCAAATTGTTTTGGGTCGGTAAATTGCTCAGGGAGCGCAAGGTTCATAGTGTCCATAAAGATATTAACGGCAAGATGTAACTGAAGTTTAGTGAAATAGCTTATGGAAAGCAGGTTGTTCTCTAATTGATTATGCTAGCTTTTTCTTGGGATATAGATGTTACTTATAAAGCCGAATGAAAAATCAATAAACGACGAGCACCTACTTATCATCACAGCGGGTGATAGCTTGTCAATTAAGCCTCTTGTGAAGACCCGATTTCCCCGTGTGAAAATGGTGTAAGGCCTGATATATTACTGGCACCAATATAAGGCTAACCAGCACTGAAAAACTTAATCCGAAAATAATGGTGATTGCGAGTGGTTGCAGCATCTCTGATCCTTCAGCACCGCCAATAGCCAAAGGCAAAAGGCCAAATACGGTTGTGAGGGTAGTCATTAGAATAGGTCGTAAGCGCAAGCGAACGGCATCAACAATTGCCTGTTGAATTGGCAAACCTTTTCTCCGAGCAAGTTCAATATATTCAAGTAGCATAATAGCATTATTCACTACAATACCAATAAGCATTATAACGCCAAGCCAAGCCATCATCGATAAACTGGTGTCAGTCCAGTCAAGCCCCATTGCGACACCAATAAGAGCGAAAGGAATGGACAAAATAATAATAAGTGGATTGAGTAGCGATTCATATTGTACTGCTAAAACTACAAAAACTAGAAATACTGCAAGCAGTACCAAGGTGAAAATTACGCTCTTGTTTTTCTTTAACGCATCAGTGATGCCTGCGTCGTAAATGATATATCCCTCAGGAAGTACAAAATTCGTGCGTATTTTATCGACTTGCTTTGCCACGAGACCCACCGATGAGGTGCCTCGCATTGATGCATTAATTTCAATTATACGTTGTTGGTTATCCCGTAATATTTGGGCCGGAGCAGGTAAAAACAAAATTTTTGCAACTTGCCTCAAATAAACCGGTGTACGAGTTTTGTCGTTTCTCGCCACTAATAGTGATTGGAGATTTTGAACATTATTGATGTCGAGGCCTGGTAATCGTAAACGTATCTTAAAACTACGTCCACTCTCGATATAGTCTGTAACAATTTCCCCGTTTATCGCCTGACGGATTGCTTGACTAATCGTTTCAGGGTCGAGCCCCAGTTCTGCGGTACGAACTTTGTCGATGACGACAGTAAGTTCCTGGCGTTGCTCTTCGAGCGAGTGCTTAACATTTTTAATGCCGGAGGTTTCCCGTAATTTTTTGACTAACTTGTCCCCCAACTTACGTAAGACTTCAAGATCTTTCCCCTGGATTCGTAAGCTGATGTCATCATTACCTCGGCCTAAACGGAGTCCGCGAATACCGCTGGCATAACTATATATTCGTACGCCGGCCATTTTTTTATGACCAACGGCTCTCATGAAACGTCCCGCCCATGTTCGTGAACTAAAATTTCTTTTATTGCGTGGAGCGATCTGCACAATTAGATAGGCACTGTTATGGGATTCAAAGGAAGATCGACCAAATACAAATCCGCCAGAGACAGTAAATATATTTTCTGCTCCCAATTGTCGCGCCAGAACTTCAACTTTCCGGACGTATTTATCAGTTTGTTCAAGATTAGTACCCGGGTCTGTTTTAATCCGAATGGTAATTTTTCCAGAATCAAGATTGGGCAATAGATCAAACTTGCCAGGCGAGCGAAAGAAGCTATAGGCGGTAAACAACAAAATAACAAATATCGCGAACACGGCGAGTCGAAGTGACTTATTGTTTAGAAGGGAGTGGGTGAATTTCGCAAGGTTATTTTGAAGTGAGTCCATTGACCTATCAAACTTTATACGGAATCCGGTTCTACTCTGAGTATGTACCCTGGAACCCAGAGCGGGGACTAAGGTTAATGCGACTATCATTGAGGCGACAATAGCAGCCGAGATCGTAAATATTAATTCTTGAAACAATAAGCCAAGAAAACCACCGATGAACAGGAAGGGGATAATCGCGGCAAGGTTGGTGGAAGTGGACGCGACGATAGCGCCGTTTACTTCGGTAGCCGCTTCGACAGCAGCTTGTCGATGATTGCTTTGCTGGCGTTGATGGCGGTAAACGTTTTCGAGCATAACAATAGTATTGTCGACCAGCATACCAATACCTACGGCCAAGCCCCCCAGTGTCATAATATTAAGAGATAACCCTGCCATCTGCATAAGAATGAAAGTTACTACGATGGCTATGGGAATCGCGCTCCCTATAATAAGGGTACGCAAAATATTTCCAAGAAAAAGAAAAACGACCAACATGGCAAGTAAGGCTCCCATACCAGCCGCAATTTTAGCGCCACTCAACGCGCTACGAATGTAGGTTGATTGATCTTCAACTGCTTTAATATCGATGTCTGATGGTAAAATATTTTGCTTTTGTAATTGTTTTATTCTCAAGCGTACGCTGTCAACGACTTTGATGGTGTTTGCGTTAGGGCGCTTTTGAATACTCATTTTAATGCCTGACACGCCGTTTAACCGTACTCTGAGTTTTTCATCTTCGTGAAAATCTCGAATGATAGCAACTTCCTGGAGTTGAATAGTGCTTCCATTAGCGATACGAATCGGCATCAACCTCAATTGTTCAATGGAGCGAAAGCGTGCGTCAATGCGGCTAGAGATTTCGCGGTTGCCTATTATAATGCGTCCGCCGGGCCCTTCGATATTTCCCTTCTTAATCGCATCAATTAAATCTTTAATACTAAGTCCGTGGCCTGCGAGTCGTTTTTGATCAGGAAGAATATGGATCTCACGAACCAGGCCTCCTCCCACTTCAACTGCAGCCACGCCAGGCAAGTTGAGAAACCATTTGGATAACACGTCATCAACCCAGCTTCGTAGTTTAATGGCATCCATTTTGTGACTGCTAATAACAAATTCCATTGCGGGCAGTTGCGCAGGATCTCGTTTATAGATAACGGGAGGTTCAATAGTGGTGGGCAAAAAACGCTTGGCTCTATCGAGCCTCGTACTGGCTTCACGAAGTACTAGATCGATGTCTTTACCATACTGAAAAACCAGATTAATAGCGCTTCGTCCTTCTCGTGTATTAGATTCGACACTTATTGCGTCTTCGGTAATAGCGAGCTGCTCTTCTAATGTGCGCGTGATTTTGTCTTCCATTATTTTGGCTGAAACGCCAGGGTCAAGAATACGTACGCGTATTTCTGGTTTTACTATATGCGGTAGCAAATCTACAGGTAATGTTTTGTAAATTAACGAGCCTATTGCAATAATTGCCAGAGCCAGCATGACGATGCCAATGGGATGATGAATTGACCAACTCGCAAGGCCGCTGCGATTGTGAACTTGTGTTGAAGAATTCTGATCAGTCATTAGTGCGAAGGGGGTACGTTTTCAGGAAGTGTTTTAATTTTTCGTTTAATGTTTTTAGTGTTAATCGTCGCGTTAGAGTCTACGATAAGAATTTTTTTCCCGGGACGAAGGCCCAAAAATCCTTGCTTAACAACTCGCATGTTTTCGATAAGTCCCTCAGGGACTTCAACCAGAGTCCCATGCCTTAAGCCACTGCGAACGGATAGGCGTGTAATAGTTAAGGCCATTTTTATCGGCATCTTTTTTGGCTTCGATGGTTTTTGCTTGGCAATGCTTGTCTTGTGTGCTGTTGTGGGTTCAGATCTTTTTGGTGATGACGCAGGGTTAGATTTTTTTTGAGTCACAACAAAAACAAATTCCCCCTCTTTGTCGCGTCTTAACGAATTAAAAGGAACTGAAAATCCCGTGCGAGGATGACTAGTGAGTGTTACGCGGCTCAGTTGTCCGGCTTTAGTCCCCGCAGGAATTGTATGCATCCTGATTTCAAGAGTACCCTGTCGGGTGGCGGGGTTAATGGTTGGGTGGATACGTACGATTTTACCCCTAATTTTTTTAGACCCCAACGCATCAATTTGAATGCTGACAGTGTCATTAACTTTATAATACGGAATCAATAACTCGGATATCTGAACATTAATAATATAAGTCGTTGGGTCAATCATAGTTAAAACTTGACGATGTTTTGAAACAACGTCGCCTTGTTCAGCCAGGCGGTCACTGACTATACCGGTAAAGGGCGCTGTGATGCGAGTATTACGGATCCGTATTCTTAATAGCTTTTCTTCAGCGCTCGCGATTTTATAGGTCGTCTGTGCTTTAATTAGCTGATCGGCAGAGACTAGCTGTTTTCTACTAAGGCGCTGGTTGCGTACCAGATTTTGGCGAGCCTGTTCGCGAGTGGCTGTTGCTTTTGCTAATAATGCCGTGATGAGCGCACCATCAATTTTGACCAATAGTGTGTTTTTCTTGACTACATCCCCTCTGTCCACGGTAAGCATTATGATTTCTCCTTCTTCCTGAGAGAAAAGCTTTACACTTCTTTTTATTGTTATAGTTCCCGTGCGGGTGGTGGTAAGAATAATGGGTCTTGGTTTAACAGTAAATGTGGTCACCAGGTGTGGACGTGAATGGCGTCTTTTTTTTGAGGTTTTCTCTGGTTCAGAACAGGATTGTAATAAAAACACTCCGCTGACCAGTAGAAAAAGGAATGAGACTCGTTTTGATCTCTTAGCTGCTTTGAGTGCTAATGACATGATTTACAGTGCTTTAAAAACATAATGGCTGAAAGAATCGCTGCTTAAGATTAGTATAAGCTATTGTTTCAGCGATGCACAGCTTAGACACAAAGCTTTTAGATCGGTGAGTATAATGGCTAGTGAAAAACTAAACTATTTTGTTATAGTATGTTTTAAAAATAGGGTTAATACCTAAGGAGCCTCTGATTAATTCATGATTACGATCTTACAGTCCTTAAATATCAATGACTACGTTGAAAATCTTGCCAATAGCCGTGCTATTAGCTGCAATCTTCACCTTGCCACTGATATTTCTGAACAGCAATCTCATT
>VAOX01052689.1_pt1 | contig 18689 bp, 14 predicted proteins | sample 3393891 | NCBI WGS metagenome assembly VAOX01 (sample SAMN08290429, study PRJNA428436) | hydrothermal vent metagenome | isolation source: Deep-sea hydrothermal vent chimney | place: Indian Ocean: Southwest Indian Ridge | depth 2822 m m | reverse complement strand
GGATTAGATTTTAGTCGCATACAATTTACCAGTGACATGTTACCTGCTGATGTTCTCGGTATTTCTATTTACGAACAAAATAATAACAAATTTACTTTCCATCCCGGCCCAATTTTTAGTAATGTGCTTTTAGCCGACGAAATTAACCGCGCTACCCCCAAAACTCAAAGTGCTTTACTCGAAGCCATGGAAGAACAACAAGTCACCTTAGATGGAACAACGCGTGAATTGCCTAAACCCTTTTTTGTTATCGCAACCCAAAATCCATCTGAACAAATTGGTACTTTTCCTTTACCTGAGTCTCAACTAGATCGCTTTTTAATGTCCATATCTTTAGGTTATCCTGATGCAGCAGCTGAAAGACAATTACTGATCGCTAAAGATCGGCGTGATGTATTAAGCAAGTTATCTGCTTGCTTAAATGAAACTGAACTTACAAAAATGCAGAACGATGTTCAACATATTACTACTTCTGATGCCTTACTCGATTATGTGCAAGCACTCATATCTTATTCACGAGAATCTAAACTGTTTGAATTTGGTTTATCGCCTCGTGCCGGTTTAGCCTTACTCCATGTCAGTAAAGCATGGGCAATGTTAAATGCGCGAGACTACGTTATTCCTGAAGATGTACAAGCGGTGCTACCCAGTGTAGTTCGACATCGTTTACATCCTATTGACCCAGATGCAACTCAAACACTTGATGCTTTATTAAAAGATGTTGCAATACCTTAATAAATGTTTACATCAATAAAAACGAAATTTAATTTACAGCGTTTTTTTGTTGGCGAAGGTGCACTTAAAGCCCCTTATTTACTCACCCAGCGCCGAGTCTATATTTTACCAACAAAACAAGGGTTAGTTTTTGCTCTTCTACTTTTTGTTATGTTATTAGGCTCGATTAACTACAGCAATAGTTTAGGCTATTTTTTAACTTTTTTACTTGCTAGTCTAAGTGTTGTCACTATTTTTCATACTTACAATAATTTACTCAAACTTAGTTTTGGCCCAGCAATATGCCATCCTGTTTTTGCTAGTGAAAATGCAAACTTCACCGTAAAAATTAACAATATAAATTTACCCCATCGTTATTCCATTAAAACATACAGTACCGAGCAACTCATTACTCAATCTGATATCCCTGAAAATAGTATTTCTACTGTTAATGTAAAACATTGTTTCAAAAAACGGGGGCTTATCCCTTTGCCTCGATTTACAGTAGAAAGTCGATTCCCCTTTGGATTGTTTCGTACATGGTCACTTATTGAGTTTGATCAAACACAACTTGTTTACCCAAAACCTGCTTTAGACAAAAATCTACCCGCCTCTTGCTTTGGCTTATCAGAAGGGAAAAAACAGCTTAATTCTGGCACAGATGATTTTAAAGGTTTACGTTCTTATATAGAAGGTGATGCATTACAACATATTCATTGGAAAAGTTTTGCGCGTCATAATACCTTACAAACAAAAGAATTTTCTTCCACTAGCTCCAATGAATTATGGCTTAACTATGTAGATACGACAGTGCAAGGAATAGAATTAAAGCTATCGCAGCTAACGCGCTGGATTTTATTAGCTGATAAAGAAAACTTAAATTATGGTTTAAAATTACCCACTATCATTGTTCAACCCTCTTTTGGTAAAGCACATTTAGAAGTGTGCTTAAAACATCTTGCCTTATTTAAAATAACAAGAAAAACGTAAATGAATTTACTTAAAAAAATTCAAAAACCAGATGTACAGATTTCAAGTTTAATTTTATTGTTTGGCTTATTATTAGTTTTTATTCCTCATTTTTCTCATTTACCTTTGTGGTTAAATATTGTTATTAGTATTTTTCTTATTTGGCGTGCCGCTTTTGAGTTAAAGTTTTGCCCTATACCTAATAAAATTATTCTCTTTATCCTAACCATTATGCTTCTAATTGGTATTGTTTTTAGTTACCACACATTAATAGGTCGTAATGCTGGCTCTGCCATGTTGCTTGGTTTATTGAGTTTAAAACTTTTTGAAATTAAATCTTTTAGAGACATCGCTCTTATTATTAATCTCGCTTTATTTTCTATCGTGATAAATTTTTTGTTTAATCAGTCTATTGCAATTGCATTTATAATGATTTTAGCGTTAATTTTTTTATTTACGGCTCTCATTGGTTTTCAGCATAACTATAAAGATCTCAACAAGTCCAACCCTGTACCCATAAATTATATTCAAGAAAATGAAAAAAAACACCTTAAACTTGCTTTTAAAATGTTAATGCAAGCAGTTCCTTTTGCTATTGTTTTATTTTTATTATTTCCTCGAGTCAACGGCCCATTATGGGGTTTACCAGAAGATGCTTTTTCAGGTACAACAGGCTTATCTGATAAAATGTCTCCAGGTCGAATTAGCCAACTTAGTGATGATAATTCTGTTGCCTTCCGCGTAAAATTTTCCTCCGTCATACCTCCATCAACTAAGCTTTATTGGCGTGGCCCCGTTATGTGGAATTTTGATGGCTATAATTGGAATGCTCCAATAACTGACCGATTAGCTATTTCTGGTTTTCAATTTACCGGTACAGGCTCTATAACCCAGTACACGATTACTCTGCAACCCCATAATAGTTTTTGGATGTTTGCGTTAGATATCCCCGCAACGCTACCAAAAAAAGCTCAACTTACTGTTGATATGCAAATATTATCTCTACTGCCTATTCAAAAATTACAACGCTATTCACTTAACTCTTATACAAATTATTTATTACCCGCTAACCCTAAAATAGATATGTCACGTTATTTAAAATTACCCGACTCTTTTTCAAATCAAATAGGAAGCAATTTATATCAAAGCCGACGCCTTATAAAACAATTAAAAGATTCAACTGATCCCGAAAAAACAATTTCTAATGTACTGAATTACTTTGCTACACAAGATTTTTATTACAGCAGAACACCCCCTCTACTTCACAACAATCCTGTTGATGAATTTCTCTTCAAAACTAAACGAGGTTATTGTGAACATTATGCTTCTAGTTTTACCGTGTTAATGCGTCTAGCCGGACTACCTGCCCGAGTTGTAACCGGCTATCAAGGAGGAGAAATTAATCCTATTGATGGTTATATGACCATCCGTCAATCTGATGCACATGCTTGGTCTGAAGTTTTTTTAGAAAAAAAAGGTTGGGTTCGTATTGATCCTACTGCCTATATTCCTCCAGCTAATATTGAAAATTCTGATGACGCGCGGCGATTAAATTCGAATCTTAAAAAATCTAATCAATTATTTAAAACGAATTGGTTTTCTAAACAAATAAAAAAAATACGCTATACCTTGGATGCCATTAATAATCGTTGGAATCAATGGGTTTTAGGGTATGACAATAAACGTCAAAAAGCTTTTTTTAAAGCTCTGGGTATACCTGATATTAGTTGGCAGGGTTTATCACAATTATTATTCAGTATTCTTGGAGTACTCACGGCTATTTTAGCGTGGGTCGTTTTTTCTAATAAAACGACATCAAAAGATCCAATACAGTATTTTTATCTTAAATTTCTAAAACGCCTAAAAAAATATGATTTAATAAAAAATCCTACGGAAGGAGCGAATGACTTTTGTTGTCGTGCAATAAAAAAAGTGCCACAGCAAAAACAGCACATTCAAAAAATTACTTTTTTATATCAAGAATTACGTTATTCATTCAGTGATAATAATAAATTTATTCTATTTAAAAATTTAGTTAGAAAAAAATTCTGATCTATTCATTATAAAAAACATATTATTTACCAATACAAAAGCTCGAGAATATTTTCCCCAATAAATCATCACTACTTACAAAACCCGTTATTTCACCTAAAGCATGCTGTGCTTGACGAAGATCTTCAGCCAATAACTCACCTGCTTTCGACTCATTCAATTGTTTTTGACCATTCACAACAAAATCTTTCGCGCGTATGAGTGCATCTAAATGCCGCCGGCGCGCTAAAAATACACCTTCGGTTAATCCAGTGTAACCCATAATTTTTTTCAAATGTTCACGCAATAAGTCTATACCCTCGCCTGATTTTGCAGATAGGGCAATTTCATTATTTTTTTCTGCGGCAACGCCTTGGCTTAAATCTATCTTATTACGAACAAGGGTGACTTTAAGAGATTTGGGTAGTTTTTGACGAATTTTTTCATCTTCTTCAGTCACACCTGTTTTATCATCAACGAGTAAAAGAGCACGATCAGCCTGTTCAATTTCAATCCATGTCCGCTTTATTCCTTCTTGCTCGACCACATCGGTGCTTTCCCTTAATCCAGCGGTATCAATGACATGCAATGGCATACCGTCTATATTAATTTCTTCACGCAACACATCGCGTGTTGTTCCCGCAATATGCGTCACAATTGCCGAATCTCTACCTGCTAGTGCATTTAATAAGCTTGATTTACCTGTGTTTGGTTGACCAATGAGAACAACTCGCATTCCATCACGTAATAAAACACCTTGCTGTGCAGAAGCAAAAATCTTATCCATTTCAGCCAATATATTATCTAAACTCTTTGTAACATGACCATCCGATAGAAAATCAATTTCTTCTTCTGGAAAATCAATCGCTGCTTCTACATACATACGTAAGTGAGTAAGCGCTTCCACACTTTCATCGATCCAGCGAGAAAACTCACCCTGCAATGATTTCACAGCAGATTTTGCCGCTTGCTCTGAGCCCGCTTCTATTAAATCGGCAATGGCTTCTGCTTGGGCAAGATCAACTTTATCATTTAAAAACGCACGCTCAGAAAATTCACCCGGCTTTGCAATACGCGCACCTAACTTGAGTACTCTCTGAAGTAATAAATCCATCACCACAGGCCCTCCATGACCTTGCAGCTCTAAAATATCTTCGCCAGTGAAAGAATGCGGAGCAACAAAATACAATGCTAAACCAGAGTCAATAATTTCATTATTTTGGTCTAAAAAAGAAAGGTGATCGGCATAGCGGGGTTTGGGAATTTTACCCAGAATATTTTTAGATATGGTTTTAACTAGAGGACCAGAAACACGAATAATCCCAACCCCACCTCGTCCCGGTGGTGTCGCAATTGCTGCAATTGTATCGCTATTTTGATCTAGCATATAAAAATCCAATAAAATAAAAAGCGTTCTTCTATAACCACAAAAACGCTGAGATTCACCGAGTGATAATTTTCTCTGTGTACCTCAACGTTTTCTACGGTGAAAACTTTTATGCTTTAATGACAATCCGTGTGATATACCATTGTTGTGCAATCGATAAGGTATTATTCACGACCCAGTATAAAACTAAACCTGATGGGAAGAAGGCAAAGAATATTGTAAAGACAAAAGGCAGTGCCGACATGATCTTCGCTTGCATCGGATCCATTGGTGGTGGATTCAATTTTTGTTGGATAAACATCGTAATACCCATTAATAAAGGTAAAACAAAGAAAGGATCTTTTGCCGATAAATCTGTAAACCAGAAAATCCAGTCTGCTTGGCGTAACTCGACACTTTCTAATAAAACCCAATACAATGAGATGAAAACAGGTATCTGTACAAGAATGGGTAAACAACCCCCTAACGGATTAATTTTTTCTTCTTTATACATTTTCATCATGGCTTGATTCATCTTTTGACGATCACCACCAAAACGTTCTTTCATTGCAGCTAAGCGAGGTTGCACCTTACGCATATTCGCCATTGATTTATAACTTGCTTCAGATAATTTGTAAAACACCAGTTTAATTAACATGGTTAATAAAATTATCGCCCAACCCCAATTACCTACAATATTATGAATTTTCGTTAATAACCAAAAAATAGGCTTAGCGATAAAAGTCAGCACACCATAATCAACCGTTAATTCTAAACCAGGTGCAATTTTTTCTAAATCTTGTTGTATTTTTGGACCTACGTATAAAATATTATTTAATACCGTGCTTGTATTTGCTGCCACTTTTATTTCATTTGTGGTCTTCATGCCCATAACGTAACGTTCATTTTTTAAATCACGCGTATAATAACTTTGCTCACTGTCTACAGGTGGAATCCATGCCGCTAAGAAATAGTGTTGAATAATTGCTGCCCAACCACTTTTCACATCTCGATTTAAATTTTCATCGCTCATATCAGAAAATTTAATTTTTTCATATTTTTCTGCTGGGCTATATAACACACCACCTGTGTAGGTATAAATAAAGGCCGATTGATTTTCATCCTTATAATCTTTACGTTGTAATTGTTGATATAAATTTCCACGCCAAAGCTTATTACTCTTATTCACAATATTATGTGAAACCTTAATTTGATAACTACCGCGTGTTAATTCATAACTTTTAATAAAAAGAACATTTTCTGGGCTAGTCCAATATAAATTTACTTTTAGTAAATCTTTGCCATCCTCTAATTTATAAGACGTTTTTTCAACCTTATATATAGTGTTATGGTTAGGCGCTAAAATAATAGAACCATCTTTATTTTCACGTTTCCCGGCAAAACCAGATTGCGCAATAAACAAATCTTTATTCGCATCACTCATTAACCTAAAGGCTTCAATGTCACTTTTTTTAACTTTGGGATATTTTACTAAATCTGCAACCCGAACATCGCCACCTTGAGAATCTATTTCTAAATGTAAAGTATCCGTTTCTATAATAATGCGTTTTGCTTGTTTAATACTTTTTTCTTCAACACTCGAAACCGTTCCTCTAATTGAGGAAGGAATACTAGAAGAAACTTCTGAGGTAGAAGTATCTGCACCAACCGGAATATCTGATATATTATTCGCCACAGAATTCGTAGTTGTTGCAATAGTGGTTATTGGCTTTGGTGCAAATTCTAATTGCCATGCATCATAAGCAAGATATAAAAGAAAAAATAATCCGATTGTTAAAAATAAACGTTGTTGTTCCATAATAAAACTTCTTCTTATGTTAGTTTTTTAAATGATTGTTATGTTTTTTTTTAGCTTTAATTTCAGGCACCGGATCATAACCGGAGTTACCCCAAGGATGACAGCTAAGTATACGTTTTATTGCGATCCAACTACCTTTAAAAATACCAAAACGCATTACTGCTGTTTGTGCATATTCTGAACACGTTGGAGTATAACGGCAATTTGGACCCAGAAAGGGGCTAACCAAATAACGATAAAGCCCTATTAAGCCTGAGACTATTTTACGCATTTTTTACTTAAAATATGCCAATTTTTTGATAAGATTGTGAGAAGTTCTTGATTTGTTTTATTTAGCGCACCTGCGCGAGCAACCACGACAATATCAAGACCTTTTATAATATTCAGGTGTTGACGAAAGCTTTCTCTAGTGAGGCGTTTGAATCGATTTCGAGAAACAGCCTTTTTTAACTGTTTTTTTGCAACGGCAAGACCTAATCGAGCTGTTTCTTGATTATTTCTAATGCCTAATAACAACATATTCGCATCACCTTGTTTTACACAAGAGTTTGCAAAGACATCTTTAAACTCGGAAGCTTGAGTTAACCGTTGCTGACGAGCAAAACGACCGGTTAACATAGGAAGGATTACCGCGAATTATTGAGCGAGACGCTTACGGCCTTTTGCACGACGTGCATTGATAACCTTGCGGCCACCTACTGTACTCATGCGAGCACGAAAACCATGTCTACGAGCACGTTTTAAATTACTGGGTTGAAATGTTCTTTTCATAGCGATAACCGTTAATTATATAATAAAACAACGAAAATTTGTCTCATTGCTTGTTCAAAAAATAGGCGCGAACAATACTGCCCTATAGACTCCATGTCAACCTCTAAAGTGCCTTACTGGCTTCATTTATGAATAAATTTAAGAACTTAGCGATAAAAGAAAAACCTTAAATCTTCTATTAGCCTGTGGATAACTTTTTTTAATACGGTTAAACTCACGCCTTTATTTATTTCTTAAAAACTAGTCTCTAGGGGTTTTACCGTGTCCCAACTGATTTGGGATCAATGTATCTCACAACTTGAAAATAATTTAAGTGCTCAACAGTTTAGCACTTGGATTAGACCACTTCAGGTTGTTTTTAAGAATGATGCTATTTTTTTACTCGCACCTAATCAATTTGTTCGAGACTGGGTTAGTGAACACTTCCTTACCCAAATACAAGCTATTTTAGATACGCTGTCTAAAACACCACCCAATGTTTCAATTAAAATTGGTAGTGATGATTTAAGCACGCAAGCGGAAAAGGCTCAACCTGATTTTAATTTAAAAACAGCTGAAGTAACCTCTAAACCAAAAAGAAACTCCACGCTTAATCCAAATTTTACCTTTGACTCTTTTGTTGAAGGCAAATCAAATCAATTAGCACGAGCTGCATCTATGCAAGTTGCACTTAATCCTGGTGAAAGTTATAACCCCATGCTTATTTATGGCGGCGTTGGTTTAGGTAAAACGCATTTAATGCATGCTATTGGTAATGATTTAATAAAACAAAATCCTGATGCAAATGTTGTTTATCTCCATTCAGAACGGTTTGTTGCTGATATGGTTAAAGCATTACAGCACAATCGGATTAATGAGTTTAAGAATTACTACCGTACAGTTGATGCTTTATTGATTGATGACATTCAATTTTTTGCAAAAAAAGAACGATCACAAGAAGAGTTTTTTCATACCTTTAATGCTTTATTAGAAGGCCAAAAACAAATTATTATGACGTGTGATCGCTATCCAAAAGAAGTGGATGGTTTAGAAGATCGCCTAAAATCCCGTTTTGGTTGGGGACTTCCTGTTGCCATTGAACCACCAGAACTTGAAACACGCGTTGCGATACTTTTAAGTAAAGCTTCTTTATCCGGCGTGGAATTGCCCAATGAAGTTGCTTTTTTCATTGCTAAACGCTTACCATCAAATATTCGTGAATTGGAAGGGGCTTTACGCCGTGTCATTGCAAATTCCTCGTTTACTGGCAAGCCTATAACATTAGAATTCGCAAAAGAGGCCTTGCGTGATCTTCTCGCTTTACAAGCCAAACTTGTTACGATAGATAATATTCAGAAAATGGTAGTAGAGTATTATAAAATTCGACTTTCTGATTTATTATCAAAAAAACGCACACGTTCTATTGTTCGACCACGACAAATGGCGATGTCATTGTGCAAAGAATTAACGAATCACAGTCTGCCAGAAATTGGGGATGCATTCGGAGGACGTGATCATACAACCGTTCTTCATGCATGCCGCAAAATTGCTGAATTAAAAGAAGAAAACCTTGTGATTCAAGAAGACTTTACTAACCTGTTGAGAACACTAACAACATGATGTGCATAACCTGTGGGTAACTTTTATAAAGTTCAAATATCGTTGTTATTCACATGTTATCCACAAGATAATAAGAGTTTATATCGATTTTTTACACAGAGATATCATCATCATAACTGTTTGATAAATAATAGAAAAAAGTACTTATTAACATAAACTACGTGTACTAATAATAGTAATAATAAGATAATATATATATTAATAATATATAAGGATAATCATGAAAATTAGTATTTCAAGAGATGCAATATTAAACCCTTTGCAAATGGTAAACAGTGTTGTAGAAAAACGACAAACTTTACCCATTCTTTCTAATCTCTTAATTAGTGTTAAAGAAAACGTATTGTCTTTAACAGGTACTGATCTTGAAGTTGAAATAATTAATACATGTGAAATAATTAATAATGAAGAAGGTGAAACTACATTACCTGCACGTAAACTTTTTGATATATGTAAAGCGTTACCAGAAGGTGCAAATATTGAAATTCAAATTGATGGTGAACGTGCAACCTTAAAATCCGGTAGAAGTCGTTTTACTCTTTCAACGCTGTCTGCTTCAGAATTCCCTAGTATTGATGCTTTAATATCTCCATTTGAATTTTTGATTCCTCAGAAAATTTTAAAAAAACTTATTGATCAAACTCAATTTTGTATGGCACAACAAGATGTACGCTATTATCTTAATGGTTTAATGCTTGAACTTTCTGAAGATCAAATGATAGCCGTTGCTACAGATGGACATCGTCTTGCTTTTTGTCAGGCAAAAATAGATTTAAAACCAAATGAAACCAGACAAGTTATTATTCCGCGTAAAGCAATTAATGAAATATCGCGTTTATTGGAAGACAGTGATGAAGAAATTAAAATTTCATTAAGTGAAAATCATATTCGTATTAATTTCAATAATGTAATATTTACCTCAAAACTCATTGACGGTAAATTTCCTGATTACGAACAAGTTATTCCTCAAAATTGCACTAATGAAGTAAAAAGTTTACGTACTAATTTATATCAAGCTTTTAATCGAACCTCTGTTTTATCAAATGAAAAATATCGAGGTATGCGACTACAACTCAGTGAAAATCAATTAACAGCAACCGTTCATAATCCAGAACAAGATGAGGCTGAAGAAGTGATAGAAGTGAGTTATTCTGGTGATGAATTTGAAATTGGTTTTAATGTCGCTTATTTGTTAGATGCATTAAGTGCGATTAAATCAGATGAAGTGGCCATGCAATTAACTGATTCTAACCACAGTTGTTTATTATTTGGTACAGACGACATTGATAGTAAATATGTTGTTATGCCAATGCGTTTATAAAACCTCATTTTATGTTTTTAACTCAACTTGATATTCGTCAAGTTAGAAATATTAATGATATTAAATTAGTTCCAAGTAAACGCTGTAATTATATATACGGTGCGAATGCCAGTGGTAAAACCAGTATATTAGAAGCGATATATTTACTTTCTATTGCTCGATCTTTCCGTACCACTCATATTAAACACGTTATTTCCCATAATTCATCAAATTTACAGATTTTTGGTCGTATCAAAAATAAACACGAACTAACTGCAGTTGGTTTGGAACGTAGCCCGCGGAAAACACGAATTCGAATTAATGGTTCAGATGTTAAACAAGTTTCAGAATTAAGCGCCCTTCTTCCTGTCCAAATTATTAACCCTGATGTGCATAAGCTTTTAGAACAAGGCCCAAAATATCGTCGTCAATTTATCGATTGGGGTGTGTTCCACGTGGAACATGCTTTTTTACAATCTTGGCAGCAGTACTATCGGGTTTTAAAACAACGTAATGCGGCATTAAGAAATAAACAACCTATAAAAACGATAAAGCTTTGGAATGAGCAACTCATAGAGCATGCGAAAATTATTACACTTTCTCGTGAAAGTTATCTTTCGCGGTTTATCCCAATTTTTAACAAATATGTTGAGAAATTAATGGGTTTATCTGTTCAGTTAAATTATCAAAGAGGTTGGAATGCTGACTATAGTTTTACCGATAGTCTTCAACAATCTTTTGATAAAGATATATTTAAAGGATTTACTACATTAGGCCCCCATCGTGCGGATTTAGAAATTCTCTATGAAACTAATTTAGTACAAAATTGTTTTTCTCGAGGGCAACAAAAGCTTTTAGTATGTGCAATGCGGTTGGCTCAAATAAGCCATTTAAAATCTGAAACGAATCAACAATCAATATTATTAGTGGATGACCTTGCTGCAGAACTTGATTTAGAGCATAGACAATCTTTGATTGAATTATTAATTGATACTCAAGCACAACTTTTTGTCACTGCAACTGAGCATAATTCCTTTGTATTACCTCCCGAAATTGAATCTAAGATGTTCCACGTGGAACACGGCAGTTTAAAAGAAGTGGTACAATAGCCGCCTTAATTTAGGAGCTTCAACCGTGAGCAATGATAATACATACGATTCTTCAAATATTAAGGTTTTAAAAGGCCTTGATGCTGTTCGAAAACGTCCTGGAATGTATATTGGTGATACTGATGATGGTACGGGTTTACATCACATGGTATTTGAAGTCGTTGATAACTCCATTGATGAAGCATTAGCTGGTCATTGTGATGAAATAAATATTATCATTCACACAGATGGTTCTGTTTCAGTAAAAGATAATGGCCGCGGTATCCCTGTTGATTATCATGAAGAAGAAGGTCGTTCAGCCGCAGAGGTTATTTTAACTGTTCTCCATGCAGGCGGAAAATTTGATGATAATTCCTATAAAGTTTCAGGTGGTTTACATGGTGTAGGCGTTTCGGTAGTCAATGCCCTTTCAGAATCATTAAAACTCACAATACGTCGTGATGGAAAAATTCATCAACAGGATTACTCATTAGGTGACCCGCAAAATGAATTAAAAATAGTTGATGATACGGAAAATACCGGTACAGAAATTCGTTTTAAACCCAGTACTGACATTTTTGCTCTTACTGAATACCACTATGATATTTTAGCAAAGCGTGTTCGGGAACTTTCCTTTTTGAATTCCGGTGTTTGTATTACTCTTTTAGATGAGAGAGACGGAAAATCTGATAAATTTATGTATGAAGGTGGTATAAGAGCCTTTGTTGAACATTTAAATCGTAATAAAACACCACTGCATCAGTCTGTTTTCTATTTTAATACTGAAAAAGATGATGTTGTCGTAGAAGCTGCATTGCAATGGAATGATTCTTACCAAGAGAATATATTTTGCTTTACCAATAATATTCCACAGCGAGATGGTGGAACGCATTTAGCCGGTTTACGTGGTGCGCTCACCCGATCTATGAATAACTTTATTGATAGCCAAGGTTCTGCAAAAAAAGCGAAAGTGAGTACATCCGGTGATGATGCTCGAGAAGGATTAACCTGTGTTTTATCTGTAAAAGTCCCTGATCCAAAGTTCTCATCACAAACAAAAGATAAGTTAGTTTCTTCAGAGATTAAAAGTATTGTTGAATCTGTGATGGGTGAAAAATTTCAAGAATTTTTGTTAGAAAATCCTGCAGATGGTAAAGCGATAGCCTCAAAAGTGGTTGATGCTGCTCGTGCGCGTGAAGCAGCGCGTAAAGCAAGAGAAATGACACGACGTAAAGGTGCTTTAGATATTGCAGGTTTGCCAGGAAAACTGGCGGATTGTCAGGAAAAAGACCCCGCTCTATCTGAAATTTTCTTGGTGGAAGGAGACTCGGCGGGCGGTTCTGCAAAGCAAGGTCGAAATCGTAAAACTCAAGCCATTTTGCCGTTAAAAGGTAAAATATTAAATGTAGAAAAAGCCCGTTTTGACAAAATGTTGTCATCTGTTGAAATCGGTACACTTATTACCGCTTTAGGTTGTGGTATTGGTAAAGATGAATTTAATATCGAAAAGCTCCGTTATCATCGTATTATTATTATGACGGATGCCGATGTGGATGGTTCACACATTCGAACACTATTATTGACGTTCTTTTATCGTCAAATGCCTGAACTGGTTGAAAATGGTTATATTTATATTGCTCAGCCGCCACTTTATAAAGTGAAAAAAGGCAAACAAGAGCGCTATGTAAAAGATGATATCGAATTAGCGAGCTATTTATTACAGGTTGCTTTAGATAATACAGAGTTATTTGTTAATTCAAGTGCGCCTGCCTTAAGCGGGCAAGCATTAGAAGCTTTAGCAAATCAATATATTGTTGTTAAGGAAAGTATTAAACGTTTATCACAACGTTACCCTGCGGCGGCTTTAGAAAAAATGTTGACCATGGCGAGCCTTGAAAGTACTGCTAGTAAAGAAACCGCAGAAGAATGGTTTAAAGAATTAGAAAGCCGTCTTACGACAGATGAAAGTAATCTAAGTTATCAAATCAGTGTTGATAATATTGAGGGTGAAGTTAGCCATTGGTGTGCAAAAGTGAGTGTACTGCGACATGGCATATCATCAGATAAAGTGATTGATCGCGACTTTTTTGATTCGGGTGAGTATTTAGCAATAAAAACACTTGCTGAAGAGTTACAAGAATTATTGACTGAAGGTGCTTATATTCAGCGGGGTGATCGCAAACAAGATGTTTCTTCATTTAAACAAGTTATGGAATGGTTAATGGATGAAGCAAAACGGGGTCAACATATCCAGCGTTATAAAGGTTTGGGTGAAATGAATCCCGAGCAATTATGGGAGACCACGTTAGATTCTGAAAATAGACGTTTACTGCAAGTTCAGATTGAAGATGTTATTGCTGCTGATGAGATTTTCACGACGCTAATGGGCGATCAAGTTGAACCCCGTCGAGACTTCATTGAAAAAAATGCATTAAATACTGCAAACCTTGATGTTTAACTTTAAAGATATTTAAAATTAAAATAGATAGATAAAAATAAGTTCTACACCACATAGGACGCAAAGCTCACAGATTATGTATTATTAGCTTAAGAGCCAATAAAGAATGATTTGTGAACTCCGCGTCCTATGCAGTATAAAAATTAATAACTTCGTAATTGCCCTACTAGTAAACCCTGAATTTTAACGCGTGATGCGTCATATACCATAGGCTCTAAATTTTGATTTTCTGGGCTGAGTTCTACCCTTCCATCTTTTAATCGTTTGAATCTTTTAAGTGTTGCTTCTTGATCGTCAATTAAAGCAACAACAACGTCGCCAAATTGAGCTGTTTCTTGTGGTTGTATAACAACAATATCGCCATCAAGAATACCAATATCAATCATTGAATCGCCCTTTATTTCTAAAGCATAGCGATCTTTTCCAACAAACATTTCACTTAAATTAATTTCCCCATGATCATGTATTGCTTCAATGGGTTGGCCCGCGGCAATCCGCCCAACTAATGGGAGGGTTGTGGAGTGTCTCAGTGCATCATCAGCAAGACGAATGCCGCGCCAGCCACGCTCGGGTGCTGCCAACAAACCTTGGTTACGTAAATTTTGTACATAACGGTGAATTGTACCTTTTGAATTTATATCCATTGCCTTACCTATTTCTACCAAAGTTGGGCTATGGCCATGCTTTACAATAAAAGCATGAATAAAATTTAAAATACGTTTCTCGAGTAGTGTTGGCATTATGTTCTCTAATCGTTCTCAGTGAATTGAGTGTAGAGGACAAAAGGAGAACTTTCAAGTAAATTTTAAAATTAATTTTGTAAAGGATTACTTACAAAACTTTCAGAATTTGCTTACATCTTTTTTCAAGGGTAGACAGTAATATGAACAAGGGTAGCAGGGGGAGAATAGAATGATGGAAATAAAAAATAGCAGAGTTAATTTAGTTAATCATGAACACGGTGTCGCGCATCGCACGGGACGTTTTTATTTTGAAGAATCAGGTTGGTATTTTTCGGTGAGAGAAAAAGGAGATCAAGGTCCATATGAAAGTAAAAAAATAGCGGAGTTGAGCTTAACAGACTACCTTTCGGAATATATAAATGATGCTCATCATTTAATGCATAATAAAATAAAAATGATTTAATGATTATGTTTAAAAATTATCCCATATTTTATTTTCTGTGTTATTGATAATCATTGGTGTTTTTTTTTCAGTGAAGTTGGGATTATTAGGTTCCAATATTTTATAAGCATCAAATGCAGATGTGCTTAAGATTTTATGTTCAACAATAATTTTAGAATGTTTATTTTGGTGCTCAAGTTCTAATTTCTTTTCACTTAAATTTGTGGGCAGTGTTGGTACAAACAATACAATTTTTTTCTGATTTAAACCGAGCAAACAAGGTAAAGGTTTACTCAGTGTATTATTTGATGGATAACGAATATTTATTGGCAAGACATGATGAGATAAAATACGTAAGCCAAATTGTACATCACCAATATTAGAAAAATGTAACCATTTTACTTGAGCGAGAGACCAAGCAGCTAGAGTGTTTTCACGCACAGCAACAAGTTCATTATGTTTCAAGCTATCTACTTTTTTTGCATTTACACTCAACCTAAAGCCTTCTTTACTGTAATCTAAAAGTATACTTTTGGTATGTTTAAAAACTTTAAATATTCCACTTTCTGTCCAATCAGCAACGGGCAAAGCTTCATTGATACTTGTTTCAAATACCCTGCCCCAAACATCTTCTTCTAATTCTGTGGTTGCAACAAAGTTATTTAAATTTAAGCTTGAGTGTTCATTTTGAGTAACAAGAGGTTCTATTGTTAGGGTCGATTCAAAATCAATGTTATTTATATCGAGATCATGTGTTATCTCTTCTTCATCACGTATGGGTTGATCTTGTTGGTTTAATACAAAATGAATCGCGGTTATTCCGGTTACAATGTCAACAAAACCTGTTCCCTCTTTACGTGTTTCTGCTCGTAAATGACTTCGCGTCCAACTTGAAAGTAAAGAGTTTGTGGTTGATTTAGATAAAAAAGATTTCCCAATTTTGATCGAATTATTTTCATTAAATTTATCTAGATAATTGCTTAAAAGTATTTTTAACTTTGAGTTAGAGAGAAAGTATTGGTTTTCAGAATTATCATCAAAGTCTGGGTGTGTTCCTACAAGGTAGGGCTGAGTGTCGTTTAAAAGATTAAATGTAAAACAGCTTTCTTTTTCTTTAGGTGCTTTATTTAAAATTTCAGAATGTTTAATCCATAAAGGCATTAGGTTTTGGATTTCTAAGAGGCTATTTTGGCTTAGGTCATTTTTAGTGAGTAAAGATAATAACAAAAGCTTTTTGAATTCATATTCAATCGTTGTTTTATTTTCAATACTTGAGAAATTTGGGTAGCTTTTATTTAGCAATTTTAAATTGACTGCTTGTTGATAACTCCAAAATATTTTTTGCCATGTGCCTTTAGTATAAGATTGGTAGGTTAAACGTTGGGTGAATAAGATTTGTGAAATATAAATAAGAGAATGGTGCAATGCTAAAGCAAAAGGTTTTTTCCAACCAAAAGGTTTTTTTGTAATTAGCTTTTTTAAAATAAGTTGATAGCCGTGTAAAACTTCATTTAATAAAGAGGTTGTGACATGAATAACATTGCGAGTTTTTATTCCGTGCGGTAAAGCGCTTTCAGAAAAAAATTGTGATAAACGAGGGTAAAGCAGCGTTAGAGTGGGCGCGATGGCTTCAAGAAACTCAATATGTTGATTCAAAGAATTTGTTTGTTTATTGACTTTTCTTAGGGTGTCATAAAGTTGTTTGCTAGATTCTCCCGTGCTGCCTAGAGGTAAATCATCAATCCATTTTTTTACGGCTGAGGGCTGAATATTAACTATATTCTCAGGTAAAGGATCTTGTTGGCTATTACGGTCTGTCACGGTCTTAAAGTCCTAAGATTATTTGCACAAATAAAGGCATTAATCTAAAAAAATCATATAATTACCGTATATTGTAGTTGTAATACTTTATCTCTCTCAAGCTATGTCCGTGATATTTAACATAAATTTGCATTTATCGCCTTTTTGTATGGATATTCGAAAAAGAGATTTGGATAAACTTTAATCAAACCGTACAATAGCACCCCTTAAATTTTGGATAGATAGGTCGTTTAGCGTTATGTTTTATCAGCAACAATTTGATGTGATTATCGTGGGCGGCGGTCATGCAGGCACCGAAGCAGCGCTCGCGGCTGCGCGTATGGGCAGTTCCACCTTGTTGCTGACACATAATATTGAAACCTTGGGTCAAATGAGCTGCAATCCAGCGATTGGCGGCATTGGTAAAGGGCATTTAGTTAAAGAAATTGATGCGCTGGGTGGATTAATGGCGCAGGCAATTGATAAATCCGGTATTCAGTTTCGTATTTTGAATGCCAGCAAAGGCCCCGCTGTTCGAGCAACCCGCGCACAGGCAGATCGGCTTTTGTATAAACATGCTGTGCGAGAAGTATTGGAAAACACAGAAAACCTCACTCTGTTTCAGCAAGCCGTTGATGACTTAATCGTTGAAAATGAGACCGTTGTGGGTGTCGTGACTCAAATGGGCTTAAAATTTAAAGCAAAAACGGTTGTTCTAACCGTGGGCACCTTTTTAGGTGGGCTTATTCACATTGGTCAATCAAATTTTGAAGGAGGACGAGCGGGTGATCCACCTTCGAATCCCCTCTCGAAACGGTTACGTGCATTGCCTTTTAATGTGCAACGCTTAAAAACGGGGACCCCACCCCGTTTAGACGGAAAAACCATTGATTTTTCTCAGTTAGAAAAACAGCCGGGTGACACACCGACTCCCGTTTTTTCTTTTTTAGGTAAACAAACCGATCACCCAGAACAAATCAGTTGTTTTATTACCTATACCAATGAAAAAACACACGAGATTATTCAAGGAGGGTTAGATCGCTCTCCGATGTACAGCGGTGTGATTGAAGGTGTGGGCCCACGCTATTGTCCATCAATTGAAGATAAAGTGGTGCGATTTGCTGATAAAAACGCCCATCAGATCTTTGTTGAACCAGAAGGCTTAACCACACATGAAATTTATCCCAATGGAATATCCACCAGCTTGCCGTTTGATGTGCAAATTGATTTAGTGCGCTCGATTAAAGGCTTTGAAAATGCCTTTATCATGCGTCCGGGTTATGCGATTGAATATGATTATTTTGATCCCCAAGAATTACGTCCTTCTCTGGAAACAAAATATGTTGCTGGATTATTTTTTGCTGGGCAAATTAATGGCACGACCGGATATGAAGAAGCGGCTGCACAAGGTTTGATTGCGGGAATGAATGCTGCGTTAAAAGTGCAAGGCAAAGAATCATGGACGCCGCGTCGAGATGAGGCTTATATTGGTGTGTTAATAGATGACTTGATCACCATGGGAACACAAGAACCGTATCGCATGTTCACTTCTCGAGCAGAGTACCGTTTGATGTTGCGTGAAGATAATGCAGATTTACGTTTAACGGAGAAAGGTCGTGAGTTAGGTTTGGTTAATGATGAGCGTTGGC
>VAOX01015305.1_pt1 | contig 18699 bp, 19 predicted proteins | sample 3393891 | NCBI WGS metagenome assembly VAOX01 (sample SAMN08290429, study PRJNA428436) | hydrothermal vent metagenome | isolation source: Deep-sea hydrothermal vent chimney | place: Indian Ocean: Southwest Indian Ridge | depth 2822 m m | reverse complement strand
TATCGCTATTATTTTTAGCCAAAAACTTGCTTTTAGACTTTCCATCTTCTCACTCTTTCGTCTTGTTTCGTTTTGCCTTTTATCCATGCTGCTAGTCCACTATTCCGATTTAAGATACTACTTATAATAAAACTCACTAACATTAAAGTTGGGGCAAGTCTTAGTCACTGTAGGGAAATCCCTGTGACCTTTAGCTATTGCATCAGGTGCTTTATCCAACAACTCAGTTATTAAGATATCTAATGAAAAATATTGCTTTTTTGTAAAATTGCAATCATTACTCCCATTCTCTGCCATGCCGCCAACTAAGCATATTCCCCACGAAACATCGTTAAACCCTCTAACGTGTGCACCAGTGATGTCTAAAGGGCGACCAGTTTCGATACTTCCATCGCGACGAATGACAAAATGATAACCGATATCCGACCATCCACGACCACGCTTATTTCTTACTTCAATTGGTAAATCATTAACTGATTCATACATTTGACCTAAGTACCTGCGCTTACCGTCGCCAAAAGTTTTAGGGAATGTGTGCCATTCTCGAATTTCTTTAACGCCAACATCCATACTCGGCTTAGTGTCTGCTGTGTGTACCACAATGTATTGTATGTTTGATTGTTGCATTTAAACTCCTTTGTATATTACTACACATCTAAGTCTTACTCCTGACAAGACGGCATTAGTAGCTAGTACATTATCTTTATAAATATTAAGAGCAGAACTATCATCTACATTGTTAAAAGTATAATTCGATCCGGCAGTGCCACCGGTAACAAGATGACAGTATCCGCCACCAGTCCCTTCACTTTCACTTTTGAACGGTATACCGCTTAATTGAGCTTGTGTTGCGTCTGCCGTTACCGGCCATTCAATATCTATAAATAACGATATTGTATTTTTATTTTTTGTAAAAGTGGACGCGTTAATTGTAAAAATTAAACCCGCTCCGCTGACATCATTTGGAGTCCACGGCAACGCGTCATCACCAGTGTTATAGTCAAACCAATTTTTAGCTGAACCGGTATTGTCTGTAACTTTAGCTCTATTTAACTGAGTACCGCCTAAAAATTTACACCCTGACCATATCGCAGTACCATCAATTGTAATATCTGATGTGTTCCCCTCAAACCTTAAACCGAGAGACCCTATCGTAGGGAAACTCCCTCCGCCGCCCCTACGATAAACGCCTATACCACACTTCTCTGCGTTGCCACCGATTATAATACTATCATTCCCACCTACAAAATCGAAGGCGATGCTACTGAGTTGTCCTGTTGCCAAACCTCCAAAGTGAGTACAATTTATAAAAATTTGAATTGTAGCACCCTGCTCACATCTAAATCCTGTTTTAGATTGACTTACTTCAACATTACTAAATATGTTATTAAATGCACTAAGCATGGGTGTTACTACATCAATTTGAACTCCTATGTCTGTCTTCGTATCGTCAACAGAATCCTTCCCAACAATGTGAATATTCTCAAAAACTCCACCAACGGGTCCTAGTATGCGTAAACCTACAGCAGAACTTGACGTTGTTTCAATACCTATATTTCTAATTGCTAACCCCGGTGCTCTAGTTGCTGTATTATAGCCGGCGAATATTGCTGACGCATTACCAGAATATTTAATAAATGTATTTTGAGTCCCGTCACCGAAAAATGTCATACCGAAAGCCACGTTAATTGTTACAGAAGTTATATAAACCCCTTGAGGTGCATAAACTGAAATACCATTAGCGTTTAGACTCTCACCTGCTGTAAATGTGTTTCTAATAGCTGTAGTATCATCAGTAACACCATCACCGGTGGCCCCGAACCACATGACATTAAATGCTCCTGAATAATCCCGCTCTATCCCAGAACTACCATCGCCATTAGTGAATTTTGTACCTGTATAAGTACCACCATTATCATTATACGTGCCAATAGGCGCACCAGATCGCATTGTAAACTGACCACCGTCGGGAGTTGATGTAATAAAAATTTTTCTACCGTCAACTATATCCAGTAGCAGTGCTTGTGTTTTTGTTTTAACGATAATAGGTAGCGCTTTTGACAATTGCGTTAAGTCTAGCCCGCTTAACGTTTGACCTGAGTCCGTTATTATCTTTTGAATTTCAGACATTGGCTGTATGAACTCAGCAGCCGTAAGTTGATCGTTGGTTACTTTATTTGATAAATCATCCATTAGGTCTCACCTCGGTCACTGTTAATGTTGCCACTTGTTTACCGCCGTAAAGCGATGTTGTCGCTGAATCGCCGTTCATGATTAATGTTGAGGCCGTTGGGTCGCCTACTCTGACCGCTATTCTGATTGGATTTAAGTTATTATTTACTATTTGCACCGCCTCAACACCGACCTGGAAAAATCTTATTGTATCTCCATAACCTACAGAGCTAGCTCCAATAGCATTAACGATACTGTCTACAAATATGGCGGCTGAAACAACACCGCCCGCCCCTGAAATGACAAAATCACCTTTAAATTCTATATGCAACTCTGAGTCATCGTACTGCGGTGTGTAAGTAATAAACATAAATTCATCACCATCAGTAAAAGACGGGATTGACGCAGTAGCTACGAAAGGATTACTGCCGGATATTCGCGATGATAATTTACCTATAAATTTCTGAACAACTCTGCCTGCTGAGTCGACGGAAGGATTTAGTAATTCAAAAACATCATTTGCTATATTATATTTTAAGATCAACTCATGACCAGCGCCGTAGATGTCGCCACCATATAAAGAATTATTTCCATTTTTCATTATATTTTTATCGGGAACTGAATCTATACTGATAACCATTGGGGCGTTTCCGGTATTGCGAGCTAGCGACCTAACGATAATCTCGTCACCATCTTTTAATACAGTATAGGGCGGTGAAAAAACTACGCGCATCCTATCTTCTGACGAATCGGTATCAATAGCTGTCCTCATTTTTCTAGTATTTGTAATCCAGTTCAAAGACGATATCGGATCATTAGCTGAATTATTGTCTGTTGTAGATATATAATTAAAGCCGTCACTACCTATGACAGTATCCCCTTTGTCATATGCTTTAGAAAAGTTCCAAAATTCACTAATATTAACCTCGCTCCATGCAACGGAAGATACTGATGGAGTATTGCCAATATTGTTATTTATTCTTGATTTGTAATATTTATTATTGTAGGTCACTATTGACGTTGCAGAATATTCTTTCGACACGTTATATAGCCCCCACTCGGTTGCTTGGGGTAGGTTCCCGACTTCCTCTGTCCATAAAGTGACACCATCGTATCCGGTCGCTGTCCCGCTGTTGTCTTGCTGCTCTTCTAGATATAAACCATCGAGAAAAATCCCTACATAACGTCCATTGGGATCAGAAATAACTGGATTGGTATGCGGTATTAATAACTCCCTGTCTTTATAAATTGTTTTTGGTATATTACCGCCAGATATTTCAAAAAAGAATTTTTTAGCACCGACGATTGGGTCTCCGTTAATGTCTGTTACGACTGGCCGTGCATTCACATATCTACTCATTTATTTTCGTCCTTACTAACATCATTTAATAGTTGACTCATAGCTCTAGATGCCGCCGGTGTTTTTGGATTCATTTTCCTGATTGCGCTCATTCTTGGTTTCCATTTCTCATCAAATACAGCTTTTGTTAGTTTTCTAACTGCGGCATTAAAGCTGCCTTCTTTCCCCACTCCTGATATCGCGTTAACCGGAGACGCTACAGTGTCGATAATAACTCTTATTAATCCTCTGCTGAGTTCAGCCTTCCTTGCTTCTCTTGTTGCTGTTTGCGACCCACCAGCCCTTCCAAGTGAGGCTCTGTTTAATACTGTTTCTAGTAATAAGAAATTTTTCTTAACGTCACCGTCAAGCGCATTCAATAGTAATCTTGTCTGAACAGAATTACCGAATATAGCATTTTTTAGCTTTAACGGCACATTTTCACTTGTTGTACTTATGTCTGAAACATTAACTTTTCCTAGCCTTTTTTCTAGCTCGGTTCTAACAATTTCATTCCATGCTTGTTTATCCTGTTTTTTTATCTCACTTTTTGCCTGTAACATAATAGTTGGATTTGTTTCAGCGGGATTAAATAATTTTCCTGACAGTGTTCTAAGTTCAGTATCTTTTATTTTTGATATTTTCCCTACAATTGAGTTTTCTAAAGCATCAACAGGTTTCATTAATTCAGCAAATTTTTTATTAGCTTGAATGAATCCCTCGCTTACTTCTCCGATTTGATTTCTATATATTTTTACAGCTTCAGTGAGTAGTCTTTTCGCATTTTTCGTGGCTGAATTTGGAGTAATACCAGCCATTGAATCTATTTTTGCATCTGTCGTTAATTTTGCACTTTGTAATCGCTCTAATGAGATTGGTAATTGTGACGCTTTAGTTTTTACTATTTTGTTTCCTTGAGCATCTAAAATAGTGCTGGCTTCGGGTACTTTTGTCTTTTGTGGTTTTATTCTATTCATAAATGATTTTAATGCAATTGTTGCAGGGTCATCATCGACTAAGTTTTTTAATTCTAATCTAATAAAATCATTTAGTGGCTTTAAATTTATTACTTTTCCTGATTCAGCAGCGTCTTTTGAGGCTTTAGCGTAGAGGGGGCTTACTTTATCTCTAACGCTTTTCTTTGCATCGACTAGAGACTTTTGTGCAGCGTTACGCACTTTTGTTGAGCCTGATACTATTGCGTCCCTCGATGCTATTGAGTCCAGTAACTTTGAGACTGCATTATCTACAGATTTATTTTGTATTTTTATCTTTCTCGACGCTTTTTCGCTACCTGCCGAGAGTGTTGTAACAAAAGCTTGATCGTCCAAAGTTGACGGTATTTGTGTTTTCTGGCCTTGGAATAAAGGGATTTCTATTCCCGTTGCTTTCTTTATTCCTTTTTGAGCTTGCTCAGCAGTATCGATTGATGTTTTTGCTTGAGCGACATCTTCAACGTTGATTAAATCTTTTCTGCTTTTCACTGCATCTGTAAATTTCCTAGCTAGCGGAGCTATAACTTCCGCTCCAGCTCCTAAACCTGCTGACAGAGCGATATCGGCAGTATCAAATTCACCACCGAGTGATTTTTGACCCGACTGTAACAACGCCTCAGTAGCTCCAGCAGTCGCGGCACCTTTTGCAGCCTGTTTTGCTATAGCGCCCGATGTTAACCTTGCTCCTGCTGGTATGGCTCCTGCAATTTTAGCTGCTGGAAAGAATGTCGCGGCAACTCCGAGACCTTGGAGTATATCTAATTGAGATAAGCCCGGTTTGTTAATAATTACTCGCTGCCCTGTTTTATTATTTGCCGCTATCAAGTTCCCTTTTTCATCTTCTTGAATTCTAACGTTTTCAAAGCTTGATGATAAAATTCTCCCAATCTCTGCGGGATTTGTTGCGGTTAACAGGATAGGAGATACTTTAGCTATCGTAAGCGGGTCTTCACCTGAAAGTAGCCCACCTTTGCCAAGTTCAGGCAAATCTCTTGTAGCTCTAGTCTCTCTGTCATCACCGGTAAAAAAGTCAGAAATGCCCTTGACGAACCCTGTCTCTTTTTGTGGTTCTTTGACTTGAACTGCTTTACCTGAAACTCGGTCAGGTACGATTAAAGTATTTGGTTTTTCAAGCTCAACTATAGTCTTTGTAACAGTATTAACTGGTTCAATATTTATGTTACCTCCGACACTAGATGGTATAATTAAAGCCATTATTTTTTATTTTCCTTTCTTGCTTTGTCTTCCTGAGCTACCCAAGCCTCTGTTATTTGCTCATCGGTTGCGTCTGGATTTGCTTGTCTAACAGCGTTGTTAAAGTTAAAGAAAAATACTGGTAATCCATCCTGTGTTTTAACAAAAGTTGATACCATCGGTACGTTACGCTTTTTCTTATTCCAAGAACTAGTTGCACCCTTCAGTGAGTCGTTAACTGATAAGTAGTTTTCAAAAAAATCACGTTGCTCTATTTGTCGTAAAGCCTGTGCTCTAGCCACATCATTTATAAATGTATTTGCTTGAGGCGTGTTACCGAGTCTCGATATTGTTTTTCTAATAGCAGTTCTGTCATTGTCGGTTTGAGGTCCTTTCTGTGTAGCGAGAACACGAAGAACTACTTTCCCGGCTTCAGCTGCGTAAGCTTGCCCTGCCGGAACGTTAGCTAGTGATTCAGTGTTAATACCGAAGGCTGAGCCCCAATTAGCCATGGCTTGTTTAAATGGTTCTGACACACCTGTTGCTACATCAATAGAATCAAGTATATCAAGACTATTAATCTGCTCTTGCGCTAAATCAGCTTTGTCGCTTATTGCAGAAAAACCTTTAGCTCTTATTTTTGCTAACTCTTTGTTTTCGGTTTGACTTGCGGCATTGTTAATACTAACTAGAGGCTGCTTAACGGTAGGTGTAATTCCCTCTATCGGAGTTGATTGATTTCCTGATACGTTGAAGAATCTAGGCTTGCCAAACTGGTCTAATCCTTCTTTGATTGTCGTTTTTGCGCTCGGTTTTCCTTTGAGGCTTAGTCTTTGCTGTGTAGATAAATCTAATAGTTGAATGCCGGTTAATGCTTGATTTTGCTCATCCTCTGTCATGTCTAACAATTCGGTGGTATCGGAGGAGTCCCTACCTTGAGCTTTTAATGATGTGGCTCGGGCTTGTATTCGTTTTGCGCGTTGGTCAAAAGGAACGGATTCTAGTTGAGATGCAAATCTCGAAGCCTCCGCTCGTTTTAAATCATCTGTCATACCTAGTTTTTGCAGTTGAGATTGCACAAACACCGGGTCTAATCGTTTTGCCTGATTTATTAATTGCTGTCTTTTATCTACAATAGCGTTATCTTGACCTAATCCTTCAGATTGAATTGCTAATTGATTATTTTGTTCACTTGGGTTTTGGGTTATAGCCTGACCTAACAACTCCCTGACTTGCTCCTCTCTATTAAATTTAGAAAACTGAGCGCCTACGTTAGCCCCTTGCGCAAAACTTTGAACAGGGTTTGAGTTTAAATTAAATCCCCTAACGTCTACTAAAGCCATTATCTACTCCCTGCTGCGAATCCAGCTCCGCTTGTTAAATTATTAATAAATTGTGTCCGAGCCTGAGCTGCACCTAAAATTCCTGATGCATCAGCCTCAGCGCCTCGATTAAATAAATTAGCGTCAACGGCCGCCTTATTTGAGCCAAACTGACCTAAATTTACACCAGCAGACTGTCCGCCTGTTCGTATAGCGTTGAGCCTGTTAAATTGATTATTAAAGTCTTGTTGTGCAAATCCGGCACCCTGCTCGACCAACGCCGAACGAACATTTCCGCCGCCAACGCCACCGATTGAAGCTGCATTTTGAAATAAGTTGCGTTGAGCGCGTTGACGGATAAATTGCTGTCCGGGTGACTCAACAAAATTATCAAATGCTGCTTTTTGTGCATCTATTCCATTTAAACCCGTTAAATCGCTTTGAGCGCCTACAGCTTTAGTTCCTGCATCCAAAAAAGGTTGCAGATTCTTTTGGGTAATATCAAATTGCCTTGCGTTCTCTCCACGTCCTAACGCTGCCGCTTCCGCTTGCTTGTCGGCGGCTCTAGTTGCTGCTTTACCGGAAATGTCTGCTTGAATAGCGCCTGAAGCTATTAGCGTTGCACCTATTGCTAGTGCCATAATATCCTCTCAATTTCTTTGCGTGTAATACCTAGATTTTGTTGATCGTGAGCTTCATTTTTGTATAAATATGATAATCTATTAATTCCTTCGTCTTGAAATCCTACTTTTTTAGCAAAATTAATAACTTCGGGATAAAAGGAAGGGACTGTGGCGTTGAGCTTTGCTGCTGATGTTTTTTCGACAAACCATTTGAAGAATAACATCATCATTTCTTTCGCTAATTTTCTATGCTTCTTTATCGTATATAAGTGCATGTCGAGACTAATGCTTGTTTCTGAGTGTATGTATATTATACCAAGAATAGTATTGTTTTCACGAAAAATCAACCAGTTACAATACTCATCGTGAGTGGGTTTAAAACCTTCAGGTAAGCTGTCACCTTCTGAAGCGCGCTCCCAAATATCATTTGAAGTTACAATCTCAGCTACTAACTTCATATCATCTGTTAAACTAATATCCATCCAGTATTCCCGCTACCTGATTGTTTTATATACAAAATAGAGCCTGATACCCCAGACAAATCCATATATTTTTTAGTTATCTCAGCAGAAATAACCCCCTCCGGGCTTCCTGTGCCGATTAATGTCGAATTTAAATTAATTTGCTGTACAAGTTCTCTTAAAAATTCAGCAGAGCGTAGTACTGTTTTACCGTCACTATCAACAAATTTTATAGACCTGTCGTAGTCTATTAAATGCGTCATTTGAATTCAGCTAGCATATTTACGATAACTGGCTTTACATTCGCGTTTAAAGTAAATCTGTACATTCTAAACCGTCTAAATTGACCGTCCATTCTCCATATCTGTCTTTTATTAAATTCGCCTATCTTCCCAATTTTCCGACCTGTTGTATTACTCCACGTCTTACCCCCATCGTCAGAATATGAGCGAAAAAGCATGGGTTCTATGTCACTAGCTTTTTCGAAGACATAAAAATTAAACGGAAAAGTATATGTAAATCTATTATTCACATTAGAATTTTGCGATTTAAGACCAACTCCTGATTCCGTCGTTATCTCCATTCTTGTAACTGCCATGCGCTTGCTTTCATTACTGAACGGAGTTATTGAAAACGTTCTAGGAACACTAGCCCCATACTCATTGAATATATCGCTTCTTAGCTCTCCTATTCTGCCGTCCTGAGCGTCTGTTACAAGCACCTTTCCATATGCTGTGATGATTCCATTAACTCGCCATTTTGTTAGCTCTCCGTTCAGATTAACTGACGTACGTTCATGCCAGCGGGGCGACCCTGAAAGCGATGAAGCGGTAAAGTCAAATGTCATAACTCTATCGCCTATGTGGAAATTAGCAAAGAAATTACCATTGAAGCTAAAAGTAGTTGTGAATATGTTTTCCTGCTCGCCTGAGCTCAGTGACTGAATAATATAATCAATTGCTTGTGTTGATATTTTTAGCGCAGAGGTTCCTGTGAACTGCCAGATTGAAGCTAATTCGTTGTCTCCGCCACCGACAAATACATATGACTCGTTAAAATCAGCTAACGAATGTTTAGCCCTAACGCCTCTAGGCACGACCGCTCCTGAAATTCTTTTGAAAGGAAAATCAGCTCCACCAACGTTGGCGAAAGGTTCTATCGTTTTTGAACCGGTTACATATAATTGACTTCGACTTACGTGGATTCCTGTGATTTTATCAGGGTCTGACTCAGCAGTGCCAAAATCGAGAGCGTTAAACGTAAGTCCGTCTTTTAATGCTGATTTAAAAAATATAGGGCTATTACTTGCATTTGAATTATTATTGAAATGTATAAAATATCCATCGACGTGCTTTACTTGTTCTGATGGCCCTAGCGTTGTGATGTAATTAGCATCGGTTATTTCAACTAATCCAAGCGCAATTGAATATATGTAAGCCTTTGAGCTAGGAACGACTATACACATTTGTTCTCCGTTGTTGTCAATAGAGACTCTATCTGAACCTGCTATGCTACCGATGTTATCAGCACTACCATCGCTATTAATCCGAAATAGACTACCATCATTAACGCTATACGCAACACCGTTCATTACATGGCTTCCGCGTGAGCTGCCATTATTTGTGTCAGCGAAACCTATAATTCCTTCGGTTCCCTTTAGCTGAGCTAGTGACAATGCATCTGTCAACGGAACTTGAGGCACCCAGTTAATACATTCTTTATCTGAAATTACAGACGAACTGTCAACGTAGAATCCATCTGCTATGTTAAATTCAGGCATTTTTGACAAGCATGAGATTAAATCCACCGGACACGTCAACATTGTTAGCCGTAACGGAAGAACAGCGTAATACCAAATCTGTAAATTCGGTAAAGGCTAGAGGTGGTATAAACTCTAATGACTGTTGATTCCCTCCGGCAGAAGATAAGTCGAACATTCTTACTGAGTAAGAGCCGGACCTTCCTAAAATTCCCTGCCGCGTTACTTTTAAACTTATTGTTGCTCCTGCATTAGATACCTCTACTAAAGAGGCGTTAGCTTGTGTTAAGTATCCTGTATAGCCTTTAGGGATTGTGTATGCAGCGGTGGAACTAACGCCCTCGTTTGGAATTATCTCACTAACAACATTATCGTCCGTCGCCGAACGTAACGTTAACAACCCTACGTTCGAGAATTCGCGGCTACTTGCACCGCAAACTTCAAAATTATTTACCCTTAACATTAAATCAGTTAGAACCTGATTCAAGCCATTCATTATATAAAAACTTCTTTTCTCGCTCATCTTTTCGTCAATATAATCAACACAGACCAGTGCAGCGCCTGCGCCAGTTGGTGAAACCACTCTATAATTATCACCGGCAACGAAAAATGGGGATATATCCGTTTTATCACATTCTAGCTCTTGAGCAGAGACTAGTATTACCGGCGCATATTTACCAGCGGTGTCATTTACGACTAAGTCGCCGACGCTAACCCCTAAAGTTAAGAAATTTTTACTTATATCAATTAGTAATTCATTACCGCCGTTGGTTGCTGTCCCGATAGTAATTTCTGTACCAATATCTAGCGCTGTATCTGATCGCAATCTATGCACTTGAGGCTGACTTGGTGGAATCCATATACCCCCTGAAAATTGCAAATCTTCCGGGTCAGTTGCTTGGTCTAGGTCAGGATTTCTGCCAGTGACATGACTCATTCTTGTCGATGCCGCTTCAATTTGACTTAATGTTAGAGGTTTATTTTTTTTTGGGTATCTCATACTAAAATCCTTTTAAAAATTTTTATCTGGATTACTTGGGAAAAATTCGTCATGGAAATAGTCACCACATTTATTCCCTGAACCGACGGGCAGCGTTGATGGGTACCCTGTTTTTATCGGTCTACGTAATATATTATACATGTTGGCCGTGCTTATTGTAATTTGTGCCGCTAATGTCGGTGATATTGCTACATCGAGATTAGGGGCTAGATATCCGGCTAAATTAACTTTAACGCCATTCTCAGTTCCTTTCGGAATTCTAACCTCATCAGCTGGATTCGACACTGACAAGTAACCGAAGACAAGTCCTGTTCCCTCAAGCTCGGACATCATATCATTTAGAACTTCGATGCCGCTGTTCATTTCATCGGATTCTATATCACTATCTTGTGGGCTTAACCCAAGTTTTCGATACGCTCCGATAACAATGTCAGCAGCAGTTAGCATTATTTATTACCTTTTCTTTTGTTGTTTTTTCTCGAAGAGTCTGAAGATTCTGAAGATTCTTTTGCACTATTCTGCGTTAGCTCATCAACACTATCTACAAATCCGAGTTCTTTCAATTCTTTTTCATAACGCTCTCTATGACAAATTATCATAATATAGCCATCATCATTATCAGAGCTGATGAAAAGTGTTTTGTGTGACATATTACCTCCAAAAAGTGGTCAGGGGGCGTTACCCCCCCCCCATTTAGTTAAATAGCAATCCAAAGCCACGGCCTGCAAACAGTGGGTTAATGACACCCATTACTGGCAGTAAATCAATCCGCCATTGTTGCAAGTTTTTACCGCCGTCAGAATACTGAGTGATTCGCAACCATAATCCGCTATCAGTTTTAACCATGGTGTCAGTGGCGTGAAGCTTAGGAATCTTGATAGAAGATAGAGCAAATGCATTTTTATGATAAGATAATGCAGGCTGATAGATTGTGTCAGCAGCACCCAAGAGAGTAAATACGTCGCCGGAAGCTAAAGCTGCCGAGATTGTTTGATACTGAGAATCTAACCCAGTAGCTCCGAAAATTGCAGCATTAGTAACAGTTACTGTTACAGCGCCGGAACCGTCGGTATCTCCGCCAGTAACAACGGTACAACGCCATTGTACCGGAGCGCCAGCCGGACCTATGAATGCCTCTCTGTTCTTTACGTTAATATGAGATCGAGCTAGTGCGCCAGAGCCGGTGAACTCTATAGTGTCGCCTGATCTAACGGCATCTGTAGTATTAATAGTTAATCCAGTTAGGTTTAACGTCTGAATCATAGTGTCTTTGTGCGTCAACCAAGTAGCGTCTGGGGTTGATGCTAGTGTACCCGCTCTATCCGCTGCTGCTCCAGATGTGAATGTTTTTAATGCGTTAGAGGTTAATGCTCTTAATCCACCAAACCGTGACGATATTTGTGCATTTTCCCACGCTGTCCTAACCAAGCTATCAGCAGAAGTTAATCCGTTTTGAGCATCAGCCAATGAGCTGCTAGAAAAACTATTCATAACATAATACGCGTCGCGCCCCATAGGTACACCAATGGAGTCTAATAATGCGCCCATTCCCGCTACGTCACCCCATTTAGTGACTGGAGTACCGGGGGTACCGTAAGTTAATGCTGAGTTTTCAAGCATAAATTTACCTAGATTACGTTCAAGGATGTTGCCCACTTCTTCGCCTGCGGGAGACAATATTTCCTGCAATTGATTTAGATGAGTAATCTCATCGAGATTAGGATAATCAATTGGAACCGTAATAAAATTTTGGACTTTAGCTGCGATCCGGCCTACGCCTATTACATTTTTTGTTTCAGCTGAAATATCACCATCGGAGGTTTCTATTCCGCGCCATTGTGTCGGACGCTTAAGGTAAACAGTATCACCGGTTTCATTTGTGATACCGTTGCTACCTGATATTAGTGATGTATTTACTGTTTTTGTTAGGACTCTATCTGAGTCAAAAGAGTCTGCAATAACTCTTGCTACCCGGGTACTTACATTTGAATCAATTGCTATTGGCATTTCGCTACCTTTTTATTCGAATGTACATCCCTTTGCTATTGTGTCCCAATCGTCCGGTAAAGTTTCACCGCCGGTTCCTATAGGATCAAATGGCTCAGGTGCTGCACTGATTTTAACGTTAGGCAAAGTACTTGCTGAGAGTCTTCCTATTTCTAGAGCTGCGTCTATTTGATTCATTGCCGCTAGAGCATATGCTGTTTCCGGGTCGTTACTCAGTTTGTAGACTAAGCTTGGATTTTTCGACTTCAGTAACAGTTGATACGTATTTGCGTTAAATTCGGGCAGTCTAGCTAGACCTTCTTTATAGTCTGGCTTTGTTTTGATAAATTCTAGTGCCGCTACTTCATAAGCGTCAAATTCATCCTGAGCTGCCTGTTTTTGCAATGATTCATCTTTTTTCGCAGTTGACTCAATTCGTTCCGCTGCTAGTTGATTTTTAACATGATATTGAATCAGTGCGGTTTTATGAGCATCTTCATCAAATTCAAAATCTTCTAGTATTGGTTCAATTTCTGCTGGCTTGTCACTATTAATAGCATCTAGCTTTATTTGTAGTGAGTCTGCTCTTTGCTTTTCAGCGTACATTTTACCTGTGATTTTACCGATTCTAGCCGTGACCCTCTCATTACTTGTGTCAACATAACTGTCGTCGATTTTGGCGGTAGCTGCCTCCGCAGTAACTTCTGTCTCAGTATCCTGCTTTACAACAGTAACTTCTAATTCAGTAGTTAATTCAGCATCATCTTTTTCGGGCATTTTATTTCCTTTCTATTCAACCGAGATTTCGCATCTCGTAGGCGTATAACCATTATTATAGTGTTAATTTATGCGTTGTCAAACCCCTCTTGCTCTCTCTCGTCGTCTTTATCTTCAATCTGACCACTAGTTACTAGGTCGTCTAATTGCTCGCTGTTGGGGTTGTCAGAGCCTTGTATTACGTCTTGAGCTTCTAATACTAGATCAGTTTGCTGTACTACTATAGCTTTATCTAGCGGCGTGATAGATAATCCCAAGTCGATTTTAGCCTGCATAACTGACATTAGCTCTTTTAATGCATCAATAGTTTTCCCTTGCATATCAACTAGTTCGTTTTGTGTTTTAGCATCATTCAAGTTAATCTTGGATTTTAATTCTTCAGTCTGAATTAAGACATTATCAGTTAAGGCTTGCTTACCGGGGTCTTCTTCTGGCTTTTGATCTAAACCTAAGTCTTTAACTTCTTCAGCGGTCGGTGTCACTATACCGTTGGTTATCATCACTTTTCTGACTCGCTGCACGAACTCATCACCGTTTACTAGATTCAAACCTTTAGCTATCAAATCAGGAGTTAACTCAGAAAACATTTCAGAGTTTTTTGATAATTCAATTAATTGATTCGTGGCTTCTTGTCGTTGAGTAGCGAAAGCTGGACCAGCTTCGACGACAACATCATATTTACCGATAGACAAATCATTAACAATGACGACTTCGCCCGTCTGCAGATCTGTTACATTTTCATTTATTTCATTCAAGTCATTAACGTTGACAGCGACTAGCTCAGATTTACCGTCAATACCTAGCATTCGTATCATCCTGGGCGTATCTATAATTCTAGGTATCAAGTCGATAAGTATTTCATGTGTGTACTTTATTGATTTAACTAAGTTGTCTTGATAAATGAATGAGCCGGAGTTTCCTTGGGTCACTTGATTTTGCACTGACTGCTCGCTTAGTAATGGCGAGGCGTTACCTCTCATCGAGTCAAAGACGTTTAGAGTTGCATCTAAATCAGCTATAGCTTGTTGTTTTTGCTCGATTAGCCCGGACTGAACAGCAGGAGCGCCAGTTCTTTTTGGTGCTCCGGGCTCATTGGGGTCATGAGTATAGAACAGGAAGATACTATCACCTGAATTGTAATTATTTAATTCTGACTCTCTGCCTTTCGCTTGAGTATCAGTTAACCAAATTGGGTCCTTAGGTGCTTTTGCTTGAGCTTCAATTATCGCCGATGTTGCGTGATTATATATTTTTTGAGGGTCTTTCGCGAATTTAACGAGACCTCTGGTGTATTGTTTTGATTCTATTGTTACTTGCTTGCCAAAGCAGGGAATCAGAGGAATGTATTTACCTGGCCATTTGTGGCTACTTAATATCTCAGCCCCAGACATTTTAAACATCTCAACTTTGTGAGACTTGACTTTCTTTTGCTTTAAAACTGTTGTTCCTTTCGCTGCCAGCTCATCAATAACCTTTCCATCCTCATCTACATCAATAACTTTTCCATCAGACATTAATGCAATATGTCTCATTATCGGTGTCTTGCGCCAATACTCTGCGACCATGACAGTTTCGCTGCTTGCCCACAATTCACAATGATGTTGGTCGACAATTTCTTTTGAAAAATCTGTTTCTGTCGCATTTTTATACTTACGTTTGAATGTGTCTTTAGATATTGACGTTACCAAGAAAGCCCATCCACCATCGCGTTTATCGTATTCTTCTGCTGAAGGGTCAAACCACAAAGATGTTGCTGCTGATTTTATCGGAGCTATAAAAAGACTTTGCTCGTCAAATGAGTCCTCATCGAGTTTAGTTACTACTCTCCACCCGCCATACCCGCCACCAAGCTCTTCGTCGTAAGCATTATCATATGAGTTTGTTGCATTAGATGCGCTTTCAATGTTGCGGATTACGCCACTTAGTATATTAGCTGTTTTTAAACTAGCTCCGCCGGATACTGGCCGCACTTTACCGCCAACCCTATTTTGCCTCTGGTCTCCAACAAGTTGGTCCATCGCGCCTGCTATCCTATTAATTGAATACATGGGTCTATTGCTGCGCTTAGCTCTAACGTTGTCATCCCACTGAGCACCTTCAACATTAACAAAGCGCATTTCTGATACTGCGTCTCGCCGTTGTTGTCTTTCTGCTTGTTCAGCTATTTTAAATCGCTCAATAGCTTCTTTATGAATTTCTTTTAACTCTTTGTCGTTATGCATATGTTTCGCCAATTGGGTTTAGTATTACTTTTTTAACTGCTCTTTCATCGTTGAACGCTTGAGCTTCTTGTCGCAGAGCATCGGAACCGTCGCTAAACTCATGCTTATGCTCTTGAGACCAATCGTTTATAGCTTTATTCCATTTCCACTGATAATTATCTAAATTACTTACACCTAGTGCACATCTTGTTATGTCGAAATAATATGAGTTAAATGCTTTTCTGACCATTTGTATTCCATCGATTAATCTCGGGATTCTGTCAACCACAGTTATTGGTCTTACACCGCCGTCTTCGAATTGCTGTAATCTTGATTTTTCCATACCTAGCAAGCTAATCTTAACATCATGAGGCATATAATGTTTCCCATACAAATATCCCTTATCTTTAATTACCTTACAATAATGCTCTATATCTTCCATTGAATTTTGATAGTAATCAATAAAACGTATCTCTTTTCCGACGCGCTGCATAAACCAAATAGCAGTTTTATCGCCTTTCCCCAAATCCCAAAAAGTGTGAACTTCTATACCGCCTTCAATGGGGATTGAGCATATTCGGCCTTCTTTTCGTGCTTTAGCTAGCTGTTTAGTATAAATTCCACCCTCTACAGCTACTTCAAAAGCTTCGTTAGGGTGACTTGGGTGTTCTCGCTTCATATTATCTTGCTGCGTTTCGTGCTTTGCGATATACCACCACTTTTGTCTTAGTGATAATGTTATTCCGTAATTTTCCTTTAGATTATCAAAATACTTAATAAATAATGCAGTAATTATTACTTCATCATCAAGTACATAATTTGGGTTTTCGTGCCATGCGTAAAAAAATAGCTTCATACCGAATCTAGTTAGCTTCTCTCCGCTGTTTGCTCTGTTTTGCGCTAGCTTAACTATGTCGTAAAAATCTCCGCTCTTCCCTTCTGATGTTGACTCTACAAAGATTAAGCCGTTTTTTGGCACTGATTCAAATGCCCCTGTGATTATTTCTCTAGATTTGTCGGGGTACCGTGATGCTATTTTCCCTAGCTCTGAGACATGAAGTAATTGTAGGGTCCCCGACCTAAAACTTGTTGAAACAGCTATGCTTGATTTGTTGCTAAATACATACTCGCCTGCACTATCGTTTCTAGCTGATATTGCACCCTTAATTCCTTCGGGTAGATTTTCATAGGGAAATTTGATTTTTGTTCTAAAGATTTTCTTTGCATCAACAAGATTATGGGCGATTATTCCTGCTGAGAAATTGGGATTAAATAGACAGCTATCTAGTGCGAATATGTCAATAAAAGTTGTAAAGCCTAGCTGTCTTGCTTTTAATATAACGTTTCGATACCACAGGCCCTCATACAAGTTGAGTTGGGCTGTATTTGGGATAAATTTTACTTTGTTACCATTAACGTCAACAATCCAATATAAATTATTTAGCCGCCATAATTGATTTGAATACTGTTCTGCCGCTTCAACTATTGCGCTCATTTTTCTCTATCGCTTGGTAATCCAGTGGTTGGTCTTATCGCGTTTAAGAAATCACTTGCTGCATCTAAAGTTACTTTTGTTTCTTTCTTTTCCGAGTAGTTACCCAGAAGTCTCGAAGCTACCCATTTTCTAGTATCTACTCTTAGTCTACTTCTTTGTATAGCTTCTCCGTTGACTTGATAGCCCTCATTATTATCTCCATGCCTTTCCATCCAATCGTTGATGCCATTATCAGCAATATCATTAAGCTCATCAGCCATTAATTCTGCTTGCATTTTCCTTGCGCTATTATAATGTTCGTGAAACTCTTCCGTTCCAGCTACCGTTCCGAATACCCACGTCATTATTGTGGCTATATGAGGGATATGGTCATCTGTGCAGATATGTCTTAATGACTCGCCAGTAGCTAGTCGAGTACAGATTTCCTCATCAATTTTTGAGTTGTATTTAGTCGGTCTCCCATTTTTCATTATTTTAGCCTCTTCTTTATTGGCTTAGGTTTGTTTCTTGGTGCTTTAGGTTTTGGGTGCTTCATTCTAATACCGTAAATCGTTTGTAATCTGTTATTAATTCTTTAGCTTGAGAAAATAAGGCTTTTCCCTTTTTTTGCCACAAACCAGACTTGTCTAAATCGTTTTCTTTTGTTACATATTCAATGTATTGATTTTCTTGATATCTTTCATTATTTACTGTTTTTGTTACAGTACCGACGATGATATCTTGAGTGATTGTTTTATTACTACCGTACCGTGGCTCCAATATTAAAGTAAACTTAGTTGCTCCTGTAATATCCTCGTTAAAGTTAAGATAAATAACTTTCCCTACCTCTGCTACGTTATATTTTTCCATTTCAACTTACTCTGTGATATTCATATTATAAAGTATAGGTTATTTCCCTATAAACTTCATGCAGTTATAATTAATCTGTACGCTCCCATCGACTCCACCCATTCTCAATTCGAAGACGTTCCAATATCATTATAACTTTGCCATTAAATCGTCTCGTGGCTACCTGTACCAAGCTGTTTGTTCTAAATGTGGTTAAGTGGTCGCTTTTCATCGCTTGGGTAATCGCACGCTGTGCGGCTGTCTCACTGACTGTTTCAGCATTTAAATTTAATGTTATAGATAATAATAATATTATATACAATAGTTTCATTTTTTTATCCTTTTATCATTTTAAAATAAAATACTAGTTTGCATTGCTATTGCGCAATCATAGCGTACAATTAATTTATAATCAAACAAAGGTGAATAAAATGACAAACTCAAGTTATCAAATGCTAGTGCTATGCTTAATGAGCAACGTTCGCAATAAAAATGCAAATGCGGTGGCTCATGGCGTTGCACTTAGAATCAAACTAAAACTAGAATC
>VAOX01040363.1_pt1 | contig 18832 bp, 18 predicted proteins | sample 3393891 | NCBI WGS metagenome assembly VAOX01 (sample SAMN08290429, study PRJNA428436) | hydrothermal vent metagenome | isolation source: Deep-sea hydrothermal vent chimney | place: Indian Ocean: Southwest Indian Ridge | depth 2822 m m | reverse complement strand
TACCCACGATCGCTACTTCCTTGATAATGTCGCCGGCTGGATACTTGAGCTAGACCGCGGTCAGGGCATTCCATGGGAAGGTAATTACTCCTCCTGGCTGGAACAGAAGCAGAACCGCCTGGAGCATGAAGAGAAAAAAGAAGCCGGTCGCCAAAAAGCCATTAAAGCAGAACTGGAATGGGTACGCTCAAATGCAAAAGGTCGTCATGCGAAAAGCAAGGCACGCCTGTCCCGCTTTGAAGAACTGCAATCCGATGACTATCAAAAACGCAGTGAGACCAGATCACTGTATATTCCACCGGGACCCCGCCTGGGGGATCTGGTAATTGAAGCCAGTAATATCAGCAAAAGCTTTGGTGACCGACTGCTTTATGAAAACCTGAACTTTAACCTGCCCAAAGGTGGCATAGTCGGCATTATCGGCCCCAATGGTGCGGGTAAAACCACCCTGTTCCGCATGCTGACAGGTGAAGAAACACCCGACAGTGGTGACTTCAAAATAGGTGAAAGCGTTGAAATTGCCTATGTTGACCAGAGCCGTGATGCCCTTGAAGGTACAAAAACCGTATGGGAAGAAATCTCAGAAGGTCTTGAAAACATAGAGGTTGGTCGTTATACCACCTCATCACGCGCCTACGTCAGCCACTTTAATTTCAGGGGTGATGCACAGCAAAAGCGCATCGACCAGCTATCCGGTGGCGAGCGTAACCGGGTACATCTGGCAAAACTGCTGCGAAAAGGCGCTAACCTGCTGCTACTTGATGAACCCACCAACGATCTCGATGTAGAAACCCTGCGCGCCCTTGAAGAGGCCATCCTTAATTTTCCGGGCTGCGTAGTGGTAATATCACACGACCGCTGGTTCCTTGATCGTATCGCCACCCACATACTGGCATTTGAAGGCGACTCACAGGTCACCTGGTTTGAAGGTAACTACTCCGATTATGAAGAAGACCGTAAACGGCGCCTGGGAGAAGATGCCCTGAACCCGCACCGAATTAAATACAGGCCACTAAAATAATCCACTTCCGGCATTGCGCCACTGCTAAAAAAGCAGTGGCGCAATGCCTCGGACAATAACATCAAGGTCACGACCTGGCGCATACTCACCGGTTAAAGTACCAGCGTAACTTTGATAACCTGCCATATTTACTTACCGTGACAGGAATCGCTAATAAAATTTCTCTTTTACAACTGGTTCCCTGAATTTCACCATCATCAATTAACTAAAATATGGAGTAAGGATCTGACACCTTATTTCACTCTATCGACTGAAGGGCACCTCTGGTCAATACCTGGTTAAATACTACACCCGTACCACCCAGGCCACAATAACCACCGGGGTTTTTAGCCAGATACTGCTGGTGGTAATCTTCAGCATAATAAAACACACCTGCCTCAAGAATTTCCGTGGTTATATCCCCCATTCCCTGCTCAGATAATAACAGCTGGTACTGTTGCAGCACCTGCTCAGCCATCTGCTTTTGCTCGGCCGTAAAGCAATAAATTCCGGAACGATATTGTGTCCCCCTGTCATTGCCCTGGGCCATTCCCTGTGCTGGATTATGCGATTCAAAAAAGAGCTTTAACAATTGCTTAAAACTCACTACGCTTTCATCATACACCACACGCACAACTTCATTATGCCCTGTCATACCTGTACAGACTTCCTGATAGCTCGGGTTTCTGGTGTGCCCTGCGCCATAGCCGACCGCCGTTGAATAAACCCCCTGTTGCAGCCAGAACCTGCGTTCAGCCCCCCAGAAACAACCAAGTCCAAAAATGATCTGTGAGCAGCTCTCAGGAAAAGGCGACTTAATTGAATGGCCATTCACATAATGTATATCAGCCACCTCGACTTCTTCATCACGGCCCGGGAGCGCGGCCTCGGCTGAGGGAATTTCTGCTTGCCTGGCTGAAAAAAACATAATAAATTATCTCAAAAACCGTTTTATTTACTATAATCCTTTAAGCACCATATGAACACACAAAATTGTACGCTCATGGGTATTTTCCCCTACAGCATTCAGCGGAATATCATACGTTGCAAGGGCAAAAACACAGGTCATCGCAACTACATCTGCTATAAATCTTAATGAATAAAATAAGATACTTTTAATTTTCAATAACTTATGAACAATTAACCACGCCAGGTAATCATACTCAATATTTATACTATACTTTAAAGACTATTACATTACAGACCCGTACTCAATGTGTAGATTGCACGTTAATCCACGCAGGTTTAATAAATAATAAAATACTTATGCAGCCATAACACACCGTTACTTTTTATAATCCGTCTTCCACACCGGGCAGGGCAAAAACCCCCACCCATTTGAAGCATAAATGACTAAAATAAAGCAATATACTCGATAGGAGGCAGCAATTCCACTTGATTTTAAACTGCATTTAATGCAATCATGGTTATGTGGGTTTAGTTACACTAAAAGTGCAATTAATTAACCTGATCAATAAAGAAACTGCATAGAAAGAAATTTAATGGTCAGGCAGGGCAAATCATAAAAATATAATAGAGCAGTTGCTCAACAAATATTTTTGTGACTAAAACTTACTAAAATTTGTTTAATAGCTTAGAATAAAACACCAAACACAGAAGAGGCCTGGTATGAGTGATTCCGTTGACGTACAACCTGCAACTGACCGGCGTGCACGCACGCGCAAAGAAATTAAACAACTCATCAGTGAACGTAATGAAGTTCTTTCTCTTTATTGCAATCTTGCTGGCTGTGATGGAAAAAAAATAACAACGGCTGAAAGTATTGATACTGACACTTTACAGGAATTTTGCCAGCTGCTTATCGATTATATTGCAACGGGGCACTTTGAGCTTTATCATCGAATTTCTGAAGGCAAGGAAAGGCGGCAGGAAATCTTAAAACTCACAAACACGATCTACCCACGCATAGAGAAGACAACCGCTCTGGCTGTTGAATTTAATGACATTTATGACGGTGGGAACAATTTTACTGATGAGCTTAAAAGTAAGCTGCCAGGGAAGCTTTCCTCTCTGGGCGAAGAGCTTGCGACACGCATCGAACTGGAAGACCAGTTAATAAACACCCTGCTCTCGCCTGTACCTGAAGCAGAAGCGATGATACAGTAAATTTCATCGCTACAAAACAGAAACTTTCCCCCTGGCAAACTCAAAGGACAAGATGTAGATTTTGAACACCAACCACAGGGAAGTGATTACCTGCCCCTGGCTTTACATGCTCCACCCATGCCGTCTTTGCCCTTTAATTAAATCTATCAACAGGCAAGTTTATGCCTGTTTTTTTGTAATTAAAAAACAATGATGTACTTTCTGGTGGCGTTTAAAATCTTCTGGTATTGTCGAAGCAGTAATATTGTCAATACTATATTTTTCAGCTAATGCTTTACTTAATTTAAACTTTTTAAAATTGTTTGAAAAAACAATTTCACCATCTTCTTCAAGCAATTCCATTGCCTTATCAATCAATACCTCATGATCTTTTTGCACATCAAACACATTCTCCATTGACTTTGAGTTAGAAAAAGTAGGTGGATCTATAAAAATCATTTTATACGCCAGGCCCTGCTCTACTGCTCTATCTAGCCACTTAAGACAATCGGCCTTAATAAACTGATGTTTATCGGAAAACAGACCGTTATTTCTAAAATTTCGTACAGACCATTTATTATAGGTATTTGACATATCTACACTGGTTGTATTCGCACCCGCCGCTGCCGCATACACAGACACGGAAGAAGTATAGGAAAATAAATTCAGAAAATCACAGGGTGATTTATATTTTTTAATTTTATCAAAAACCAGCTGACGGATTAGTCTGTGATCCAGAAACAGCCCCGTATCAAGAAAATCCGTTAAATTAATATTAAATGTGAGACCCTGCTCCTCTATAAAAAACTCATGCCTGTCATTAGACTGTTTCTCATACTGAGACAGGCCTTTTTGCTGACGACGGGTTTTTACAATAATATGATCTTTATCTATTTTCAGCACTTCAGGTATCACATCAACCAGCAGATCAAAGCGCTGGCGTGCTTTATTGAGTTCAATTTTCGAGGGTGCCTGATACTCCTGCACATGTACCCAGTCGCCATAAATATCGATTGCCGCTGCATACTCGGGTATATCAACATCATACACCCTGTATGCCTGAATAGTATTTTTTCTGGCCCAACGCCCAAGGTGCTTATAATTTTTCTTTAGACGATTAAGTATTGCTGAACGGTTTTCAGTATATTTCTCATCACGCTCAATGCGTTTTTCATCCGATAGCGCAGGACGAATTTGATACTGGTGCAATTTACATTTTATTGCACCATTATAAAAGCTATTACTGCGATGCGCCCTTAACCCTATATGCTTGATCAGTTCATCATTCGCCGTGAACAGGGCTATTGTCCAGTCTGGAAAATGCTTACGCCAGCACTCTCCCATCCCGGAATACAAATGGGATAACTCACGTTTTTCACCCAGGCGTTCTCCATAAGGTGGGTTTACAACCACCAGACCAGCTGGCCATGCGTCTGCATTATTTCTAATGAGCTCACAGCTTTCAGAAAAATCCATTTGTGCAACGCTAATCACATCCTGTAAACCCGCCGAATGAATATTTTGCCTGGCCGCCGCGATGGAATCTTTTGATGAATCAAAACCGTTTATTTTAACCTCGATGGAAGACAGTGGTTTTGCCTGTTTTTTAGCATCATATAGCAACGCTTTCCAGATATCGGCCTGATGCCCCTTCCAGCCATTAAAACCATGGTACTCTCGCTTTAGCCCAGGGGCGATATTCAAGCTCATCTGAGCCGCTTCAATTAGAAATGTCGCAGAGCCACACATGGGATCAAGCAAATTTCTCTGTTTGTCTGGCTGACCAGCAGACGGACTGTCGGGCCAGCCACATCGTTTAAGAATCGCCGCTGCCAGGTTTTCTTTTAACGGTGCCTGCACGTTGCTGATTCGGTATCCTCGTTTGTGCAGTGGGCCGCCTGACAAATCAATACTAATATCCGCCTGATTATGATCAATATGTACATTCACTCGCACATCTGGCTGATCCCGCTCTACCGATGGGCGTGACTCATAAAGCTCATTAAACTGATCAACAATGGCATCTTTGGTTTTTAGAGAAGCGTAGTGTGAATTGGTTATTTCAGATTTATTTAACACACAGCTTACCGCAAGTGTGCCATCCATATCTATATGCTGTGGCCAGTTAATCGTTTGTACACCACGATAAAGTGCGGTGTCTGTCTCTGCCGTAAAGCTTTTAAGCTTTAACAGCACACGACTGGCAAGACGCGACCATAAGCAAACGCTGTAAGCCTGCTTTAGTGAGCCTGAAAAACTAACGCCTGAGTATTTTTGCTCGGCAGAATCAATTCCAAGCTCCAGTAGCTCGTGGTGCAATAGATCTTCGTAACCTTTTGAGCAACTTACAAAAAAATCATTTATATCGGTCATTAAACTCTCAGTTCAGAAATATCGCTATTTTTTCAAGATCTTCAGGTGTATCTATTCCCGGGCCGGGAAGTTTTATTGCCTGTTGGACGTGTACTTTATGCCCATAATACATGGCACGTAGTTGCTCAAGTTTTTCGGTCATTTCAAGCTCACACTGTGGCATCTGGCTATAGGCATTTAGAAATGAAACTCGATAAGCATAAATACCTAAATGGCGGTAACAATGACTGATCGATCTCTTTGCGCCATCTCTTTGAAACGGAATCGAGGCTCGACTAAAATACAGCGCATAGCCATTAACATCTGTCACCAGCTTTACAATATCGGAATCATCAATTTCATCAATATTCAATAGCGGTGTCGATAATGTAGCAATCGATGCCACCTGATTGCAGTGCAGGTTATTGGCCACCTGCTGTAATAGCGCCACAGGTGTAAGAGGCTCATCGCCCTGCAAATTAACCACAATTTCATCATCTGCCCATTGCTTTATCTGGCAGACTTGCGCCAGTCGATCGGTGCCGGAATGATGCCTGTCCGATGTCATCAATACCTGATCACAAAAAACCTGAGCCGCATCCATTATCCGCTGATCATCAGTCGCAATAATAATACTACTGGCAGAGGATTTTTTTGCCACATCATATACATGCTGTAACATTGTTTTACCATTAATTTTTACTAATGGCTTACCCGGAAATCGACTTGAGGCATATCTTGCCGGAATCACTATATGAAAAGCCGTCATTATATTTATGCTTCATTCTCTAATTTACGAGCCCGTTCAATCATTAAAGCCGGTATGCCATCTTCCACAGGAAACGCCAGTTTACATTGCTCGCAAAGTAATTCTTTGCTGTTTTTATCATATACCAGTCGGCTATGACACTCAGGGCAGGCAGTGAGTTCTATCTGTTTTTTATCCATTATTTCTCCAGCTAAAAATTTAAGGCATTTAGTAAAGATCGCCTATTCTAACGAATCAAAAATCTGTTTCAACTGCTGTTGCGCAGGTGCCGAAATTACAATTTCAATAACTACGGCCCAGTGATCCGGCAATACAAAATCGCCGCATTTCACCGCATCCTTTTCTGTCATTAGTACACTAAAATCATCATTAAAATTCAAATCAGACTCACTGTAAATATGATGGTCAGAGAAGGCGTGTTCAATAACTTTTATATCATGCGATTTCAACATATTAAAAAAACGCTGCGGATTGCCAATGCCCGCAACAGCATGTATGGTTTGCCCTCTGAATGACGAGAGCATTCTATCTTTTGTTTCTGCGCCGACCCCGACACACTGTACCACCTTCATTGCAAATGACATCTGTTGGCTGCTTCCACCATTAAACAGCACCAGATCAACTTTATCAAGCCTTGAACGGGGCTCTCTTAATGGGCCAGCAGGCAGGCAAAGTCTATTGCCAAAACGCCTCTGTGCATCCACCACCACTATTTCAATCTCACGCTGTAGCGCATAATGTTGCAGACCATCATCCGACAATATAATGTCGCAGCCCGAGCAGGAAAGTAACAGCTCAATGCTCTGTTGCCTGTTCGGGCCAACCGCAACGGCACATCGGCAATGTTGAAAAATAAGCTGGGGCTCATCTCCCACCTGCTGAGCTGTTGTCTGAGCACTCACCAGCCGGGGCCAGCTGTCTGATTTACCGCCATAACCCCGACTAATAACCCCTGGTGTTTTACCCCTTGACTGAAGTTGTTTAACCAGCGCGATGATCAATGGTGTTTTACCGGTGCCACCAACACTGATATTACCAACCACTATCACCGGCACAGGCGCTTTATATGATTTCAGCAATTTTATCTTATATAGCAGCAGGCGCAGATGTGCGAGCAGGCAAAAAACACCTGACAGGGGCAGTAAAAGCAGTGATATAAAATTAATACTGTACCAGTAATAATCCAGCCGTTTCATTAACTCTACTTCTGATTAACTTTTTCATTCCCTGAATTATGACTATGCTGCTCACCATTAGCAGGCTCTTCCCTGAACTGAATATTATGCAGAGCACTGTACACCCCCCCCCTGCCAATGAGCTCCAGGTGTGTACCCACTTCAACAATTTTGCCATTGTCCATAACCACAATTCTATCTGCATTTTCGATGGTTGAGAGGCGATGGGCAATGACCAGTGTTGTTCGATTTTTTGTAAGTGCATCAATCGCACTCTGAATCGCTTTTTCCGATTCTGTATCCAGTGCCGATGTGGCTTCATCCATAATGAGTACAGGTGCATTTTTTAAAAGTGCTCGGGCTATCGTCAGGCGCTGGCGCTGGCCACCGGAGAGCTTCACCCCTCTTTCCCCGGCAATTGACTGCATGCCTTCGGGCAGGCGTTCAATAAATTCAAGCGCATGTGCTGACTCAGCCGCTTTTCTCACATCATCTGTACCTGCTGAATCTGCCCCATAGGAAATATTTCGCTCAATGGTGTCATTAAACAGTATAATTTCCTGGCCAACATAGGTAATATGCTGGCGTAAATTTTTTATTTTATAATCATTAAGCTCAACACCATCAAGCTTTATTTTACCCTCATAGCCATGATAAAGCCGGGGTATTAAATTAACCAGGGTTGATTTTCCGCTGCCAGTGCGCCCTACAAAAGCCACCGTTTCACCGGCTTTGATGTGCAGATTAATATTATCAAGCACTGGCCTTTCTATGTGTTTTTCATAGGCAAAACTTAGCTTCTCAATCTGTATTTCACCGCTGACATGCTCGCTGCTATATTTGCCATTATCCTGCTCGGGATCTACATCTAGAAAAGCAAACACACTTTCAGCCGCAGCAATGCCTCGCTGTATCACCGCATTAATATTTGTGAGCCGTTTAAGCGGTGCAAATAGCATGGTGGCAGCGGTAATGTATGCGGTAAAAGTACCGGCAGTCAGGTTATCTTTCAGGCCTTCCTGAATCGCCACATAAATAATGCCCGCCAAAGCAAAAGCCACCACAACCTGCATAATAGAGGTACTTAAAGATGTGCTTACCATCAGTTTCATATGCTGCACACGGTTAACGTTATTGCTTGCGCCAAAGCGCTCCAGCTCATAACGTTGACCACCAAAAATTTTAACCACGCGCTGGCCCTGCACCGATTCTTCCAGTACATGGGTCAGTGAACCCATACTTTTTTGAATGCGCCTTGATATAGCTCTGAAACGACGCGACACCAGTGTGATAACAAGCGCCATAAAAGGCCCAAGCACAAGAAAAACAGCGGCAAGCATCGGGCTTAAATAAAGCATCCAGCCAATCAGGGCTACAATCATCAGCGTGTCTTTAATTAAGATAGTCACCGCAGTGGTTGATGCATTAGCTAGCTGCTCTACATCGTAGGTGAAACGTGAAATGGTTTCCCCCGTAGAGGTATTATCATAGTACTGGCCCGGCATAAAGATCAGCCGTGAAAACATCTGATCTCTCAGCTTTAAGATAACCGCACGGCCAATCCAGGTCATGCCATAATCCGAAGCAAAGCCCGCACTGGCGCGTACCAGAAACACCCCGATAACCGCGGCCGGAATCCACCTGATAACACTCGGATCTTTATCCACAAAGCCGCCATCCAGCATGGGCTGAAGCAGAGCAGCAAATGCCGGTTGCGTTAAAGCAACCAGAATCATACTGAAAACCGACATCGTAAACACGCCCCCGGACTGAAAAGTGTATGACAATAATCGACGATAGGTCACTTTTGAGTTAACCGTGTTGTTACCCGACATAAATTTTTTTATTCCCTGCTAGAGGTTTCCAGTGTTGATATAGATAGATGGGTGAGGCCCACCTGGGAGGCCGCATCCATTGCCCTGACCACTGACTGATGTGGAGTTTTGGCATCTGCACGTAGCACTATGGGCATATCCCGAGCGTTTCCAGCAGTTTTTAGCAGGGCGGTTTTTAAGGTTTTCAACTGAGTATTCACAAGCTGGCGATCATTAATATAATAACGCCCTTTTGCATCTATCCCCAGCACAATCTTTTTATCCACCTGCTTTGTCGCCTGAGCCGAGGCTTCAGGCAGGTCGATTTTCAGTTTTGATGTTTTTTCAAAGGTCGTAGACACCATGAAAAAAATCAGCAATAGAAACACCACATCAATTAATGGCGTCAGATTTAAATCAATCTCTTCTCTACGTTCTGGTTTAAGGTTCAAGCAACTTTCTCCGCTTTACGAGAACCATCCCTGTTAGGGGCGACTGATCGGTTATTATGCAGTACATCAACCATTTTTATGGCTTCTTCCTCCATTTTCACCACCAGCTCATCCACTCGGCCACGAAAGTAGCGATGAAAAATAAGCGCAATAATCGCCACTGTTAAACCCGCAGCGGTGGTAATAAGCGCCTGGGATATGCCCCCCGCCAGTGGCGCTGCATTGCCCACACCGCCTGAGCTGGTAATCGCATTAAACACCTTGATCATACCGATAACCGTACCGAGCAGGCCCAGTAACGGCGAAATGGATGCGATGGTGCCCAGTGTATTAAGAAAACGCTCCATATCATGCACCACCTGCCGCCCTGCCTCTTCAATTGATTCTTTTATTCGCTCACGATCCATCTGTCGATTGTTCAGGCCCGCTGCAAGCACCTTACCCAGAGAGGATTTTTTACTGATTTCCTCAATTTTAGAACGTTCCAGCTGCCCCTCCTTAACCCAGTGCCAGATAGTCGCCACCAGATGACCGGGAATAATTTTTGATTTCTGTAATGCCCATAAACGCTCAAGAATAATGGCAAAAGCAATTATTGAGCTTAAAATAATGGGAAACATCAACCACCCACCTGCTTTTACGATTTCAAACACGTATGCCGCCCCTCAGAATATTGGTTAGTATATTGATTAGAATACTGATCTCGGCGTACATAATACGTTATCAGAGGCGATGATTCCAATAATGGATGCGTGATTTTCGCTGTTTGCTAACCTGAAAACGCCTGTTTTCTTCAGTTTTGCTGAATTTTATCTGAATTGCCCCCTCATAAGCCGTATTGAGCACTTCAATGCCCTGCGCACTGTAGCGTTGAAGCACCTTATCAGTGGGATGATTAAAACGATTTCTATAACCCGTTGAAACAATTGCCAGATGTGGCTTAATTGTTTGAAGAAACGCCACCGATGAGGATGTATTACTGCCATGATGCGGCACCACCAGTACATCAGCCCGTAGCTTTTCTACAACGGCCTCTGATTTGAGCAGTTTTCACTCTACTTTGGCGCCAATACCACCCGTCAGCACACCTGACACTTTATATTCCTACTTAAAACAAAGTCCATGATCATTACCCTCAGGATTAGCCAGACAGGTATCCGGCAAGCCTGTCCCAACTATCAAAATAAAGCTCCTGCGGCCTTGACACTCAATCATGTAGCATGATTAAATGTATGAGAAGCAAAAAGTTTGGAGCAAAATTTACCTAATTCTTTTCACTACATGAATAATTTAAAGTGCGAATCTATAAACCAAAGGGAGTTAATATTATGGGCAATGTAATCAGTAGCAGTAATAAGCAGTTAATACAGGATATTGTATCGAATAATCCGAATTTAAGGGGTGACAACCTACCCGCTTTAAATTATATAATAGATAAAATCTCTTCTTTAGATAGCGCTATTGGTATGGCAGAATTAATACCTGAGGTATCTGTAATTATTGCAGATAGCACTATTCTTACCATGGCCACAACAGCTGCGTCAATTGGCTCTATTTTATTGTTTCCTGTCGGTATTATGCTTAATATAGCCAATGGTATGGAATCTGCGTTGAGAATGTATGGAATGAGGGGTGCAGCTTACACCATAACTGCCTGGGCTTATGATGACACCCGCCCTATAAGCTCCCCCACAATTTTACGATACAGTACATCAGGTAACGTCAGAGCTAAAGCGTGGGATAGCCAGCAACGAAATAAAGCATGGCGGTCTGCAGGTGATGGCGCATTAAAAGGCATAAATAAAAAAATACAGACTCTTGGTATCCAAAAAGAAAGTTTACAGCTTGTTTTGAGAGCCGCGTCTGATAACAACAAACAAAAACTGAATCTTGCTTTACTTAAAAGCTTTGAGGATCAACTAAGCTCTCATCAAAAGAGAGTATGGAAGAGCAACTATAAAGTACGCTATCCTCTTTAAATCGAATCACCCAAAACAAATGCCGCCTTCCCCTTTTAGAAAATTGTTTTTAGCAATTATCTCGATTAGCATAATAGCTGTAGGCATAGTGATTCTAATTCAGGGGAAGACTATAATCCCATCAAAGCACTTCGGTCTGGCCCACACTGTTACAGGTACTCAGGTGTATTTCATTTCAGCATCTGTAATACTGTTAGGGATATCAATTTTAACAGCAGTCATTGGGCATTCCAGTACATCAAAAAAAATAAGTACCTTTTCTCTTATTCTCTGCATTATTTTATTCCTGATAACCTACTAATAATCACGTATTGCTGGACAATCCCATTTTTTACCTGATGAATCTTCAATAAACTCTTTTAGTAACTCATATTTCAGATCCGGAGCTGCATTTACTACAGTAGATAAAATATCTTTTGCTTCGTCTGTTTTAATGTTCGCCCAAATTTTAGCATTTATAGCATCTAATCTTTCCTCTCGAGATAGCTTTGTAAACTCTGGAGAACTGAGTGATTCATTAAATATTTCACAAATCATATCAAAATCACTTTCTTTTTCTGAAAGAAGTGAGCTAACAATCAAAACAATGAACAATATTGTAAAAACAGCAATAAGTACTTTCATTTTCAACCCAACGAGTTAATTTTTAGTATAGTTTTACCCATCCAGTCGGACATTTAAAATAATAAATACGGCCAGACTAACATTATAATACACATGAGTCTAATCAGAAATCCGAAACACTTAATTGCTACCTGTCACCCGGGTTACATCATATTTCCATGAAGCCATCAACTTTGTAAATTTTCTGGAACCACGGCTACACGAGCACCGGCCGCTATGTCGTTTTTTACACTTTCTCCTTAAATTTCAGGGCAGAAACCAGGCTGGCTAAATCACAGTCGATGGTTCCAATAATGGATGCGTGATTTTCGCTGTTTGCTGATCTGAAGATGCCTGTTTTCTTCAGTTTTGCTGAATTTCACCTGAATTGCACCCTCATAAGCCGTATTAAGCACTTCAACACCCTGTGCACTGTAGCGTTGAAGCACCTGATTAGTCGGGTGACCGAAACGATTTCGATAACCCGCTGAAACAATCGCCAGACGTGGCTTAATCGATCGAAGAAACGCCGCCGATGAAGATGTATTACTGCCATGGTGCGGCACCACCAGCACATCAGCCTGTAGCTTATCTGCCGCCCCCGCTGATTTAAGCAGTTTCCGTTCTGCTTTAGCTTCAATATCACCGCTAAGCAATAAACTGTAGTTTTTTCCCGAAACCTTAAGCACACAACTGCGGTTATTCGCTTTCTTATAATGTCGAGCCGGGTGCAATATTTCAAAGTCCACTCCATCCCAGTGCCAGTGCTGGCCTGAACGACAAATTGAAACATAGGAGTTCCCTGAATCAGATGCCTGAACAGCGCCATCACCGGCCAGAATATTTAACACCTTCATCTGCTTCAAAATAGCCTGAGCACCCCCCGCATGGTCATTATCACCATGGCTAACCAGCAGCGTATCCAGCTGTTCTACACCTGTGAACTGCAAATAAGGCAAAATGGTTTTTTCACCCATATCAAAACGCTCACCAAACCTGGCTCCCGTATCATAGAGCAGTGTTTTTTCATGGGTTTGTAGTACAACAGAAAGCCCCTGCCCCACATCCAGCACAGTAACCCATAAATCTCCCCGAGGCGGACGATCAGCTTCGTAAAGCAACATCGGCATCAACAGAATAATGCCCGCAAAACGCAGTGGAAACCCTCTCGGCATCAGCAGCAAAAACACCCCGGCAAGCGCCAGAAAACCATGTAACAATGGAATCGATGCACTTTTCCAACTGGCCACAGGGCTCTCGCCCAGCCATTGCAGAATATACCAGATCAGTGCCATAACATCACTGGCCAGCATAAAAACCCACAAAGCAGCTTCTGTAGAAACCATGCTTATAAAACTGGCGAGCAGCACAAGGGGAACCACCAGAAACCCCACCAGGGGAATCACCAGCATATTGGCAACGGGTGATATCACCGAGCCCTGCTGAAAAAGCAATACACTCAGGGGCAGCATACCCAGCGCAATAAGCCACTGTATTCGAAGCCCCTGAAGCCAGCGATCTGCGCTGTTTTTCGCACGGATAAAAGCAGCATCTGCTTGCCCTGAATGCGTATATCTGAGTCTGGCCGAACTGACCAGAGAAATAATCATCACCGCCAGAAATGACAGCCAGAAGCCCGCCGACAGAACCGCAACCGGATTTGTTAAAATCACCCCCAGAAGCGCCAGTGCAAGGGTGTTTGCACCAAAAGCCGGGCGTTTAAACAATATCGCCAGCATAATCACCAGCAACATAATAAAAGCCCGCTGCGTGGGTACCGTAAAGCCCGCCAGCAAGGCATAAAAAAGTGCAGCTGCCAGGCTAATAAGTGCAGCGACCTGCTGTGCGCTAACCCCTTTCAGTATCTGCACCGGCGTTAACCAGCGCACCAGAAAAAACACCAGACCAGCAATCAGGCCAATATGCAAACCGGAAATCGCCATTAAGTGACTGGTTCCGGTATTTCTCATCAGCTGCCACTGCTCGGCGCTGATCTGCGACTTATAACCAACGGTTAAAGCCTGTAACAAACCCTGAAAACGCCTGTCGGGCAGTGTTGAAATGAGTTGAATCAAATGCTCGCGCAAGCCGTCCATACTCGGTGATGCAGCCGCAATTCGTAAATTCTCTGTGCTTGCACCCTTAACCTGATAAACATAACCCGTAGCATGCACGCCCTGCTGATAAAGCCACTTTTCATAATCAAAACCACCCGGATTTTGCATCCCATGGGCCTGCTTTAACCTCACCTTCAACCGCCAGCGCTCACCAGTACGTAACATCTGGTCGTTATAATACCAGCTGAGACGAACTAATGAGGGTTTAAAAAGTCGGCATAAAATCGCTTTTTGCCTATTGGTTGATTCAGCTGAATTTTGTTCTGAAATACAGGTCTGCACCTCAAAATTAAAACGAATGGACTGCTCAGAACGTGCCACTACCCCGCTCACCTGGCCCTCCAGTAGTAAAGTAGAGCCCGCAAGCTCATCGGATAGCTGCTGATTTAGATAGCTATGAGCGAACAGTAAAGCCCATAAATAACCGGCAAAAAAAGCCATCACTGCACGCCCGTGTGCCCGTCTGTAAAAAAACCACAGGCAAACGGGTAAAAACATCAACAGCTCTGCACCTGTCCATACACTGCGTTGAAGCTCGGGCTGTAAATGCAATAAACAGACACCCAGGAGCACTGAGAACGCGACAGTAATTAAGGAATAAGCATAACTTTTAGCCTGATGATCCTGTAACATTAAATATCCTTATTTATTAGCCTCATTTATTGAGGTGTCTGATATAATTGATCTGATGTACAATAAAATATTTTGCCTGAAATTTCAGCTCAGCCACCCGATAACTTCCACCAGGACACAACCACCCTCACAGGTAGCCTGCTTTTAGCATTCCACCAGCCTTAATATACTATGCCAAAAAAATTTTTACGTAAATGCCTGCCTGATCCACATAAGATAACGCAATCCAGATCATTACGCATCTTTGGACGTTTTCTCCATGAGCCCAATCTGTGGCATATGAACCGAAAGTCGGTATCCGTGGCTTTTTTTGTGGGCCTGTTTTTAATGTGGGTGCCCCTGCCCTCACAAATGATACTGGCCGCAGGTGCCGCTATTTTATTACGCTGCAACCTGCCTATCTCCGTAGCACTGGTCTGGATTACCAATCCGCTAACCATGCCGCCGATGTTCTACGCCGCTTATGTACTTGGCAACTGGATGCTGGAGCTGCCCCCCAACGGTATCGAGTTTGAAGCCTCATTCGAGTGGATTGAACAACAGATGTCCGCTATATGGCAACCCTTTTTGCTAGGCTGCTTTACGCTCGGCATGCTCAGCGCCACCAGTGGCTTTGTTGGCATTCGTCTGCTTTGGCGGCTGCACATCGTCAAATACATCAAAAACAGGAAAAAACGCTATGCTCAAACTGGAGATTAAGTAGTCCAGATGCCACAAAACAGACAGCAACAGACAGACATGGAAATATGGAAACCCCATACAACGGTAGCCGCCATTATTGAACGCGACAAACGTTTTTTAATGGTCGAGGAAATCTGCTCCGGCAAAACCGTGTATAACCAGCCTGCCGGGCACCTGGATCCGCATGAAAGTCTGCTGGAAGCTGCTGTGCGCGAAACACGCGAAGAAACGGCCTGGGGGTTCAGGCCAGAATACATCACCGGCATTTATCGATGGCAACTACCCCACAGCCAACGCAGCTATTTACGAATTGCATTCACTGGCAGCTGTTATGATTACCAACAGACACAGCCCCTGGATAATGGCATCATAAAGGCGGTCTGGCTTAGCAGAGAAGCGCTCGCCGCAGAACCTGAAAAACTGCGCAGCCCTATGGTTTTGTTGTGTATAGATGATTACCTCAAAGGAAAACAATACCCACTTGAACTACTGACAGATATTTGAATATGAACTTTCTGCTTTCACCTGCCCTGCTGTTTATTTTATCCTGCATCAGCACTCAGTGCCTTGCCAGGCCAGTGGTTAAATTATGCATTGAGCAGGCATGTAAAACCCCCACTGGCATTGAAATCAGCTCAGCAGCATGGATCAGCATCAGGGACTTATACGCATTACCCTTTCCATCCGACAAAGATGAGCAGGACAATATCGCCAACGCCATCAGCATAATGGAAAGTGATTTATACTACACCCTGGCCAGCCAGCTCAACCATAATGGCAAACAGAGAAGCAAAGAAGCCATAAAAGAGCTCTCGAAAGACCTGTTTCGCAGCAACACAACAGTAAACAACTACCGAAACATTAAAAGGTACCTGAGCGTTTTAATGGATAATTACCTGGTAACACGCCATTTTATGAGAAAAACGCTGAGCCAGAGAGACTGGAGCGGCTTTATAAGCACCGCCATTATGCTCCAGTCACTGCAAAGCTCAAAACGTTATGTTTTACAGATCAACAATACTGATCTCGGCGTTTCGCCCGTAATTACAGCTTACACGCCCGGTCATAATATCTTTAATAACCCTGGCACAGAACTCGGCAACGAAAGTGACGATTTTGAATAACAGCACATCAGCAGCAAATGACCAACGCGTCATTATTGGTATGTCCGGCGGAGTAGATTCATCGGTTGCCGCACAACAGTTAATTGAGCAGGGCTACAAAGTTGAAGGCCTGTTTATGAAAAACTGGGAACAGGATGATGATCAGGACTATTGTGCAGCGGCAGAAGACCTGAACGACGCTCGGCAGGTGTGCGACCAGCTGGGCATAAAACTGCACAGTGTAAATTTTTCAGATCAGTACTGGGATCGTGTTTTTAAAAATTTTATTGATGAATACACGGCCGGGCGTACGCCTAACCCGGACATCCTCTGCAATAAGGAAATTAAATTCAAAGCTTTTCTCGACTATGCGCTACAACTGGGAGCAGACTTTATTGCCACTGGACACTATGTGCAACGCTCGAATAAAAGTGGTAAATACCAGCTACTCAAAGGTCTTGATGACAATAAAGACCAGAGCTATTTTCTCTATACGCTCACTCAAAAACAGCTACAGCACAGCCTGTTTCCAGTGGGCGGCATCGAAAAACCTCAGGTCCGTAAAATTGCAGAAAAGTCAGGATTCATTACACACGACAAAAAAGACAGCACCGGCATCTGCTTTATAGGGGAGCGAAAATTTAAAGACTTTCTGCAACGCTTTATTCCCGCCCAGACTGGCGAAATTAAAACCCTTGATGGGAAAACCATCGGCAAACACCACGGCTTAATGTACTACACACTGGGACAACGTAAAGGGCTGGGCATAGGAGGCGTAAAAAATGCCAGCGAAGCGCCCTGGTTTAGCGTTAAAAAAGATCTCGGCAAAAACATACTGTATGTCGCACAGGGTGATGACGCAAGCCTCTATCACACACATCTGGACGCCTCACAACTTAGCTGGGTGAGCGGCGTAGCACCTGAATTACCTTATTTGTGCAAAGCTAAAATACGCTACCGCCAGGCAGACCAGAGCTGTACCCTGCATAGCCTGAAAAACGGTTCCACCAGAGTCAGCTTCGAACAGGCGCAACGAGCAATAACACCCGGCCAGTCAATTGTCTTTTATGATCGAAATATCTGCCTCGGTGGTGGTATAATTGATGCCATGCATAATGAGCCCGGTAAAAAGATTTAATGGAACATACACAGGAAGACAGAACGCTTGCCCTGGCGGGTGTATACCAGTGCGTAGTACTGGTACAACAGCTTGCCCGAAAAGGCAGCATCGCAGATGCACAACTTTCCCCCTTACTCGAAACACTGTTCCGCTTCGATGCCAGCAGTGTAATAGATGTCTATGGTGATATATCATCTCTTAAAAAAGGCCTGAGCACACTTAAAGACCAGTTAACAGGCAATAACAGCAGTGAAAATATGGAGATCACCCGCTACATCATCAACCTGTTACATCTTGAAAAAAAACTCTATAAAGCTAAAAACATGATGGGCAGGTTAGCTGATGACCTTGAAAAAACCCGCGGCAAAATGGATTATTTTGACCTTAGCCACAACAATATTATCGCCAATCTCGCCGAAATATATCAGCAGGATATTAGCCCCCTGGGTGCGAAAATCATGGTTCAGGGGGAAGAGGTTTACCTGTCTCAGCAAAACAACGCTAATAAAGTTCGCGCACTCCTGTTTGCCGCAATACGCTCAGCTGTTCTCTGGCGACAATGTGGTGGAAACAGACTACAACTTCTATTTTCCAGACGAAAATATATTGATTGTGCGGATCAACTCCTGAAAAGTATCTAAAAACAATACCAACAGCGCCTTTATATTAAACCTGCCGCATTTAGATATACTCTGGCACAGGCATCATCCATTATTCTCCTCAACACATACCCACACTTTTGAGGAAAATATAATGCAAAACCTGCCAAAATGCTTACTGCTCGCCCTGGCCCTTAGCGCATCAACCCAGGCCAGTGCAGGCCACTTTAAACCTAGAAAAATCAGTTGAGTCACGAAAGTATGCACAACTTCCTGGTTCGTATAGCTATATGAAAAAAGTGCTCATCACCAATAAGGTGACTTCACAT
>VAOX01024608.1_pt1 | contig 18868 bp, 15 predicted proteins | sample 3393891 | NCBI WGS metagenome assembly VAOX01 (sample SAMN08290429, study PRJNA428436) | hydrothermal vent metagenome | isolation source: Deep-sea hydrothermal vent chimney | place: Indian Ocean: Southwest Indian Ridge | depth 2822 m m | reverse complement strand
GTCACATTATGTAATTGTCCTTGTAGCAAATACTCATACTCTTTAAGCTGTTCGGCTGTGCCACTAATGAATAAGGCATCACCCGCTCGCAGCTGAACAGACGGCAGTGGAATAATGAACTGATTTTCTTTACGTCGAATTTTATTGATCTTAATTTCATAATCTATTTTTTTTAACGCTACAGATAATTCTATTCCAATCACCGAACTTTTTTCTGGTAAAAATAATACCGCATTGTATATGCGTTGATTCGTGTGGGTTAAATCAATATCCCGATCCGGTAATAGCAATGGTGCAACTAACCACAAATACAACAACCCAACAACACCAACCATGACTACCGGTAACGCAAAATAAAACATTGAAAATTCAATGCCAACTAAGTCTTTTGCAATAGACACCACCAAAATATTGGTCGAGGTACCAATGGTGGTTGCCATACCACCAATTAAAGTAACCAATCCAACTGGAATTAAAATTTTAGAGGGGGAAGTTTTATTTTTTATTGCTACGCTGATCAATACCGGTAATAACATAATCACAATTGGCGTGTTATTTAAAAAACCACTAACCAGCGCACTGATAATTAAGGTCGCTAAAAAAGTTCTCCGCGGGTGCCTTGCCCAATGTTTTGACAATAGTTTTATTAACGGTTTAAGTGCACCGGTACTTTCTATGCCTTTCCCCAAAATCATTAATGCGGATATCGCGACCAGTGCTTGATGTCCAAATCCCAGAAAAAAATCAGTCGCTATTAATCGACTGCCATTACTCGAAACATAGGGAAACAAGCTAAAGGCTAATACCAAAATAATTAATATAATGAGACTTGATGTTTCGAGTCGTAATTTTTCTTGTGAGAAAAGAATTAACGATAATACCGTTAACACGATGACAATTAACGCATGTGAGTTTAATTCTACAATCATTACAGATTATTTATCGGCAGGCTATTATTAGATTATAGTCTTTAAAGTTGATTGTTGAGCTATAACAGTACTGAAATAACTAACACTATTAAACCATAATCAGTTCACTTGAAAAATGTAGTGAATTTATTTTAACGAGGCTAATACCACTTTATTTCGTCCAGCGTTTTTAGCTTGATATAAGGCATCATCCGCCGCTTTAATTAATTCATGAATCGTAGCATGACTGTCGTCAATCATTACTGCTACGCCTATACTGACAGTAACAAAATCACTAACATCTGACTCGCTGTGGGGTATTTTATGTGACTCCACATCGCTTAACAGTTCATCAATACGATCATTAAAATTATAATCACCTAGATTCATCACAACAAATTCTTCGCCACCGTAACGCGCCGAAAATTCATTCGAACGTTTAAAATAACCTGAAATTATATTGGAAACCTCAATTAAACAATCATCACCCAATTGATGTCCATAAGTGTCATTATACCGTTTAAAATAATCGATATCGATTAATGAGATACTTAATGGAATACTCAACCGTTGTGCAGTAGAAAAATCTGATAATGAACGTGAATCCATGTAGCGTCGATTAAACATTTTAGTTAAGCTATCGGTTTGAGAGATAACTCTTAATTTTTTATTTAAAATATCAATGTTTTTATTTTTTGTTATTAAATAGTTTTCTAATCTGTTTTTATTTCGTGAACCTATAAATAATGCAAAACTCATGCTCGATATTAACACTATAAAAAATACATACGTGATTACACTCTCGCGTATTAGCGTCGCATTATAATCGATAAATAACGTTGCATCATGTAAATCGGTTACATCCCAGTAGCTATTATTAACTTTGGATGACGATAAACGCCTCGATTTTTCATTTTCCGATAATCGGTAATCTAATCGACCTTGCAATTTGTTGCGACTGCCATGCCGCGTTATTTCTATAATATTAACTTTATTATTAAAAATAATAATATCGTGCTTTGCGGGAGTGGAGGCTTTAATTAGACTACTAATTTCATTGGTATTAAAAGTCACAATAAAAATTCTATTAGAACCATCGGTGAATTTGGCCCTAACATCATAGTGATAAATACTGGGATTGGGGTGTATTCGTGTTATCTGTTGATTCGTCGTTACAAAATATTGCATGTCATTTAGACACATCGGACCTATATTGCCATCAAAATCATCAATAATCAGTTCCCCGGATTGTGAAACAATATTAGAAGCAAAATAATCGGTAAAATAGCGTTTTAATTTAGTGTTAAGTAGATGGTATAACGCATCATTTTCGGGATTATTCGCAACTTCGGTAATAATAGTTTCGTTGTCTTCAAAAAAAGATCGAACCAGTTTATTCTTATGTTGCAGTATTCGTTCTATTTCATATCGAATATTTTTAGTAGCACTGTCAGAAATTAAGTGATGGTAGCGTTCAAATTCATCCATTCGTTCGATAGCAGCAACCGCATGAAACCATCCAAAAATTAATGTTAGAATAATCCCAAATAGGATACTGGTGAGCTCTAGGGGTAGATTGTATTTATTCTTGAATAATGCCATCTCTATACGTTCGTAATTGATAGTCAGGGCGTTTTAGGCAGACTTGTTAGTATCTGTAAACAATACTGAATTAAACACTGTTACAGTAGTATAGACAATTACGCTGGCATTGTGAGCTTAAGCATTATTTTTTTACAGGTTTTCTATTACAAAATAGTACCTTTCGAAATTAAATTATCCCATTAAATTAAACCATTAAATTCGCATACGCCACAACCAACCACTTGGAACCAACGCTATCAAAATTTACTTGAATTCGAGAGTGCTTGCCCTGTCCTTCATAGTTTAGTACCACGCCTTCACCAAACTTCGCGTGCGTAACACGTTGTCCTAATTGCATTCCCACTTCGTCTGGAATGGATTGATCAAACTCATCAAACGAATTATTATGTCGCGACATAGGTACGCTTGCATTTACTTCGCCAACCATACGCACTTGTTCCAGGCAATCGATTGGTATTTCTTCGAGAAAACGCGATGGACGTGCAAACCGTTCTTCGCCGTGAATGCGACGTTTTTCAGCACAGCTCAATGTCAGTTGTTTCATGGCGCGAGTCATTCCGACATAACACAGCCGACGTTCTTCTTGTAGTTTTTTAGGATCATCACTGGACATTTTATGTGGAAATAAGCCTTCTTCCATGCCACCTAAAAATACCAGAGGAAATTCCAAGCCTTTAGATGAATGTAAGGTCATCAATTGCACGCAGTCATCCCATTCACCCGATTGTTTTTCACCGGCTTCTAATGCTGCATGGGTCAAAAAGCTCGACAATGGATCCATTTCTTCTACATCATCATCAACTAAGTCAACGTCATAAAATTTAGCGGCATTCACTAGTTCTTCTAAATTTTCTATTCTGGCTTGACCTTTTTCACCTTTTTCTTTTTGATAGTGGTTTAACAAATTACTGTGGTGTACCACGTGCTCAACTTGCTCGTATAACTCGGTACCGGCACAACTGCGATCCATGTCGTCGATTAAATCAATGAATATCTGTAACGCAGTCACGGCACGTGGCGTTAAGGCTTGTTGTTCGATTTGAATTTGAGTTGCTTGCCATAATGATATTTGATTCTCTCGCGCGCACTCGCGTACAATGGACACGGTTTTATTACCGATTCCCCGAGTAGGAAAATTAACCACACGCTCAAACGAAGCATCATCATTTCGGTTTTGTGTTAATCGCAAATAAGCCAGTACGTCTTTAATTTCTTGGCGTTCAAAAAATCGTAATCCACCATAAACTCGATACGGTACACCCGCACGAATCAATGCTTCTTCAAAGACACGTGATTGGGCATTGGAGCGATACAAAATAGCACAGTCTGCGCGTTTTCCTCCCTCATCATTCCAATCTTTAATTTGATCCACAACATAATAAGCTTCATCAAAATCATTAAAAGCATGGTATAACATTATTGGTTTACCGCTGTCGTCGGCAGTCCATAACTCCTTGCCCATGCGATCGGTATTATTGCTAATTAAATCATTGGCAGCTTTTAAGATATTGCCGGTGGACCGATAATTTTGTTCTAGACGAAATACATTTTCTTTTGCATACGATTTTGAAAACTCATGAATATTTTCAATTTGCGCGCCACGCCAACCGTAGATTGATTGATCATCATCACCAACTGCAAAAATTTTACCCTGCTTCCCAGCTAATAACTTTAACCAGGAATATTGTAAAGTATTGGTGTCTTGAAACTCGTCGACCAAGATATGTTTAAATCGTTCTTGGTAAGAACGAAGTACATCAGGATTCTGTTGAAACAGCTCGTAAGCGCGCAATAATAATTCTGCAAAATCGACCAAACCACCCCGATGGCAGGTTGCTTCATAGGCTTCATAAATCTTAATCATGTGTTGCTGGTTTATATCGCCGTGATGTGCAAGTTGTGATGGCCGTTTGGCCTCATCTTTACGTGCATTAATAAACCACTGCGCTTCTTTTGCTGGGTAGTGCGATTCATCATAACCCAATTCACGAATAACCCGTTTTACTGTGCGCTTTTGATCATCACTATCGAGTATTTGAAATGCTTGAGGTAAATCGCATTCTTTCCAATGCGCGCGTAATAGTCGGTGTGCAATTCCATGAAAGGTGCCTACCCATAATGCCCGAGTCGGGTTAGCCAGTAATTCTTCAATTCGACCGCGCATTTCGCCTGCCGCTTTATTGGTGAATGTTACCGCTAAGATACCGTATGGCGTGATATTTTCAGCCAACATCAGCCAGGCAATGCGGTGCACTAACACGCGTGTTTTACCACTTCCTGCGCCAGCTAACACCAAAACGTGATTATTAGGGGCGCACACGGTTTGTCGTTGAGCATCATTGAGTGGGTCGAGTATTGGTGAAACATCCATAGTATTTACGTCACTGCTGTATTTTGATTATTGGTTAATTCAAAGGATAAGCCCTATCGAATTTCTGCATCATCATAGCAAAGCTACAACCGAATCGAAACGCCGAAATTCTACTGATAAATCAATAACTCATCACTCGAGCTTTGCAGCATAACACTATTTATATTGGCTAAGACACACTCATCAGTTAAGCGCGACTGTATAGTCGCGCCAATATTCATATAAAAACTATATTAATCATATGGTTAGGAAATCAATAATAATCACTAAAGTTAAACATATTAAGTAACATGCCGATATCTGTTTGACATATAACGCTAATGAGTACTTTGACGGTATTTTAGAGCAGCATGACTAAACCAGAAAATTCATTTGAGGAAAAAATAAAACAGTTACAACTTAGTTTTATTAATGAGTTGCCAGGGCGTTTGGCTGAAATTAATGGTTACATTGTTGATTTGGATAACGACAGCCACGATAGTGCTGCTTTAGATTCTCTACAACGTAAGTTACACAGTTTAGCGGGATCGGGTGCAACTTTTGGCTTACCTGTGGTCACGGAACTTGCAAGAGAGGGCGAAAAACTTTTAAAAGTAAAAAGTATAATTGAACACGGGATTGATCCATCAACCAAAACTCGAATTAAAAAAATACTATCTGATTTACACAATATTAAAACCGAACAAATTAATTTACCCAACATCACCAAAAATTCTGACGCTATAATATCGCCTCCTAAGAAAACAGCAGATCAAAAAAGAACGGTTTATATTTTAGAAAATAATATTGCCCAACATGAGCATATTATCAATCAATTTTTGCAATACGGTTACCTCGCATCGGCGTTTGACAATATAAAAAAATTTAGTGAGGCGCTCAACAGCGAAGTGCCCGATGTGGCCATGATAGATTTAGAGTTTAAAGATACATCCGAAGTTGAAATAAATAATTTTATTAAAAAAATAATTAACAAAGACGTATTTACCATTGTTACTTGTGACAATGGTAGTATCCATCAGCGATTATTTGCAGCAAGAGCACAAATCAACGTTTTTTTTGTTCGCCCCTATATTATATCAGACATTATCGACCGCATAGATTCGTCATTATCCACACAAAATGCCGAACCGTACCGAGTACTAATAGTTGATGATTCTCATGAGTTAGCAAAATATTTTTCTGTCACGTTAGAGAATGAAGGTTTTAATTCTAACTATATCACCAAACCTTTAAACATTATGGAAGCCATTACCCATTACCAACCCGAATTAATATTACTTGATTTATACATGCCAGACTGCACCGGGTTTGAACTAGCATCGGTTATTCGGCAACAAGAAAATTATATCGATGTTCCAATCGTATTTTTATCGTCTGAAACCGATACCAAAACTCAATTATTAGCAATGCAACAAGGTGGTGATGAATTTCTGACAAAACCTATCGAACCCGAACATTTAATATTGGCCGTTAAAAATAGGATTGAACGTTACCGTCAATTAAAATCTCTGTTTATTAAAGACAGTTTAACCGGATTACATAATCACACAAGCCTAAAACAACACATTGAAACAGAAATATTACGAGCCCAACGAAATCGAAAGCAAGTTTGTTTAGTCATGATCGATGTTGATTATTTTAAACTCGTGAATGATGTTCATGGCCATAATGTCGGCGACAAAGTGCTAAAAGGATTAGCTCGACTCATGCGACAACGACTCAGAAAATCTGATATTTTAGGCCGATATGGTGGTGACGAATTTGTTGTTATTTTACCCGAAACAGAAATCAACGATGCCAAGGTGGTAATCAATAAATTACGTGTTGATTTTGAAAACTTACAATTTAAAGAAAAAGGAATCGATATTAAAGTAACCATTACTTGCGGTATCGCCAGCTACCCTCCTGCTCGAGACAGTGAACACTTAAGCGTATCTGCCGACATTGCATTGTATAACGCAAAAGAATTAGGACGTAACCAAGTCTCTTTGTTCGATAATCTATAACGGTGACAAAATAATACTATAGGAAAATATCATGTCTATAAAAATAACAATGTTATTAATATTAATTGGTTTGTCTAACACGGCTATGGCGCAAACCTATGCTGGAGCTGCCGGTGGTATATCCGCAGTTGATGCTTCTGGTTATAAAATTGGCTTCACCCAAACAGTGTTTGTTGGTTTACGGTATCAAGACTCTGGGCTTGAACTGTCGGTTCACAACCTTGGTGATTTTACCGCGACAAACGGTAGCGGTACAGTCAAAGCGGCCGGAGTTTCAATAGCAGTAATGCCCTACTTTCCGTTAAACAAAACATTCGAACTTTTTGGAAAAGTTGGCGGCATGGCCTGGAACTTAAATCGCCCCGCTGGTAATTTGAGTTTTATAAACAGCGACGGCTTTAGTTACCTGCTTGGGCTTGGTGCAAACGTGAATATATTTAGACATTTTACAATGCGCCTTGAGCTGCAAAAATATTATCAAATAGGTGCTACGAGTGATGGCCGGGCAGGCTCTGCAATATCAACAATTACTGCAGGCACTGTCTTTGTTTTTTAAATAATATAAAAATTACGCTAATAATATTCTAGAAATAAGCGGGTAATTCTTTTGTTAAACTTTGTTTTTCAGAAACGCGAGCCCCCGTTAAAACAAACCCGGTCAAACAATTCTCTTGATAAAAACACGCTTTAACACCGTCATCATTTTCATCCAGCTGCCATTCACCATTATCTAAACTTGCTGGCGACGCAACAGCGATTGGACAGGCGGGTGTTTTAATAACAACCGGCATTGCAGGATATTCTACTTCTGTTATGGTGCCAGCCAATGTTTTTGCGAGTGCACGAGCAGAATACATTACGGGCATAATATACGGTAGCACTATACCGTTCACTTCTGCGCAATCGCCAATGGCATACACATTTTCTGCACTGGTTTGTAACGTTTTATCAACGACGATGCCATTGTTTACTTTAATATCTGCTTCTCGCGCTAAAAAAACTTCAGATTTTAAACCAACAGCGGCTAACACAACGTCGGCGTTTAATAAAAATGCCTCATTCGCCAATTGCAATTGCAACTGATTGTCAGTGGCATTAATTGCTTCAACGACGGTGCCGAGTTTCCAGTTTACACCTGCGGCTTCAAGTTCGCGCTGTAAGTGTTTGCCTGCAACTTCTGGTAGCATTTTTTCAAGCGGGTATTTGTCGGGCCCAATGACAGTGACATTGAATTTATCTTGCGCTAAATCATTGGCAAATTCACAGCCAATTAATCCTGGGCCTAAAATTGCGATGTCTTTTTTACCTTTTATGGCTTTACGAAACGCTGCATAATCGTCTAAATTATTCACCGATAATACTTTATCGGCTGCATCACCTTCGATACGCAATCGAATGGGTTTAGCGCCGATGGCTAGTACCAATTTCGAATATGGAATAACTTCTGAAGCTAAATTAATCGTTTGTTTTTCAGTATCGATAGCATGCACTAATGTATTAGATGAAATTTTTGCAACTAATTGCTCACCCATTTTTGCAGCTTCGGCCATGACTAAGGTGCTGGCGGTTTTCGATTTTGCCAAAGCATTTGACAACATGGGTTTAGAGTAATTATCGGCACTGTCCATACTGATAATATGCAACGGTGTTTTTTCGTTAAGTTTTCGAAATTCTCGTGCGACGGTATAGGCTGCAATGCCACTACCGATGATAATAATAGGTTTCATTTATCCATTTCCTGCTTCATACTCACTTCTAATCTTTTAAAAGAATATTAGTGGTCCTTAAAAAATTAGTGCTCACGTATAATTACAACTTAATTTCTCGGCTATATAATGACAGCAACATTACCACATTTCTGGATCCGGATAAACGCAGCAATTAACATTGTGGTTTTATTTATTGCGCCATCGGTGTTTGCCTCGGATCACAATAACACCACCGAAATAGAGCTTAACGTTGATAAAACCGATATCGCCGTGACAATCTACCCGAGTGAAAATAGCAATAATAACGATGTTATTGTGTGGTTGCCATCAGAACACGGTCTACCAGATGCGATTTCAACCCTTGCCGAGTCACTCGCTAGACAGGGTTCTCAAAATGAAGTATGGGTTGTGGATTTGTTGAGTTCGTTGTTTTTGCCAGTACAACCTAGCAGCATCAATTTAGTGCCGCCGCAGATTTTATATCAGCTCATTACAAAAATACAACAAAAAACCCAAAAGCGTATTTTTATCGCGAGCAGCGGCCGAGGTGCGTTATTAGCGTTGCGCGCCAGCCACCTCTGGCTCCAAGATTCCGTCACTCAAGAACAATTTGGGGGATTAATTTTACTCTATCCGAATTTATTTATTAAAACACCCGAACCCGGTACCCAGGCCGAGTACTACCCTGTTACACATGCGGCCAGTGTTCCAATGTTTATATTGCAACCAGAGAACTCACCGTGGCGTTGGCAGTTAGCGACGTTACAACAGCAGTTAATTAGTGCCAATGCACGTCCGTACATTTCGGTATTGCCAAAAGTGCGCGACCGCTTTATGTTTCGACCCGATGCCAACCAAGACGAACAACGCACGACAGGCAATCTAGCGGCATTAATTCAAAACAGCATTCAATATTTAAAGTCAGAAAAAATCAAATACTACCCTAAACCACCACAGTTAAAGTCCAACAACAACAACAACATTAAAGCGAGCAAGCCACTATCAAAATTACAGGCTTATAAAAAAGATCCAACACCACCGCCTTTGCAACTAAATACATTATTAAATCAACCAATGTCATTAGCACAACAACGGGGCAAAGTAGTCCTTGTTAATTTTTGGGCATCCTGGTGTCCACCGTGTGTCCATGAAATGCCATCGATGCAAAAACTCTATCAACATTACCCGCAATCACAATTTACGATTTTGGCGGTCAACATGGCAGAGGATAGCAACACCATTAAAGACTTTGTGCAAAACCAAGTGCACGTGAGTTTCCCTATTTTGCTCGATAGCGATGGCAAGGCGCTTCAAGACTGGCAAGTGTTTGCCTTTCCGTCGAGTTTTATTATCGATGCGCACGGCAAGATTCGCTATGCACTATTTGGATCAATACTGTGGGACACACCGGAAGTATTTGATATTATGGATAATTTAATAAAAGAGGCAGCAAACCCAGGCTAACGGCACACTATTTGCTAAATAATAGCCATGATATACCACATCAATTACCTTTTTAAAATTAGCAGTATGTTATCTACTGCGCTGTTGTTGCTGATGGTTAATGTTGGCTGTACCGTAATAACGGAATCAGAATGTCGCTATGCGGACTTTGCAACACTCGGTCATCAGGATGCGAGTCGCGGTAAACTGCGCAATCACTTTAATAAATACCATAAGAAATGCCTAGATTATGATATTAATATCGCCAATGAAATAGTAATGTACGACATGGGTCGTGAACGCGGCTTGCTGAGTTTTTGCAATAAGACAAAATACAGCACGCAATGTGATCGCGGCGGCAATCCTGGCAGAGTAAAATCGTACCTACACATCAACGCCGAAATGATTCGTCTTAGGGGCAACCTACCCAAAGTAACATCATCGATAAGCCGATAACCCTAAGACTAAAATACCATTTAAAATACGATTACGACAACCAGTCTTTATTGATTAAAAAATCGGTATACAATTTATCTTCTGCTGAACCTGCTTCGGGTTTCCAATCATAACGCCATTTTACCACCGGCGGTAACGACATTAAGATTGACTCGGTTCGATGCCCTGTTTGTAAACCATAGAGCGTTCCCCTATCATAAACCAAGTTATATTCGACATAACGGCCACGTCGATAACACTGGAAATCAACTTCACGTTCACCGTACTCAACATCTTTTCGTTTAGCAACAATAGGTTGATAGGCTTTAATGTAAGAGTCTCCGACACTACGCATAAACTCAAAACACTTATCAAATCCCCATTCATTTAAATCATCATAAAATAAACCACCGATACCACGCGGTTCATCACGGTGTTTTAGATAAAAATATTCATCACACCATTTTTTGTATTTTGCATAAACATCGCTACCAAAAGGATCACATGCATCTTTAGCAACCTGGTGCCAATGGATAGCATCCTCTTCAAAACCGTAATACGGTGTTAAATCAAATCCGCCACCAAACCACCAAATTGAATCTTCACCGTCTTTATCAGCAATGAAGAATCGCACGTTAAAGTGCGAGGTTGGCATGTACGGATTTCGGGGATGGATAACCAAGGACACGCCAAGTGCTTGAAAGTTTCGCCCAGCCAATTCAGGTCGATGCGCGGTCGCCGATGCGGGCATATTATCGCCAAACACGTGTGAAAAATTAACCCCGGCTTTTTCAAACACCGTGCCATTTTCCATCACCCGACTTCGACCTCCACCACCTTGTGGCCGGTCAAACTTATCTTCTAAAAATTGCTTACCACCGTCCTCGGCTTCAAGCATTGCACAAATGCTATCTTGCAGACCCATTAAATAATCTTTTATGGCATTAACATCTATTTCTGACATACTTTTATTTCCTTACTATTACGTCATGCTTTCATTGCTAAGATCTTACTTAGAGTCAGTTGTACTTTCAGATTTTAGCTTTATATAAATAACTGAGATGCCAACGATTATCCGTAAGCAGCTGAAGTTAGGACACGAAACCGGATTTAAACTACAAATCAAACTATATTTAAAAGATCAACATCCTCTAGTAAAATTAAATTTTACCCAACTAAAACTTAACCCAAACGAATTACTTCATCAGTTAAAATATTGCGGATTTCGGATTCTCTTGCAAAACCGCCAACCTCACCCGGTACATAATAATCCACCTTATTGGCAAATCGGGCTCTCGCCATCCAACTGCGTCGAGTACTGCATTGACCACTGATATTAGCGCTCGTCGAGACAATCGCCGCATTAAATTCAGCACAAAGTTGTTTTACAATCGGATGATGACTAATACGAACCGCAATAGACTGATGCTCCCCCGTTAACCAAGCTGGTGTGCTATCGCGACAAGGCACTATCCAAGTTATGGGTTTGTTTCCAGATTGAGTTAGCTTGCTGATGATCAGTTTATCATTTATATCAATATACGCTTTGAGCTGTGTCAAATTATCAGCAACTAATAATAAACCTTTGTTGATCGAACGCGTTTTTAATTCCAACAAACGCAATACCGCTTCTAAATCAAACGGATTACAACCAAGACCATAAACCGATTCAGTTGGATAACAAATGACTCCACCTTGATTTATAATTTGAATCGCTTTTCGTATATGCCAATTAAACATCGAAATACAGTGTCATTCAATTTTTTTCGTTATTCAGAGCAAGCTAAAACAATCAGCCCTTAAAACTGCATTTGTTGCACTTCATTATCTTTAGCAACAACCGCTTTGGCATTGGCCTCACGTTCAGCAGCAATGCGTTTTGCTATAGCATCATCACTCAGCGCCATCATTTGTGCTGCTAAATACGCAGCATTTTTTGCACCGGCTTTACCAATTGCAACCGTTGCCACTGGGATACCACCGGGCATTTGCACTGTTGATAAGAGCGCATCCATACCTTTTAAGGGACCACCGTCCATTGGAACACCAATGACTGGTTTTAAAGTATGAGCTGCAATAGTACCGGCTAAATGAGCCGCCAAACCCGCTGCTCCAACGAAGACCTGGCAACCACGTTGCTCTGCATCGGCAATATAATCACGCGTGATATCAGGGGTACGGTGTGCCGAAGCAATTTTAACTTCAAACTCAATCTTTAACGATTTTAATGTATCGATACAGGCTTGCATGACAGGCAGATCCGAATCGGATCCCATGATAATTGCGACAAATTTAGAACTCATATTTTCTATTTTCAACCTTTTGTATTTTCTGTTTGAAAGTGGATTATAAAGGGCTGTTGCTCTTTCAGTTTATAGTACGGTATAAATAATTGAGATGCCCAAAATTATAGGTAAACAACTCATTTAGGACACGGAATCGGGGTAGCCCTATCAAGACCGTGTGTCGCAGGACGCGACACCCGAGCATGCCATGGATGGCAATATTTTGCGTGTCTTGATAGGGCTAGCCCGGTTTCGTGGCCGGATTTAAACCACAAATCAAATTATATCTGAAGAATTCACAGTTCTGTTTAACAAACCGATTTCAATAACTCGTAAACATGAAGCATACCGTAATTTACGAGCTGTGTTTAACCCTAAATGAAACAAAAACACCAACAAGCCAGCCACACTCAAATGATTAGTACTACTAAACACTTGATATCAATGCTAGTATCGTACTAGTTTGTTGATTTTAAGGGATATTTATCAACAATCTTGCCAAATGCGCAAATATAAACATAATAACTATAATAGATTTTGGTCAAGATAATGCTGTCTGAGCCGCTATATGGGTATTAAGTCTTTAATATTTATACTATTTTAAGTAAGGTCAATGAAATTTCAGTTTACCCAATTAGCAATTGTAAGCCTATTATTTTTATGTGTTTCATATACAGTATCAGCCCAAATACTGCAGCATAAACTTCCAAATGGCTTGCAAAGTAGTGCCGACTACCGGACCGGTGACAAGTCAAAACCGGCAGTATTGATCTTACACGGTCTATTACAAACACGAAATTATTTAACCGTTCAAAACCTGTTCACCGCAGTTAGTGATGAGGGATACAGTGTGTTAGCACCAAACTTATCCTTGGGCATTAGTAATCGTAAAAAAAGTTTGCCGTGTGAAGCCATCCATAACCACAATATGTCACAAGATATTGCAGAGATTGATTACTGGGTTAACTGGTTAGAACAGCAAGGACATCACGAAATCTATTTGCTCGGTCACAGTTTTGGCAGTTTACAACTTCTGGTTTATAGCAATAGCAAAAACAACAAAGTGGTAAAAAAACTAATCGCCACCAGTTTAATTCACATTGAAAAAAGTAACGATAAAACCCTGATTAAAAGTTATCTAGCAAAAGCACGGCAACAAGTTGCAAATAATGATAAGCAACTCCACAAATATCCAATTTCATATTGCACAAATTACACCTCGCCAGCCCAAGATTACATTTCCTATGCCAAATGGACCAAGGACAACATCATCGAAGAAATTAATAAACTCAACATTCCAATGACAATGATATTTGGCAGCAAAGATATTCGAGTGAATCAAAACTGGATTACCCAACTGCGAAAAATAAAATTAAATTTAATTATAATAAAAGGTGCAAATCACTTTTTTGACGCAAGTCATGAGTTTGATCTGAGTGACAACGTACTAAACGAATTATCGTCAAATTAGTAAACTAAATGATAATAAAAAGTAAACGATCATTCAGTATTCCGATACATGTTCTTGGCATTATATTTAGCATCCTTTTAATTTTGACATTAGGGGGCTTAGGTTGGTATACCAATCAAAAGATATCCGCAATTGAGGAGCAATCTTTATTAGAAACGAATGTATTGGCTTTTGACGAATTAAAGCTAACATTAGCCAAATTATCTAAAACAACATTCGAACTTGCCCAAAAGTTTTCACTCTGGGATGAAACTATTCAGCAATTAGAGAATCCTAGCTATTATAAATATTGGCAACTTAATCGCGTAGCCAACTCAGGTTTCACGCCAGTATTTTTTGATTACATCGAACTATACGACCAGGATGGTATTCCATTATCAGAATCTAAACAAACCAACATTCCACTAACCGTTACTGCAGATATTTTTGAACCTTATATTGTAAAAGATACCGAGCATGCTCACTTATATCAACAAGCCAACATCATTGACAGTAAACATGACAAGCCTATTGGTTTTTTAGTTATAAAAATCAATATAACCGAGGCATTGAATCATGCACATTTCAAATACCTTGACATTAACAAATTAAAATACAAACTCATTACCAACAAACCAATATTATTAAAAAATATTTTAAACTATTACGAGCCTACCGCAGCAGTTAATTCTGAGTTTATTGTTTTAGAAAAATTATTTAATAAAACATTAATTAACATTTCAAGCGCTTCGTTAGTACTATTTTTAATATTTTTATTTTTTGTCGTAAAATTCCTAGGATCACCGCTTAGAAATTTATCGCAACAAATAGATTCCATTGGTGGTATTGATAAAACCATTTTCAGCAAAGACAATAATTTTATTATTATTGCAGAATTCAAAAAAGTATACCAATCATTAAATGATTATAACGTTAAACTGTATTTAAGTGAGAAAGACCTGCGTCAAAGCGAACGTCGAAACCGAACAGTATTAGAAGCTGTGCCTGATGCCATTATAACGTTAAATAACGACTATAATATAATATCAATTAATTCAGCTGCTAGAAAATTATACGGCCATTCCGAAAACGAGTTAAAATACACGCATATAGATATTTTATTTTCTAAAGATTCTATCAATAAATTCCACAATGCTATCGCACACTCGCATTTTGAGCCAAATCATTCACAGGACGAATCAAAGCAACAATTTATAGCGTTACACAAATCCGGCAACACTTTTCAAATTCAATGCAGTTTAACGCCGATGGTCCTGTTTGGTGAAGATTCATTTTTATTCATCGCCAAAGATATAACAGAAAGAAAACAATACGAGTCACGTTTAACGCAACTCGCAAACTTTGATTCATTAACAGGCTTGTCAAATCGTGCATTGTTCCATGACCGACTCGAACACGCAGTATCTCAGGCAAAAAGAAACAGTAAACGTCTGGGATTAATTTTTATCGATCTGGATCGGTTTAAACCCATCAATGATACTTACGGCCATCAAGTCGGTGACTTATTATTAAAGACTGTTGCCAAACGAATAACGCGCTGTATTCGAGAAGGCGATACCGTATCCCGACTCAGCGGTGACGAATTTACTATTATTATTGAAGGCATCGAGCAAGAAGAAGATTCGGCTATAATAGCAAAAAATATTTTAGCTGCACTACGAAAACCGTATAACTTAAACAATAATGAATTTTTCATTACTGCTAGCCTTGGTATTACCACCTACCCCGAAGACGATCAGAACATTAGTAATCTGATAAAAAATGCCGATACCGCCATGTATCGCGCCAAAGAACTTGGCGGTGATAAATATCAATTCTTTACCATGGATTTAAACTATCGTGCTGAAGAACGTCTAACGCTAGAAAATAAACTACGTTATGCCTTAGAGAAAAACTTATTTACACTACACTATCAACCCAGAATAAACATACAAAACAACAGCATATCGGGTGTCGAAGCACTAATGCGGCTTACGGATCCTGAATTGGGCGTCATTCCCCCCGTCAGTTTTATTCCGTTACTCGAAGAAACCGGCCTAATACACCGAGCAGGTGAATGGGTTATCCGTACTGCCTGTAAACAATTTATGGAATGGCGGAAATCGGGTTTTCCAGAATTACGCATGTCCATTAATTTATCCGCACATCAGTTTAAAGAAGAGAGTCTGGTTGACACCATATTTGACATTATATCAGAAACAAAAATGGACCCTCAGCATTTAGAATTTGAAATAACCGAGAGTTTATTGGTCGACAATATTGAAGAAACCACCAAAGCATTATTTCGACTGCATGACCGTGGCATTAAAATATCCATCGATGATTTTGGCACAGGCTATTCGTCATTAGCCTATTTGAAGAAATTTCCAATTGATATTTTAAAAATCGATCGCTCGTTTGTGAATGACATAACCACCGATGAAGATGATGCAGCAATAATAGATACTATTATCGCCATGGCTCGCTGTTTAAAGCTTGAAATTACTGCCGAAGGTGTCGAAAATAAAGAGCAGCTAGAATTTTTAACGGACAGGAAATGTGATGAAATTCAGGGTTATTTATTTAGTAAACCACTAACGCCCGACGCTCTGGTTGAGTATGTTAAAAGTAAAGCATGGATTACTCGTTTTTAGCTGCAGCAATAATAGCATCAATATCTAACTTTAATTCCGGAAACTTGATATTGTAAATTTTAATAATTTCTTGAGTCTTTAACTTTCCTTGTTTTTTATAGATTTTAACCATCGCTTCACGCCACTGTTTTGGTGAAAAATGCTGCCAACGTTGCTTATCATATTTTAATTTGCTTGCGTCACTATCGACAACCGCACGGGTCATCAAAGAATCTAAAAATAATGTATCACTCGGAGTGTCCTTACGTTGCTCTTCGCGAATATCACTAGCTCCCTCAAATGCAAGAGCTGTGCTATAGTCATTTTCCGAATCGATGGATTTTCGTTGTCGTAAAACCTGTTCACGTTGCACTAGCGCTTTTTTCTTTTTCGCCTTGGATAAATTTTTTATTGAGCTTACTTTAGATTCTGATTTAGTCGAATTTAGCCTTTGTTTATTTAGCGGAGAACTAAATTGGGCTTGTGGTGTTAGCATTTTTTTAGGCTCTCTATCAGTAGCGAGTTCAGCTTCAACAATATCAAGCGATTCTTTTGAGCTTGAGACTACTGTAGACTTTTCAACAAGTACTGGCATTGGTGCAATAACTTCTGTTTTATTTTTGGACAACGTTAATTTTTCATTGCTCGGTTTTTGGCGCTTTGCTAGCGCCTTAGTTTTATCAGCCACAGTCGAATCTAGCATTGGCACAGTCGCTATTGTGGGCATCGGCTCGGATGCAAGCTCTAGATCATAATCAATTGATTGTTGTTTAGGAAAAAAACTAACCGCGGCAACCACAATAAATACCGTGGCTGCTGTGGATAGTGGAATAAAATAATTAGTACTAAATGGCGAATAATTTTTTTTATTATTTTTTGGCTTCGACGCTACTTCGCGCTTGGCTGCAGCCAAGATACTATTGTCTAAATCACTACTGGGCTCATCTTGCGCAGCATTTTTCGACGCATTGTATAGTGTTGATAACTCAGTGTTACCGGCCAAATAATCTTCAAATTCTTTATCGTGATCGCTCATGAATCACCTGCCTGTATTAATTTTGTTAAACTTTTAACGGCATAGCGTAACCGACTTTTTGCGGTTTCGATATTTACCTCGGTAATGTCTGCAATGTCATCCAAACTAAAACCGGATTCTTCTCGTAATAAAAACACCTCGCGTTGATTCTCGGGTAATTGTTTTATTGCTGCAACTAGGCGCAGTCTTTTTTGCTCAAGCGCGACTTGCTGTTCGGGTTGCTCGTGTCGAGGCGCGACAAGCTCAATATTACTAGTATTAGAATCATCGCCACTGTTATCTTGGTTCGTCGCGTCGTGTTTATGAATACTATCGGTAATGTGGTTGTTATTACGGCGGTAATAATCAACCAGTTTGTGATGAGCAATAGTATAGATAAACGTCGTAAACTTTGCCGATGCAACATAGTTAATTCGAGACTTTATAATGCTCATCCAACAGTCTTGAAAAAGTTCTTCAGCAATTGCGGGTTCACTGCACTGCCGATTAAAATAACGAAACAACGCCGCTTTGTGTCGAGAATACAATACTTCAAATGCTGCCGCATCGCCATCACGATAGCGCAACATTAATTCTTCATCGGCTTGTTGTATTAAAGTATCATTCATTGATACCTCAAGGGTAACAGCTAAAGCCGTATTTTGCATTAGTTGCATTCCGCCTGAGATATCAATGTTATGACGTTCGCTATTAACTTAACGATTTAGCCAAATTCACCAGTTTAATAAACTCACCGCGATAGCCAAAGTTGTCGCTACCACGCGCTTTGCGGGCCATATCTAGAATATCACTATAGGAATAGTGTTGAGTATACTTTCCACCTTTTAACATTTGCCCAAAAGCAGCAACCGCAGCCGCAAAACGAAATCTGTCTGAGGTTTTTCCAAGCTCGTTAATGATTGCGTTACGTTGTAATGGGAAGGTTAATAACTCACTGGTGTCTTTGTTTGGTGCTTTGTAACGTATCTTAAGAAAAGCCAGCTCACC
>VAOX01016659.1_pt1 | contig 18942 bp, 18 predicted proteins | sample 3393891 | NCBI WGS metagenome assembly VAOX01 (sample SAMN08290429, study PRJNA428436) | hydrothermal vent metagenome | isolation source: Deep-sea hydrothermal vent chimney | place: Indian Ocean: Southwest Indian Ridge | depth 2822 m m | reverse complement strand
TCGGTTTACCAAATTGTCGTTATAAGCAGGAACAGGGCTTATGACGTTAAATTGGCCATAATATGACCTTTTATACGGCTGTAATCTGGAAAATAACAGTTACGCTAAAGGAGTTCAGGGCTTTTTTTTCGGATATTACCAGCGATTATGTGAATTCTTTTTTACCGGCGGCTACGCTTGAACCCGGGCGCTCGCAGATAACTCGCACGAAGTTTGTTTTTCGGCTGCGCCCCGGGGGATATCTTGTGCATTCCGATGTGTTTGATTCGTAGGTTGGGGTGACGGAGGAACCCCAACCTACGCCAGATTCATTTTTGATGGGGCTTGAGCAGGCGTATTAAGCGGGGCTAAAGCCCCGCCTCCATTTTCATCATTGAACTACGCGACACCTCGCTGCTCTGGCAAACTGATCATCATAACGCCTGTAAAAAGGTATAAAAAAGTGTTTTTCTCTGTATTTTCTGGTTTCCTGCATACTGTTAAATCCACAACCGGTAATAATGCGGTCTGCGTGATCAAAATAAGGGCAGGCAGGAAATACCGCCGCATGATAATATTTAACTGTATGCTCAGGCTTAAAGGGTGATATTAAGAGAACCTGGGGGCTAACTTTTTCAACTTCCATCATGTCATTGGCATAGTCAAGCAGCTCAGTCACTTCTGCCAGTGGCCCGGAATGAGTCACTATCCATAACGCCATATCAGCCGTAATACCCAGTGTTTTTAGATGCTTTGTGTTGATTGGCTGCGGGCAGCAATCTCTCAATGACAATTTTAAAATCGTTGTTGAGTTCTCTGAAAGATACTGCAAATAATCAGTTTCAAGGGGTTCTATCGTCAGAACCTGATCAAATTTTATGGTTGATAAATAACTGTATTTTTTGTAAGCCTGCCATTGTAATGAACGGGCAATTAAAATAACACTCATATTTTTTAATTGTGGCAATTTATTAAGCTCACCTTTAATACCATTGGGAAAACTGTCTATAATTAGTTTTTTCGGCTTAATATTTAATATGAGTTGCTGTAAATGTTTTTTCAATTTCTCGACATTGCCGGTCAATTCATCCGCTAGTTTATGATAACTGACATTGTCTGGAAAATCGATGTAATCAAACTGCTTGCTCGCGCTAATGAGTAAAACAGGTGAGTGCAACTTCAGCTGACTGATCACTTTTTTTGCTCTGGCCAAATGCCCTAACCCACCACCAACTGAATAATAAACTATCATATCAGATTTTTATTACGTTAATGACTGCCCTGCCCCAAAGGAAATTCTTTTATTTTGCTGTGTTTCATTTCCATATTTTAATATCGCCCGGTTAAATAGCAAAATATAATTTTGAGTTTCAATAACTTCGTTATAATGTTGTGCAATATGTTGTTTAAGAGCCTGACCAGAGCCTTTTAACTGATTTTTATCAGTATTGAGCAATTTATAAATTGCATGGCGACACTGATTAAAGTCCCCCGGGTTAAACAGGTATCCGTGAACTCCATCTTCCAGCAGGTCTCTCATACCTGATGTATTTGATGCCAGAACTGGAAGCCCTAAACCACCGGCTTCCAGTAGAACATTTGGCATGCCATCATAAAATGAGGGTATGGCAATAATGTCACAGCTCAGATAGTAATCTATAAGCTCATAACGATCTTTAAAAGGCAGCAAAGAGTGGGATATTTGAGTGCTGCTATCGAGGGTCTGTTTCACGGCTTCATCAAAGTCTCCCACTAATAAACAGTGGACCTGATCAGCATAACCCGACTTTTGCAGCGTTTTCAGAAAAAAGTCAGCGCCTTTCTTTAATTTGATATGGCCAAAAATACCTATCACAAGTTTATCTTCACATGCATTTTTTTGACGCCAGCGCTGTGCATTTAAGTGATTGCAGGGCAATGCATGCCATTGATGAAGGTTTATGCCATTGGCAATAAACGAAGCTTTATTATTTTTTAGCAGGCGGTTAACTTTTTGAGACATATCCTTGCAGACACAACTTATTTGCGTAGACTGATTAAGCGCCTGTAATAGCACGGATTGCTTTTTAGTGGAGAAGATAGCTGCATCGAAGTCATTACCCCGTAACATTGTTATAAGCGGTTTATCTAGCCAGGCAGCATATAAAGGGGCTGCTTTCATCGAGTAATAACCGCCAAAGCAGACAACATGGCTATAGTTTTGACTCAGGCTATGCTGGATAAAATTCCACAGGCAGTTCATAGCATGGCCATAATCGCCATCCAGATAGCAACGTATGTAGTGTCCCTGAGCTTTCACCTCAGATTTAATGCGATGCTCACCTGGCATAAAGTGAATAATATCAATCAGAATATTTTGCTTTCTTAAATTTTCAACAATGCGATCACATGATTGCGCCATGCCACCACGGTTGGGCGGATAATTTTCTGTTATCCAGAGAATATGTTGTTGATTATTTGATTTTTGCACATTAACAATGGAATTAACTGTCAAAAAAATCACCATCATGGTCTTCATTTAGCTCAGTCTGGCTGGCAAGATCTGGATCGAAGGCACGCATATCATAATCATCATAGTAATCATCGAAATAGCTGCCTATGTAGATACCGCGGTAATGGCTACGCTGGTAAAAACCATGACGATAACCCGCAGCCGACATGCTAGAAAACACCTCGTCCTGTTCTCGTTTCGCGTAACAGTCAGAGCATACAATCTCGTTTTCCTCTGTTAAGCTAACGCTATGTTGATTGCACACAGGGCGCGCGCATTCAGTACAGGTGGATGTACTTTTATTATTGCAGTCACGTAGTATGAGCAAACCTTTTCTTATCTTGCATTTCATAATTTTAATCCTCTTTCTTACCTGACAACAGGTTAAGGCCTGAACCAATCAACTCGAACACCTGATCAGTAGGAACGTCTTTGTAACCGTTGAACTTATCCATAACCTGTAGCCTGAGCGAAGAAGAGCTTTCTTTCTCCTTAATGGATACTTTATAATTTTCATTATTTAACAAGCTGATATCAGCATTATAATGTGCATTGTTGAAGCTAATACGGCTATTAATGTAACGCTTTGTTTTATATTTAATTTTTACTTTTATTTTTCCACGAGGATTTTTTTTAGTGACTGTTAAACGTCTGGAATCATCTACAATATTCAGGCTTATTCGGGTTTTATCGGCCAAAACCGTATGCAATTCAAACCAGGGGTTAGAAAAGTACTCTGTGTCTATTTTAGGATAGCTTTTATGCCTGTTTTTTTCTTTACGAGTTGGAACGCCATTATTAATGCTGTGTAGTTTTAAATTCATATCTATAACACTGGTATCTTTTATATCATCTTTAATTAGCTGAATAAAAGGTATAACGAATGAACCAAGCTGGTTACTTATATCTATCTTAACCAGTTTTTTACGTTTAAGCTTCAGGTACACCATGTACCCGATAGTAAGAACGGGCAATGCAATAGCTGCCATATATAGTTCAAAAGCCAGTAATGGAATAATTAAAAAGATGCTGGCAAACAAAAAGAAACAACCGCGAGCGAGCCCATTTTTATTTAAAGACGCATTAGTGTGCTCATCAAATAGAGCGACATCCTTAAGCAGCCCCAACCATTGTTCTGCTGTTTTTGAAGCCGTTATACTTTTTTCTGTTATAATTTTTTTTTGCTCATCGGTTAAACTTTTAAAAAGTTTATCGCCTGATGTGCTATTTTTTTTATCCGGGCCTTTATCTTTACTGGTATTTTGCGGTTTAGGCATTCGCTATGCTCCTTGATATGTTGGTTTCTGAACTTGTATATCAATATTCTGATACAGTTTAGAGAGTTTTTCGCGGGCCATTTCCCACTGAAAGTTTTGTTTGATTTTTTCACGGGCCTGAGTAGCCAGCTGTTTACGCATATCCGGATAATCTAATAAAAGTCGTACGGCTCTTGAAAATTCAGCGGGTCTTTCTGCCTTTACCAGCAATCCGTTCACTTTATGATCTACTATTTCACGGGTAACAGGTAAATCTGAAGCGATAACTGGCACTGATACGGCCATTGATTCTATTATTTTTAAAGGGCTACACCCCTGCTGTAAATTCCTGGTACACTCTGTTAACGGCGCAATGGACACCAGCGCGTGAGATTTCCAGGGTAGCAGCGCTGCCTCACTTAGTCGATATTTCCATATTATCCTTGCGCCTACCCCGAGTTTTTCTGCCAGCTTTATATACTGTTTTGTATGGCGGGGCTTAACAGAGCAACAAATAACCAGTTTTAGTGATGTGAGGTCGGCCAGCAGTGAAAAAGCTCTAAGCAACGTATCAACTCCCTGCCATGGCTGTACAGCACCAAAATATAGAATATACTGCTCAGGCAGATCGGGCTCCCGTTGCGCCTCGGATGTCAGAACTCTGGCCCCATTCGGTATTACTGTGATTTTAGATTGAGTAACACCTCGGGCAATTAAATTATTTTCAATCGTATAGGAAGGCACGACAATAGCATCACACTCATGCAGGCATAAGTCTTCAAGTGCCGAAATTTTCTCAAGAGTCGGCGCGGCTATGTGAGGAAAGGCATAAGGCAGTTCTATTGATGGCAGCCCATTAACTTCGTAGACTGTCTTATAGGGCCTGTTTTTAACTGATAATATGGGAACCCCGCTCCATGGGTCTCGAAAATGACACAGTTCCAGTGAATGTTTTTGCTGGCTGACTATGTTTTGTAAGTATTTGCCGTATGCTCGGGTTCGGTGGATAAAATTGCTGTGCTGTTGCACAAAACGAACAATTTCTACATTTCCTTCCTGTTGATAGGCCGAGAGTTCATCATCTCCCAGTACATAGAGCAGACCTGATTTATAATGTGCAAATAAAGTGGATGCAAATTGCTGAATATGAGTAGAAGCCCCTTTTTGTGAGGGGTATAGATCAAAGGCTGCATAAAGAGCTTTGTTGTTGCTTGGTGAGACCATTCCATTTATATCGTACTTATATTTTTTATGAGTTTAGCAGGTTCTGGTTAATAATGCTATGAGACCACCTGAACATCCATCATATCTATTGACATCGTAGTATCGCCAGCGTAAGTTATTGATAGTTAAAAAATTTACTGATGCCAGTTTACCGCAGCCAGGGAGTAGATTATGTCAATCCCCTACTATGCACAGGCTTTACTCGAAGCCTGTGAGCTGAATCACATCAAAAAACAGACTGCGAACACCGCAAACATTGCTATTAACTGATCAGGCACTCATATATTACGGGTTTAATTCCTGTTATTCGGCCAGGGATGAATTATTCAGCACCATAAAAAATGCATCTAAAATAAGTTTTTAAGCTTTTTCATTAAAGATTCATTTCCTCTGGTCGATACCCACTCTGATGTAATCGAGTTATTTCCTTTAACCTGGATTAATCAGTTGGTGCGAAAAAGATGTGCAAGTTATTGATTTGGATAGCGTAATGAAAAAATGTGAAGTCACCTTATTGGTGATAAGCACTTTTTTCATAACGCTATACGAACCAGGAAGTTGTGCAGACTTTCGTGAGTCAACTGATTAATCCAGGTTTAATTAAACAAAAGAGAGGTATTAATTATGCCAATTGATGGAATTGGTCCTGCTGGTGGCGGCGCTGAAACTGCAGCTGCTGTCAGAACAAGTCAGGCTGAAAAGTCTGAAGCGCTGGCTACGCCTGCGGAAAAAGCAACGGCGGTTATTACGCCCAAAGCGGCTCCTGCCGTACAGAAATCTGATGCAGTAACAAGTCAGCCCGAGGGTAATATCGGAAACCAGGTAGATACTATCATTTAATCTGGAAAAACCAGCTGGACGCTCCGGTGTACCCGAACACACTTTAAGCCGTTCAGCTGATTTTTTTTCCAGGCTTATTTTTTTTTACATATTCTCTCTGGTACTTCCCTGGTTTTCGACCATAGGTTTTATCGCATATATGCCATTGTACAGGTTTTATAAATGTATCTGTAGCTACCTCATTTGATGGAATTATATTCAGGGTATCTATTACTTTCGAATCCCCCGTAATCTGGCAAAGCGGTTGATGGCAGTTAACTGACACCCAGGCGTTTTTTCGCTGGGGCTTAAGCACTACTGCAAACCAGCCATGCCACTGACTTGTGTCAATAATCCCATCAAGGCAGAGAAACCCCGAATCCATCTGTGTATTTGATGCATGCTTTACAACAATTTTTTCACCGGGCGGCGTTTCTATTACCCCGCCAAGCCATACCTGAATAAAGAAATCATCCGGGCTATTTTCTGCAAACACATTTAGCATTATTTCATAAAAACCAAACGTATCCCTGTTTATAAAATCCGGCAGGGGCTGATCTTTTAACCTGCTTCGATAATACGCCAGACAACACTCACTGGCTTTTTCTGAAACATCCTGCAAAAGAATAAAATTATTGTTTGAAGGCGCTTCTGATTTTAAAACCTCAAACTCTTTGTAGCCACCATCATCTCTCTTTGAACGTAAGCACAAACTTTTATCGGTTAATTTAAAATCAAATGCTATTGGTGAAAAAAAATAACAGCCTGCATCCCTGGCTTCTTTAAACGGGTGACAGAAAAGCTCTGCCCTTCGCGGTGTATTATGTGTGTAATTTTTTGCCAGTACCGGCATTGTTTGTTCAGGATAGAGCTGATGAAACGTCAGGGAAGTTCTCATTCGGGTGGCTGCCTTTTTATCCATGTTAATCAGTTGACCAGATGTCAGGACACTTCTAATACCAGTATAGCGCAACCTCGACTATATATGATTTCAGGATATGACTTCAGGATATGGTTCAGCCAAAGATTGCTTTTTGCCTGTTTTTTAATGAAGCCGCCGAGGTTCGCCGGGGTTTTTGCGTCACCCCAACCTATAAAAAATCCATTGTCAGCGGCTTTTTAAACACTGCTTTGTTATTTATTACGATACGCTGGCTGTTCATTCCATTTCCATTGCCGCCTTCACGCAACGTATGGTTTCATAGTTGTACTGACCATCCATATATTCAAATATGGGTTTGAGTTTTCGGGCTTCTTCACCCAGATCCACTATAACATTCTGAATGCGCTCTATTTCCTGCTGGGGTATATTGACCACATCTGCGAGCAATACCTGACCCTGCTCTATTAGTCGTGCAAGATGATTTACGATGGTTGATTGTGTCAGGCCACGCTGTGCAGCAATAGATTCGGCATCCATTCCACATTTAAATAGCTGGAGTGTTTCATCAAGAGTATCGGCCTGGCCTGTTGACTGTCCGGTCGAACCACCTGCCGATCCGCCCGGGTCACTGTACTCTGCCAGCACCGCCAGAAAATCATCAGCATAGTTTTCCAGTTTGGTTGCACCTACGCCACTGACCTGTGAAAACTGTACGTGATTCTGTGGCATTCGATCCATCATGTCCATCAGGGTTGCATCATGGAACACAACATAGGGCGGCACGCCCATTTCTTCTGCCAGTCGCTTGCGGGTAGCTCTCAACGCCTCCCACAATCCACTGTTTGATACGTCTACTACGGCTCTGGTTTTCCTGGTTTTTGCCTGCATCTGCTGTTTTCTGAGGTGTAAATTCTGTTTGCCTTTGAGGACTGCCCGACAGCTTTCTGTGAGCAGTAAACTGCCATGACCCTGCACATCTACGCTTAATAAATTACGCGCTATTAACTGGCGAAACAAATTACGCCATTGCTTTACATCCAGTTCTTTACCAATCCCAAAAACACTTAATTTATCATGGCCATTATTTATTATGCGCTCATTTTGTTTGCCCAGCAATACATCACTCAGATAGCTAACGCCAAACAACTGCCCCGTGCGGTGTACACAGGAAAGTGCTTTTTGCGCAGCCACTGTTGCATCCCAGGTTTCTACAGGATTCAGACAGGTATCACAATTACCGCAGGGCGCTTCCATGTGATCGCCAAAATATTTTAATAATGACTGACGCCTACAGGTGGTCAGCTCGGCAAAGCCCAGCATGGAATCCAGCTTATGCCGCTCTACCCGTTTATGTGCTTCATCGGCCTCTGATGTTTGCATCATCTGCTTAAGCATAATGACATCCTGCAAGCCATACATCATCCAGGCATCTGAGGGCAGACCATCACGCCCTGCCCTGCCGGTTTCCTGATAATAGGCTTCCATACTTTTTGGCAGGTTCAGGTGCGCCACAAAACGCACATCGGGCTTGTCTATTCCCATGCCAAACGCAATGGTGGCGACAATAATAATACTGTCTTCACTTAAAAAACGCTGCTGGTTCTCCTGCCTGACCCGTTGCGCCAGGCCCGCGTGATATGGCAGGGCATTAAAACCTTTTGTCGATAACCACTCTGCGGTCTGTTCTACTTTTTTACGCGACAGGCAGTAAACAATACCGGCATCTTCTTCATGTTCGTTTTTTATAAATCGATACAGTGCGTCCCGTGCTGTGCCCTGGTTTTCGGCAACTCGATAGCAGATATTGGGCCGATCAAAACCTGAAATAAAACACTCGGCCTCTGATAATGACAGACGACTGATAATTTCCTTACGTGTAACATCATCTGCGGTGGCTGTCAGGGCGATGCGAGGAATGTCGGGAAAGCGTTCATGTAACACGGAGAGTTTAATGTATTCCGGCCTGAAATCATGCCCCCACTGAGACACGCAATGCGCCTCATCCACCGCAAACAGTGCAATACGGGAGCGGCTCAGGAGGTTTAGAAAACGCTCAGTCATGAGGCGCTCAGGTGCAACATAAAGCAGATCGATCTGCCCGTTAAGCAGGCTATTTTCAACTTCCTGCGCTTCGAAATGTTCAAGTGAGGAGTTTACAAACGCTGCTTTTACACCCAGCTGCTGTAGTGCATTAACCTGATCCTGCATTAGCGCAATAAGCGGGGACACGATAATGCCAACACCTTCTCGTGCCATGGCGGGGATCTGATAACACAGTGATTTCCCGCCCCCCGTGGGCATTAGCACAACCGCATCCTGGCCGGCAATAACCCGCTCAATAATCGCCTGCTGATGAAGGCGGAATTCGGGGTATCCGAAGGTAGTCTGGAGTATTTGAAGGGCAGATTCTGGCATGAACTGCATTTTATCTGAATTCAGGCCGAGTTGTTAATTATTACGCATATTTACCGACCTGCACAATCCACCGACCCGAAAGAATACTCTGGCCGCCTGATTCTGCTCAGTTAGCACGGGCCTGTGCACTGGCTGATTTCAGTTTTTCTCTTTTATTTTTCTGTAATGATATGTAATTTACAATCGAATCTCTGGGCAAGCCACCCAGTCGCACTGCGGATACTTTACCCTCGGGATCAACCATCACTATTGTGGGTGTGCCTCTGAGCCAGCCCAGATTGAATTTCTTATAAATATCTGCGCTGATTAGCAGGCTTGGAAAAGTCACGAAGTAATCTTCCTTAAACTGCTGCACCTGCTTTAGTTTTGCATACCCAAAACTCGGGTAATCCAGTACCAGCCCCACAACATCAATACCGGTTTCTTCCCTGTCTTCATATAAATTCTGCAACACCGGCATTTCTTCAATACAGGCTGGACACTTCGGCCCCCAGACAATCACTGCTGTCCATTTGCCCTTGCTCAGATAGTCTTTCAGATAATAGGATTTGCCATCATCGCCTGTTAGTTCAGAATTAGGCAAAATAGTCGCATACACGCTCGATGTAAACATAATGCATAGCAACGCAGGCAACGCCTTCAGCCACAGGTTTATTTTCATAGGTAAATTCTCTGTCAGGTTATTTTTATACTCAAGATACAGATAATTTAGAACAGATTGCATTTGAGATAGTTCAGAAATCACGCCAAAACTAGTCCACCATCCATTTAATAAAGGCTGACAGGAGGCGTGAAGGGTAAATTATCGTAACATCTGATTAATGCAATTTTTGATATCCATGCCACATTCAGGTTAATCTTTACTGTAGTAAACGCCTGGTATCCAGCTTTTTTTCACCTGGCGAGTACTCTCCATGTCGGTATCCACTTCATCTTCATTCATAAAGGTAAAATTATTCCAGCCGATGCGCACGACATCTTTATGCCTGAGCTGCTGCTGCTGCACTCTTTGCTCATTTATAAATGAGCCATTTGTACTCTGCAGGTCACGCAGTATGAATTGCTCATTGCCCTTTTCATCCTGCTGCAGGGTAATTTCTGCATGCTCGGAGCTCACCGCCAGATCATCGATCACCACCGTACTGGTGCTAACGCGCCCGAATTTAAGCCCTTTTGCAGGTATTTCAAATCGATTAGCAACTACGCCATCTACCAGTTGTATTATTGAAGCCACGCGATTATTCCCCTAAGCAGCACATAAAAGCCAGAACCCTGAGCATTTATTACATTTTACACAAGTCGGTGATTTAATTCTTATCATATTTATGTATAATACGCACCAGCATATTGGTATATTATTATTTTCATATTTGCTAATATGCCGACACTACCTTAAATTTAAGTACATTAATAGATAGTTATAAAGGTGTCTTATTTGATCCAGATCAGCACTTTAGGTGACATGGGTCAATATACTTCAGCTGGTTTCAGATGATTCACGCATTATGGATAATATAGAGTTGAACCATTCTGAATCCAGTTTTTAATCAGGTTAACACTAAACAGCCTGATTTGCTACGGTTTGACAGGCCGACCACTGGGTGATGTAAGTTATTGATATTGATATTAATATCATATATCGGATGTAGCCATAAAAAGTATGATGGAAAACCTGTACTGTCGGGATGACACATGCACCTCTTCTCAACTGCTTATTTATGCTTTCACTGTGTGTCTGGTGATAGTGCTATTTTTTTGGTCTATATAGAGTTTGTTCATAACTGCTTTATTTTTCCAAAAACTGGCTTACGGTTCACAGCATTTTATTTATAGAGGAGATGTTCTCGTGCAAGCTTCGCTTGATCAGAAGTATAATTTTGAAATCATCAAATGGTTTACTGTGGCAGCAGTTATCTATCTGGTGGCAGGCACTGGAATCGGTGTATATATCGCCGCAGAGCTGGCCTGGCCGGTTCTGAATTTTGACATTGCAGAGCTGACTTTCGGCCGCTTACGCCCACTGCACACCAATACCGTTATTTTTGCCTTTGGCGGAAGCGCTCTCATGGCAACCTCATATTACTCTGTTCAACGCACCTGCGGTGTGCGCATCTGGAGCGACAAACTCGCCTGGTTTGTGTTGATTGGCTGGAACCTGATCATTCTTTCAGCCATCATTACCCTTCCCATGGGCCTGACCCAGGGCAAGGAATATGCTGAGCTGGAATGGCCCATCGATATCGCTATTGCTGTAGTCTGGCTCTCATACACTTTTAATTTTATTATGACGATTGCCAATAGAACTACGAAACACATTTATGTTTCTAACTGGTTTTTCCTCTCAATGATGATTATGGTCACCATTTTACATGTTGTTAATAGCCTGGCCATACCTGTTAGCATGTTTAAATCCTACTCTGTTTTCTCCGGCGTACAGGACGCCATGATTCAATGGTGGTGGGGGCATAATGCGGTTGGTTTTTATCTTACTGCGGGCTTTCTCGGCATTATGTATTATTTTGTACCCAAGCAGTCGGGCCGCCCTGTTTTCTCTTATCGCCTGTCCGTTATCCATTTCTGGGCACTCACATTCGGCTATGTATGGCTGGGTGCTCACCACCTGCAATACACCGCCCTGCCCGACTGGACAGGTTCAGTGGGTGCAGCCATTTCACTGGCGATGATTATCCCTTCATGGGGCGGCGCGATTAACGGCATGATGACTTTATCCGGTGCATGGGACAAACTGCGCACGGATTATGTTTTACGCTTCCTGGTTGTTTCACTGGCTTTTTATGCGATGTCTACATTTGAAGGCCCGGTGATGTCTTCCAAAACAGTCAATGCACTCTCACACTACACCGACTGGACCATTGGCCATGTACACTCAGGTGCGTTAGGCTGGGTTGCTATGGTGGCTGCGGGTGCTTTATATCATCTGGTTATGCAACTCTGGAAAACACGCATGTACTCTGCAACGCTGGTTAATGTACATTTCTGGATGGCAACGATTGGTACGGTGATATACATCATTTCAATGTGGGTATCGGGCATTATGCAGGGCCTGATGTGGCGTGACTACGATGAATTCGGCACACTTACCTACACATTCGCAGAATCGGTGGCCGCCATGCATCCATACTACGCCATGCGTGCTGTTGGAGGCCTGATATTCTGGACAGGCGGTGCGATTATGCTTTATAACGTCATTATGACAATTCGTCAGGCAGGTGCTGTGAAATCTGCCATCCCTGCATCTGCAACGGCTTAGGGGGGATACAGATAATGTCTAATACAAATCAAACAGGTGGCGTGCAGAAAAAATTTGAAACCAATGTGGTGGTGATGATTTTACTGACCATCGCGCTGGTATCTGTCGGCGGTATTGTGGAAATTATTCCACTGTTTTACCTCGATGAAACCATGGAGCATAACCAGCACAAGGAAATACTCTGGGATCGCAAAGCAGGTCAGACACTCAATGACTGGCAGCCAGGTGATGGTGTGCGCCCTTATAAGCCGCTGGAGTTAATGGGCCGTGAATTCTATATTCGTGAGGGTTGCTACCTTTGCCACTCACAGATGATTCGCCCATTTCGAGATGAGAAAGAACGCTATGGGCACTACTCACTGGCTTCCGAATCTATTTATGACCATCCGTTTCAATGGGGTTCTAAACGCACAGGGCCCGATCTTGCACGTGTTGGCGCGAAATACTCAGACGAGTGGCACGTACTGCACCTGATGGCTCCTCGCAGTGTTGTCCCTGAATCTGTTATGCCTAATTACCCCTGGCTGCAAAAAAACAGGGTGGATCCTGTAGCAACCACCCGAACCATGCAGGCAATGCGCACTCTGGGTGTGCCCTACACCGATTCCGATATTGCCTCCGGTGGCGCTGAAGTTGAAGGTAAAACAGAGCTGGATGCAGTAATCGCCTATCTTCAGGTGCTGGGTACGATGGTTAAGTTCGACCATTCGATAAACTACCGCTAGGGGGTAAAACATGAGTATATTTGATACCGACTGGGCAGCAATGACACTGAATGACTGGGCAGGCATGATTATTACCCTGGGTGTGTTCTTTCTTATGGTATGGGCTTATGTACATACGTTTAACCCGAAAAACAAAGAAAAACTGGAATCCCAACGTCACGTTATTTTTAATGACGATGACAACGATGTAGAGGACTCAAAAAAATGAGTGAAGAAAAAAAATTTCCCGGTGAAAATAATACGGGGCATTTCTGGGACGACGATTTACGCGAACTGGATAATGAGCCGCCCACCTGGTGGACCATTGGTTTTCATGCCAGCTGGATTTTTGTGATTGTATACACCCTGCTCTATCCTTCCTGGCCCATGATTGACAGCCATTTTAAAGGGTTGCTGGGCTGGACTTCGTTACAGGAGTACCGCAAGGACATGAAATCTATCGAAAATGTGCGCGCACCTTTCGAAAACAAAATTAAAGATTTATCCGCTGCGGATATCCTCGCCGATGAACAGTTATCAAAATATGTTAGCGCCTCAGCCAAGGTGCTTTTTGGTGATAACTGTGCAGCCTGTCATGGCACGGGTGGACAGGGCAATGTGGGATTTCCGGTATTGATTGATGATGACTGGTTATACGGTGGCACCATCACTGATATTGAAACCAGTATTACGACAGGTCGCCAGGGCATGATGCCGGGGCATGCCGCCATACTCGACGATGCAAAAATCGACTCGCTGGCTACTTCAATTAATGAAGGCACACTGCTGGAAAATGCCACTTATATGGAAGCAGGCTGTGTAGGTTGCCATGGTGCAGATGCAAAGGGCTTAAGTTTTATGGGCTCTGCCAATCTGGTCGATAGTATTTATCGATTCACTGCACAGGATCAACTTGCCAGTATTAAACATACAATAAAATTTGGTGTTAATGATCCCTCGAATACTGATACACGTAATGCCGTAATGCCCACTTTTGGTGGTGGCAAACTCTCAGATAATGAGATTAAAAAACTCGCAGTTTATGTGCATAAACTGGGTGGCGGCTTATCAGCAAAAAATTAGCCTGATGGCTAAAAACTAAAGTGGTGCAGGTCTCTTTCAGGTACCGCTTTAGCATTTTTATTCAGTGTCATACTCAGTTTTTTAGAACGCGCACTGAATAAAAGGCATTATCCCTGGTGGAGAGTTTATTGGACCAGAAAACAGTTAGTATCGCAGGCAGCAGTGAAAAAAGCATTGCTGAGCTATATGAAGAAGCCGATCACTGGCATGTAAATACCGGTGAGGAGACTATTCATGCCAAACGAATGGGTGGGAGGTTTCGACGATTAAAGTGGAAAACCATGTCCATATGGTTAATCTTTTTTTTCGGCCCCTTCCTGCACTGGAATGGCTCACAGGCGGTGCTGTTTAATATCCCGGATCGACAGTTTAAGATTTTTGATATTCTCATCATGCCTCAGGATGTCTGGCTGCTAGCCCTGGTGTTACTGTTTTTTGCAATTCTGCTTGCCGCCGCTACCTCTGTAGCAGGCCGTGTATTTTGTGGCTATTTCTGTTTTCAAACTGTCTGGAGCGATATTTTCACACTGATTGAAGAAAAACTCGAAGGTCCACCGACAAAACGGCGCAAACTGGAAAAAGCCCCCTGGAGCAGACAGAAAGTTCTCATTAAAGTCACAAAACATAGCCTGTGGCTCAGTATCGGCTTTTTAACCGGCTTTTCATTTACCGCCTGGTTTACCGATTCATATCAGTTAATCCACGACATCTTCTCCTTAAATGCACATATGAGCGTTTATATCATCCTCTTCACTTTTTGTATTGGTACATACATACTGGCTGGCTTTATGCGTGAGCAAACCTGCTTCTGGCTCTGCCCTTATGCACGTATTCAGGGAGTCATGTATGATATGCAAACCATTTTGCCCACCTACGATATTGCACGGGGTGAGCCACGTGGCAAACTGTCCAGAGGCCTGCCCGTAGAAGGAAATGGCGACTGTATTTCCTGCAACCAGTGTGTTGCAGTTTGCCCTACTGGCATTGATATTCGAGGGGGGCAACAGGAAGGCTGCATTACCTGTGGCCTGTGCCTGGATGCCTGTGATTCGGTGATGGATAAAATCGGCCTGCCCCGAGGGTTAATTCGATATGATTCAATGGACAATATTAAAGGCATCCAACTTAAGCCCCTGTATAAACGCCCACGGGTGCTAATTTATGCAGGCATTATTATGTTCGCGGTTTTCGGCATACTCTATGGGCTTACCCATATTGGCACCTTTGACCTGAAAGTGATTCATGAACGCCAGCCCCTGTTTGTACAAATGAGCGATGGCGCTATTCAAAATAAATATGAACTAAAAATTCTCAATAAAACCGACCATGAAATGCACATCAGTATTGTGATAAGTGGCATTGAAAATATAGAAACACAGGGCATTCGAAAAAAAATGACACTGCCGCCGAGCAAACTGACGTCATTTACAGTGTTTATAAGAGCGCCTGTAAGTAGCCTGCATAAACCCCGTATACCAATATACTTTACACTGGAATCATTTCAGCATTTTGAAGATTCTATAGAATACAGAAGCATCTTTTACAGCCCGAGAAAATAGTCCCTCTGAGTTTAGGCTCAGAGTTAAAACCTGAAATACAACCGCAGACAAACACAATGACACTCGACACTATAAAGCAGACGAATGAGGATAAAAGCCCTGTTCCAGGAAGTACGATCTCCCAGAGTAACCCCAGAGCCATGAAAAACCCATGGGTACTGGGCTGGATTGCACTGGTCATTATTGTTTTCGGGGTAAATGCTGCTTTTATTAGCCTGGCATTTATCACCAGCCCCGGACTGGTTGATCAGAACTATTATGAAAACGCGCAGAACTATGAAGAAAACCTGGTTAAATACCGCACTGCCCGCGCTGCATTAGGCTGGACATATCAAACTGACTTCCCCGGCCAACCGGTTATTTACAACAAGGCACTCTATCGAGTGAGCGTGGTTGACAGGGCAGGCCTGCCACTCACCGATGCCAGCCTGCGTGTCAATGTCTATCGCCCATCTGATGCTTCCGCAGATTTTGATACACACTTCTCTGAAATAGGTGCTGGCATCTACGAAGCCGAAATAACCTACCCATTGAAAGGTCGATGGGAGATTACCATTGATATTGAGCACGAAGAAAAACACTTTAGCTTTACCCGTCATGCTAATATCGCAGGATTATAATACATAAAGTTAAAAACAGCCGATCTCTTCATGCCTTTTCAGGAATCAGCCGAGTTCACACCCGGCCCCACTCAAACACCCTGCTTTCACTGTGGCCTGCCCGTTGATGATAAAAATCGGATATTAAAAAATATTCAGGAAAAATCTCGCGCGTTCTGCTGCCATGGATGCAGCTCTGTGTGCGAGATGATTTATGATTCAGGCCTGGATGGGTTTTATCAACGCACCCCTGATGGCCTGCTACTTGCACCACCACCTGAGCCACCACGGGAAACTGAATTCTACGATATTGATGAAGTACAAAGTGAGTTTGTTCAGGGTATTAGCTCGGATACCTCGCCATTAACAACTCAACTGCGCAATATGCACCTGATAGTTGAGGGCATCCATTGCTCTGCCTGCATATGGTTAATAGAACGCAGCCTTTGCCAGCTTCAGGGCATTCTGGATGTTAAAGCCAATTTGGCCAGTAAGCAGTTATTTATAAGCTGGGATAACTCCCAGATCAAAATTTCTACGCTGATTAAACACCTGGGCAAGATTGGCTATGGCGCTATTCCCTTTAACCCTGAATCCGCAGAAGGTGTTATAAAAAAACACAACCGTGCGCTTTTACTGCGTATGGCCTTTGCCGCATTCAGCATGATGAACCTGCTCTGGGTCTCCATCGCGCTGTACAGTGGCGCTGATGAAGGGGAGTTTAAAGCGCTATTTCAATGGGTTGGCTTCACCCTTGCAACCCCCACCCTGCTCTATTCTGGCTGGCCTTTTCTAAGGGGGGCCTGGTCGGGCATTCGACATTTAAACCCGGGGATGGATATACCCATTGCAATTGGCGCTATTGCAACCTATAGCTACTCGGTGTTTGTAATGCTCAGTCAGTCGAGTGTGGGTGATGTATATTATGATACGGTTGTTAATTTTATTTTCGTGATTCTGGTAGGGCGTTTTCTTGAAGCAAAGTCTAAACGCCACGCGATTTCAGCAACACAGCGGTTAATGGATTTACAGCCAAAGGTGGCCAATGTTATTCGTGATAACGAAGCCCATATAATCCCCATCCGCGCACTACAGATTAATGAAACCATCCTCGTAAAACCCGGCGAAAAAATCCCAGTTGATGGCACGGTTATCTCAGGACAGTCATCCGTGGATGAAGCATTTTTAAGCGGTGAATCCAGCCCTGTAAAAAAACGCGCCGGGGATAGCCTGTTCGCGGGAACCATTAATAGCGATCATGCATTAACGGTGCGTGTAGACGCAACACTGAGAAATACTTCCCTTGGACAAATCATCAATCTGGTTGAGCAGGCACAGGCCAGTAAAGCGCCGGTACAGTGTATTGCCGACAGAATTGTACCCTGGTTTGTCAGCACAACTTTGTTACTCGCCCTTTTAACTTTTATTTACTGGTCTGGTGAGAGTTTTGAGCTTGCCCTGCTCGCCGCAACGTCGGTTTTAATCATTACCTGCCCCTGCGCCTTTGGCCTGGCAACCCCCATGTCAATTGCGGTTGCTTCGGGCCTGGCGGCACAACATGGTTTATTAATTAAAAACGGTGCGGTGCTGGAACACTTATCCGCAGTGACACACTTTGTTTTTGATAAAACCGGCACATTAACCGAGGGCAAAATGCGCGTACAACGCATTGTCAGCAGCGAAGATAAACTTCAGGTACTGCAAAAAATAGCCCATCTGGAAAGCCTCTCGGAGCACTCAATTGCATGCGCTATTTTAACCGAGGCGAAAAAACAGAATATTAAAGCGCAACCAGAAAAAGTTAAACATTTCTACAATCTGCCAGGCATGGGCGTTCGAGGTGAAATTGATCAGAAAATGATTTTTATTGGCAACGCTAACTGGCTAACGAAAAACAGCATAAAGCTACAGGCCGATTATTTAGAGCAGGCTTCTAAGCTAGAAAAAAAAGCAGTTAGTTGCATACACATTGGTATTGATAATGCCCATATCGGCTTTATTGCCATTGCTGACCAGCTGAGAAAAGATGCAAAAGCACTCATTTCAAATTTGCGTCATTCAGGCATTGAACTGAGCTTGCTCAGTGGCGATAAGCAGGCGGTCGTCCAGGCCATTGCTGACGAACTGGGTGGTATGAACGTGATAGCGGAGGTTCTACCAGGCGAAAAAGATGAGGTGATAAAGAAGCTGCAACTCAGGGGGCAACAGGTTGCCATGACGGGCGACGGCGTGAATGATGCCCCTGCATTAATTCGCGCTGATGTTGGCATTGCGATCGGTTCGGGCACTGATGTTTCAATAGAAAGTGCCGATATTGTTCTGCTGAATAATGAGCTGGATAAGATTCGCCTGGCCACTGATCTGTCTCGACGAACACTGCGCACAATTCGACAGAACATTGCACTGTCAATTGCGTATAATATCGTTATGGTACCACTGGCGATGATGACCTTTATTACACCGCTGTTTGCCGCCATAGCGATGCCTCTGAGCTCATTGGCCGTTATTGGCAATGCCTCACGTATTCGTAATTTATTTAAACACCCGGGTTAATTCAGGTTAATCCTAAATTAATCGGTTGGATGCCTTAAAGTGTGCTTCCGGGAGGGTGGCTGGCGTAATAAAAAAGCAAGTGAATGGCCCTGTCCTTCGCGCGTTT
>VAOX01032431.1_pt1 | contig 19010 bp, 22 predicted proteins | sample 3393891 | NCBI WGS metagenome assembly VAOX01 (sample SAMN08290429, study PRJNA428436) | hydrothermal vent metagenome | isolation source: Deep-sea hydrothermal vent chimney | place: Indian Ocean: Southwest Indian Ridge | depth 2822 m m | reverse complement strand
CTGGCGCAGATTGGGAGCGTGGCCGAACAGGTGATCAATGCAGGTCAGGTTGGCTGATTGCGGCCGTTAACGCGGAAACGCAGCGTAGTTGACTTATGTCAGTGTTTGTTTTCTGGAATCAGATTAGAGTGAGCTGTCGTAATCGTTAGTGGTCTCGTGAGCACAGCCGGTGCGGCGGATAACAAAAATGCAGGAGCTAAGTAAAATCTGAGGGGGAGCCATGGCAGAGGTGGGCGTAGTAGCGACCGAGCAATATAATTACGATGTTGTTCGGCAATTTACGATCATGACTCTGGTATGGGGGTTGATTGGCATGCTGGCGGGTGTTTATATTGCCTCCGAGCTGGCTTGGCCCATTCTCAACTGGAATATTCCCTATATCGAGTTTGGCCGTTTGCGACCGGTTCATACTAGCAGTGTCATTTTCGGTTTTGGCGGCAGCGCACTCTTCGCTACCTCCTATTATGTTGTGCAGCGCACCAATCGCGCCCGGTTGTTTTCCGACACGCTGGCGTCGTTTACTTTCTGGGGCTGGCAAGCGGTTATTGTTCTGGCAGCGATTAGTTACGTCCTCGGCTATACGCAGGGCCGTGAATACGCCGAAATGGAATGGCCAATTGATATCATGATTCTCGTGGTATGGATGGCCTACCTCACGGTATTCGTCGGTACGATCATGAAACGTAAACAACCACATATTTATGTGGCGAATTGGTTCTATCTGATGTTTATTGTGGCGATAGCGCTGATTCACGTGTTTAACAACTTGGCCGTGCCGGTGAGCTTGTTCAGCATGAAATCCTATAGTTTATTTTCCGGTGTGCAAGATGCCATGGTGCAATGGTGGTACGGCCATAATGCTGTTGGTTTTTTCCTGACTGTTGGCTTCCTGGGTATGATGTATTACTTTGTTCCTAAGCAAGCCGGCCGCCCAGTCTATTCTTATCGCCTTTCCATTGTTCATTTCTGGGCGCTCGGGTTTCTCTATATGTGGGCGGGCCCTCACCACCTAGAGTGGACGGCGTTGCCTGATTGGGTAACAACGCTGGCTGCCACGTTCTCCATTATGCTGCTGCTTCCTTCTTGGGGCGGCATGATCAACGGTATCATGACGTTGTCCGGGGCGTGGGACAAGTTGCGTACCGACCCTATTATGCGTTTCATGATTGTGGCGTTGTCTTTCTATGGAATGGCTACATTTGAAGGGCCGATGATGGCGTTGAAAGATGTGAATGCCTTATCTCATTACACGGACTGGACCATTGGCCATGTACATTCAGGCACGCTGGGATGGGTGTCAATGATCACCTTTGGTTCTCTGTATCACATGATTCCCCGTCTATGGGATACTCAGTTGTATAGCAAGAAACTGGTCACTGTTCATTTTTGGTTGGCGACTATCGGCGTTTTACTCTACATCATCGCGATGTGGATTTCCGGCATCATGCAGGGGCTGATGTGGCGTGCTTATGACGATTTCGGCAACCTACAATATTCTTTTGTCGAGTCCGTCGCTGCCGCACACCCTTTCTACGTCATGCGTACTGTTGGTGGGGTAATTTTTTTAGCGGGTATGGTCATCATGGCATATAACTGTTTTATGACTATCTCGCGAGGGCAGGCTGCCGTCGGCAATATGCCTACGGCCAATACCGTGAGTAGCGCGGCATAATTTAGTCGGAACAGTTGGCGGCGGTGCCGACGTGTGTAATTCGTCGGTAAATGCGGGTTTCCAGCACCGGATATGGTTGAGAGGGGTCATGTTTACATTTACCCATGATGCGATCGAAAGAAATGTTGGTCTGATGCTCGTACTGATGATGTTGGCCATCAGTATCGGCGGGATGGTGGAAATTATCCCATTGTTTTTCATAAAGGGAACGGTGGAGCCTGTTAAGGGCGTCAGGCCATATACACCGCTTGAGCAATTGGGCCGGGATATTTATATTAAGGACGGTTGCTATCTCTGTCACTCGCAAATGATCCGTCCCTTTCGAGATGAAGAGCTGCGTTATGGTCATTATTCTCTCGCCGCCGAGTCGCAGTATGACCACCCGTTCCAGTGGGGTTCTAAACGCACTGGACCTGATTTGGCACGTGTCGGCAAAAAGTACTCCAATGAATGGCAAGTTCAGCATTTAATCGCGCCGCGTTCCATGGTGCCGGAGTCGATCATGCCCGGATTCCCTTGGCTGCTGACGACGCCGCTGGATTACGCTGATATCAAAGATAAAATGCGGGCGTTGCGCGATGTCGGGGTGCCTTATTCCGCGACGAAGGCGGAATACGAGCGGAATGTCAAAAAGTTTGGCCCTAAGGTGGCGAAAATGCTGAAAATATCTGCTGCTGAGCAGAATATTATCTGGCAGGTGAAGCATGGTTTCGATGGTACGCCAGGAGACTACGATGGGAATCCTAATAATATTACCGAGATGGATGCATTGGTTGCCTATCTTCAAGTGCTTGGCACTATGGTTGATTTTAATAAATATAATAATGACCAATTCGTTCAATATCGTTAGGGAGAAGGTTTATGGGGTGGCTGGAGTGGTTGTCTGATTATAAGAAAATGGCGCCGATATCGCTCATCATCTTCTTCGTCGCTTTCTGCCTAATCCTGTTTTATCTTTTCAGTGACAAAGACAGAGGGAAACGGCTTGAATCCTATAAGAATATTCCATTAATGGATGATCAGGACGTAGAGGATGTCGAGCAATGAACCAAGAAAACGAGGTGGAAACTACCGGGCATGTCTGGGACGAGGATTTGCGAGAGTATAACAATCCGTTACCAAGATGGTGGATTTGGGGGTTTTACGCAACAGTAATGTTTGCCGTTGTTTATTGGTTTATTTATCCTTCTTGGCCGGTTGCCGGGCACTTTTTGCCTGGTTTTGGTACCGTCACTTACGTTAACAACAAGGGCGAGAAAAAAACGGTTCATTGGAACCCGCGCGCCGAATTGATCGTGAGCATGAACAAGTATGCTGTTGAACAGAAACCATACTTTGATGAAATTGCAGCGACCCCGTTTAAGAAAATCAAAGCCAATCCGGAACTAAGCGATTTTATCGCTTCTGCTGGAAGAATGCTATTTGCGGATAATTGTGCGGCGTGTCATCAGGCGGGCGGCCAGGGGACAATTGGCTTCGCGCCTAATTTGACCGACGATGATTGGCTGTACGGCGGGTCATATAAAGCGATCCAACAAAGCATCGCCAATGGGCGCGATGGTGTCATGCCGGCGAAAGGATTAGATCCCAGCATGACGGACAACCAGGCAACGGCGCTTGCCAACTATGTGCTTAGTCTCTCCGGTGAGCCTCATGATGGGATGTTGGTTGCGCAGGGTGATGCATTGTTTCATGGCGCTGGCGGCTGTTTTAATTGTCATGGTGCCAACGCCAAGGGGAATCAGGCAATCGGCTCGGCGAATCTCACGGATAAAATTTGGCTGTGGGCTAATGTGCCAGGCGCCCGCACGCAAGCGGCGAAGGTGGAAGCTGTCAGACAGGTAATCCTCACCGGCATCAATGATCCCAACAGCATTCACAAAGGGGTGATGCCGGCATGGAAACAGCGTTTATCCACGAAACAAATCAAGGTGTTAACGGCTTACGTCCATGATACCTTGGGTGGCGGCAAGTAGTCCGTTGGGATCATAAAAGGGAAGAACCCCGGCATGGTGTGTCCGGGGTTTTTTTATTCCGGCGGCGTGTACATAGTTCGCCTGGAAAAACACGGTGCCGGAGGTTGGGTGACTAATGGGGTCAATGAAGAACGATCGTAGGGTATAGCATGGAGAATCAGCAAACGCGTGAATCTCTGTACCAAAAAAGAATTCCAATTTTTCCGCGGTCGGTGCGTGGAAAATTCCGTCGTTTCAGGACATCTGTACTGGTCGCCGCTTATATCGTGTACTTCTTTTTGCCGTGGTTGCCTTGGCAACGGACTGACGCGGCACATCAGGCAGTATTGTTTGACTTGGTGGGGCGACGCTTTTTTATTTTTAATCTGGCGATTTATCCTCAGGATATCATAGCGTTATCCTTGCTGTTGTTTATTGCCGCTGTTACCTTATTTTTTGTCACCGGCCTGGTGGGGCGCGCCTTCTGCGGTTATTTTTGTTTTCAAACGCTATGGACCGACGCGTATATCTTTATTGAGCGCTGGGTGCAAGGGGAGAGGCCGGCGCGGATTCGTCTAAATAAGCAACCGTGGAATACCGAAAAAATCTGGAAATACGCACTTACGCACTTACTTTGGTTAGCGCTAGCTTTTTTGACAGGATTGTCTTTCATTCTTTATTTTGGTTATGCGCCGTCACTGCTGCGAGAATTTTTCTCCGGGTCGTTGCCAAGCGTTGCTTACGCAACCGTGTTGATCTTGACGCTAACGACTTATGTGGCGGCAGGATGGATGCGGGAACAAGTTTGTATGTACATGTGCCCCTATGCGCGTTTTCAGAGTGTGATGTATGAACCAGAAACGCTGGTAGTGACCTATGAAACCTCTCGTGGCGAGGGCAGCAATGGTCGCGTCGCCGTTCGGCCGGGACTACGCTCCCGCGAGGAGCGTCAGGCGGCAGGACATGGGGATTGCATTGATTGCGGCTTCTGCGCGCAAGTTTGTCCTGCCGGGATCGATATTCGTGACGGTTTGCAATACCAATGCATTTCCTGCGGTCTTTGCGTCGATGCGTGTAATCATATTATGGATTCTATGAAATTTCCGCGCGGATTGATTCGTTATGATTCGGAAATCAATCGAGCGAGCGGGCAGGCAGGAAAGCCTAATTTATCCTGGTTACGGCTGCGTACCGTAGGTTATGGCGGTTTTATTGTCCTTATGACAGCATTGTTAGTGTACACATTGGCGACGCGTACCTCTTTTGAGTATAGCGTTCGACAAGTGCGCCAACCGCTTTACGTGCAATTGACCACAGGTGAAATCCGTAATCGTTACCAAATCCGACTAACAAACAAAACCGATCATGCGCAGGTTTATCGTTTTTCGGCGCAGGGTGTACCAGCTAGCGCATTAGTTTTTGGCGAGGCAAATACGGTTAAAGTTCGAGCTGGGAAAACAATAATGGTGATGATTAGCGTCAAATTACCGCCCGAGAAGGCAATTCATACACAGTACTTCAATTTTATCATTACGCCCGAAGGGGACGCCGGGGAAATGGTTCGCGCTCGCGCCCGTTTTTACGCCAAGTTGGAGCGTTAATGTGAATTATAGTGAGACGTTATTTGGCGGTGGCCTTCTCGTGGTTCTTCTTTATTTCAGCTTACGCATGTTCAAGGCACCCACCTACTGGCGCATGATCATCAGCTTGCTTGTCCCAACGGTTGCCTACGCTTTTTATGCTAGCAATCATTGGCCAGGTGGCGATATGGTGACGATGCATATTGTCTTTTATCTGGCGGTTGGCTACGTCAGCGGTCTGGTCGGTAGCCAGATGGGGAAACGAAAAAAGCAGAGGACAGAGCCATGGCCGATTGCTATTGTGACGTTCTTTGTCGTTCTCATTATTCTTCAAGCTACCTTCCTGGTAGTCGCTCGTCGCGGTATTCCTGTGCAGATGGCCGCCTGGTTTTTACCGGAAGCGTCTCATCATGCGGTATATACTGCTTTTTCCGGCGTGGTGGCACACGGAGAACTCGCTGCGAAAGGAGTCCCGCAACACTTGCGTAGTCGTTATGCGTTGGTCCATAAACTGGGCTGGAATCTGCGGATTCATAGTCTCAGCAGTGCCACGCAAAATCGCCCGGTTCTCGTAACAATCGAGGTAACCACGATTAAAACTGGCCAACCAGTCAATGGCATTACCGCCAGCTTAGTGTTGCGCTACGGCGGTTTTTCTCCCAAAACGCATAAGGTTATCTTGCGTGAACGGTCTCCGGGAATCTATGGTGCATTGGTTACTTTCGATGAAACCGGCTCATGGGAATATATGCTAACGCTGAGTGTCGGCCAGAAAGTCTACGAGACTAGTAATCGCGTTCTTGTTTATGTCGGGTGACGACGGTCGTGTGGCCACGCTGTGTTTTCATTGTGGCTTGCCGACTCCATCGAGTGGTGCTTTTCTGGTTGATGTTGCGGGCGTCTTGCAGCCGATGTGTTGTCGCAGTTGTCAGTCAGTATCCCAAACGATCATTGATAACGGCTTACAGGCGTATTACCAATATCGTACCGAAGCGCCGGAACGTAGGCACAAACTGGTGGCCAAATCGTCACAGAAGCTGGCGTTGTATGACCACCCAGAAGTCCAAAAAAGTTTTGTCATTGCGCCAGCAGAGCACTTACGCGAAGCGATATTAATATTGGATGGAATCACGTGCGCGGCTTGTCTTTGGCTCAATGAGCGTCATCTGCAGCAGCTATTAGGCATTACGAATGCCCATGTGAATTATTCTACTAGCCATGTCCGGGTTTCTTGGGACGAGCGCGAAATGTCCCTTAGTCGTATTTTGCATGAAACTCAATTGCTTGGTTATACTGCGCGCCCCTACGCCGCGCGGCAGCAGCACGTCGTCCGCAAGCGGGAACGGCAGCATGATTTGCGCCGTTTGGCGGTTGCTGCCCTGTGCACTATCCAAGTCATGATGCTGACGGTGGCGTTATATGCCGGAGCGAGTAGCGGCATTGAGCCACATATCGTGAAATTGTTGCGTTATGTCAGCTTACTGCTCACCCTACCGGTTATCGGTTACGCTGCTGTTCCTTTTTACAAAAGCGCGTTCCGAACTATCTTGTCGCGCCGTATGAACATGGATGTGCCGGTGACATTGGCCATTGTCAGTGCTTTTGCCAGTAGTGCCTGGAATACGTTGGCTGGGCGGGGTGACATATATTTCGATGCGGTTACCATGTTTTGTCTGTTTTTATTGGTTACCCGTTACCTGGCAGGAAATGCTCGGGAAAAATTGACCGAAGCAGTAGAAAACTTACTCAAACTCGCCCCTGCTATGGCAGTGCGGATCAAGAATGGCGTACAGGAGGTCGTGTCGGTGGCGGAGCTGGACAGCGACGATATCCTGCTCGTCAAACCCGGCGAGTCCATGGCCGCTGACGGTACGATTATCGAGGGTGAGAGCGCCACCGACGAATCTTTGTTGACAGGAGAAAATCGCGTTGTCACCAAGGGGCTAGGTGATGCCATGATTGCCGGAAGCATTAACCTGGAAGGGCCGCTGCGCGTTCGTGTGACTGGCGCTGGAGAGAATACCGTGTTGGCGGGTATTGTGCGAATGCTGGATCGCACTAAGTCAGAGAAGCCTAAAATTGCGCAAATAGCCGACCGGTTGGCTGAGTATTTTACCTACGGATTGCTCTCGCTAACGGCGCTCACGGCACTGACGTGGTGGTGGCTTGATCCTCACCGGGCTTTTGAAGTGAGTCTGGCAATGCTGGTGGTGGCGTGTCCTTGTGCCTTATCGCTGGCAACGCCTGCCGCCTTTGCCACCGCCAGTTCGCGCTTGTTGCGTCGGGGTGTGCTGTTGGCTCGTGGTCATGCACTGGAAACGCTATCTAAAGTTAATCATGTCGTCTTTGATAAAATTGGTACGCTTACTTACGGTAAGCCATGCTTACAAAGAACAGAGCTGTTTGCCGAGCTGGACGCCGATCGTTGTTTGGCTATTGCCGCCAGCCTTGGGCAAGTATCCGAACATCCGCTGGCGGCAAGTTTTTTGGCGGTGGTGGATAATGATCGGCTATCGACTGTGGCGAAACCGCGGAGTACTCCGGGAAAAGGCGTAAACGGAGTCATCGGCGGCATCAGTTATGCGTTGGGCAATCGTGCGTATTTGCCGTTGATCCACGACAGCGGCACCACGGTAAACGACGGCGGGACAACAACTGACGTATGGTTGTGCGACGACCGGCGCGTTCTGGCAAAGTTTTTGTTCTCCGATGTTCTGCGTCCGGAGGCGGCGGCGACGGTGCGTGCTTTACGAGAGCATGGGCTGATGGTAACACTTTTTAGTGGTGATTCCAGAGGTGTCGTCTCCCATGTCGCTAATCAGCTAGGGATAGAAGATTACCATTGGGGCATGCGCCCGGAGGACAAGTTGGCGGCGTTGAAGAAAATTCAGCGCCGGGGAGATGTGGTGGCTATGGTGGATAATGGCATTAACGATGCACCGGTGATGGCGGGTAGCCAGCTATCCATTGCTGTTGGCAGCGGTACTAGGGTGGCGCGGGCGAGCAGCGACATCGTGCTGCTGACGCAACGGTTAGACGAAGTGTGGCAGGCGCTGGCAACTGGCCGCGCCAGCATCCGTATTATGCATCAGAATTTCATGTGGATGATTGTCTATAATCTGATCGTCATCCCTTTCGCCGTCCTGGGTATGGTGCCCCTTTGGTTGGCAGTGCTAGGTATGTCGGTTAGCTCGCTGGTGGTGGTGACCAACGCACTGCGACTGCGAGAGGGGAATCTGGATAATGATTAATGGAGTGACATCATGCCAATCATGGTGCTTGGCTATTTGCTGGGATTGGCGTTATTCGTTGTGATTGCGTTGTGTTTGGGGTTCTTCTGGGCGGTGAGTAGCGGCCAGTTCGAAGACATGGAGGGGCCGGCGCAGCGTATGTTGATGGATGACGACGATCCCATGATTCCCCGCCGCAAGTTGAAGCGTGATGAGGATTAACCTACAATGCGTAGGAGGAGACGGTTAGTTTGTAGTCTCGTCGACCGCCGGTAATTGCGGAGCTCCGAAGGAGGTAATGATATGTTGCACCGCGATAGCATCCCGATGATTATTGTTACTACTTTGATCGTTATGGCGTGGTTAAGCTTCTTATCGGTTGTCTTGTTTGGTTGATCTATCGATGAAAAAGCGGTACTGCACGAGTGCAGCACCGCTTTTTTTTGCGTGTTTATGATGGCCGTTTAACAAACAGCAGTGTTTTCAGGGCGCATTAGCCTCCGCATCTTTTGCAGCGCTTTTTGTTCTATTTGGCGTATCCGTTCCGCGGAGACACCATATTCACTTGCTAGTTCGTGTAACGTGGTTGTGCCGTCTTCGTTTAGCCAGCGAGATTGGATAATTCGCTGGCTACGAGCGTCCAGCGTGGCCAGCGCGCGGCTCAGTTCGAGGCTGCGGGTGCGCGTGTGTTCGTTTTCTTCCAGACAAGTAGAAGGTTCAGCGGCGTCGTCGGTCAGGTAGTCAATCGGAGCGAAGCTTTCTTCGTCATCGCTATTGCTTTCTAGCGGAACGTCGCGGCCACTGAGACGGGTTTCCATTTCGACAACGTCTTCTTCGCGTACGCCGAGTTGCTGAGCGATATCACGAACCTCTTCCGGCTTTAGCCGATGCGTTCCTTTCTTCATGCTGCGTAGATTGAAAAACAGTTTGCGTTGCGCTTTCGTGGTCGCTACTTTCACCATTCGCCAATTTTTTAGTATATATTCATGAATCTCGGCGCGTATCCAGTGAATCGCGAAGGAAACCAAACGCACTTCCCGCTCTGGGTCGAAACGCCGCACGGCCTTCATTAAGCCGATATTACCTTCTTGAACAAGATCGGCTTGGGGTAATCCGTAACCAAGGTAATTACGCGAAATGGTCACAACCACCCGGAGGTGGGAAAGAACAAGACGCTTGGCTGCGTCGAGGTCACCACTTTGTTTCCACTGTGTGGCAAAACGGCGTTCCTCCTCCTGGCTGAGCAGAGGGAATGACTGCACGGTCTGGATGTACTGATCTAGACTACCTGCCGTCGACGGCATGGGTACGGTCATCAAGGCTGCTGGCATAATTAAGATTCCTCCTTCCATTATTCTAGCACTCTGCTTGTACGAGTGCTAATCACATGATTAGTTCACTTCTGCGATAAATGCAATCTGTTAGTCGCCAAGCGAGTGAAAAAAACGGCTTACCGCCACCCAAGCACCGATCCAACCAAGAGCGGTGGCAGAGAACAGTAAGATGAATGCGGTGTTTGGAGCGGGAAAACGCAGCGATATGGCCGTGGCGTAGAGCGTTGCTAATGGTGTGATGCTGCGGTTGAGAATGTTTATGCTGAGACTGACAATGCCCCAACTTAAAAGACCGCCAGTTATTCCTTGAATCGCGCCGAGATAGAGGAAGGGGCGGCGGATAAAAGCGGGAGTGGCACCAATGAGCCGACTAACCTCAATTTCATCGCGCTGCGTTAGAATTTGTAAGCGGATCGTGTTGCCAGTAATAGCGAGCAGCGCTAACCCAAGTAGTATCGCCAGCATCAGCACAATTCGTCGGCTAAGTTTCAGCAGTGCGTGCAGCCGCTTGGCCCACGCGGCATCAACTTGGGCGTGTGCGATGCCTGGCCAGCGTTGCATCATGGTGCGCAGAGTTTCTAGTACTGCTGGAGTTGTTTCCATCGGTTGGATAACGAAAACGTCGGGTAACGGATTTTGCGTAAGGCCAGCGGTTAAGTCCTGCCAGCCAGTACGTTTCATCATGGTGGTAAGTGCTTGGTCGCGAGGTATGTAATCATAGTGACGGAGACCTGGCGTAGCAGCGAGCCGCTTGGCGATTGCTTGTTCGGTCGCGTACCCCGCGTCGCGGGCGATAAACAAGGTGAGTTTGGGGCCGCCGTGGAATCCGCTAGACCAGTCCTGGACGTTGCGGATCATTGTATATAGCCCGGCTGGTAGAGAAAGCGTGACTCCGATCACTAGGATTGTTAGCAAAGAAGAAAAGGGGGTGCGCCCTATTTTTCTGAGCACCATTATCAGCGTGTGCCGGTGAGATGAGAGCCATTTCATGCTGGCAGTGCACCATGCGCTAGTGCCAGGGTACGGGCACCACACCGTTGAATTAAGTGTTCGTCGTGAGTGGCAATGACTACGGTGGCACCTACTTGGTTAAATGACTTAAACAGATCGACGATGTCGTTAGCGTAGTCGGTATCCAAGTTGCCGGTTGGTTCGTCAGCAAGAATAATGGCCGGTCGATTGACAATGGCGCGGGCAATGCATAGTCGTTGTTGCTCGCCACCTGAGAGCGTAATGGGCTCAGCTTTTTCTTTTGGTAACAATCCCACCTTGTCTAGCGCAGCACGTGCTCGCCGCAGACTTTCCTGGCGCGGAAATTCACTGATTTGCAAGGGTAATAACACATTTTCGAACACATTGCGGTCGTAAAGTAAACGGTGATCTTGAAAAATGAGTCCCAGTTTGCGGCGTAGATAGGGAATGGCTGAGCGGCGCAGTTTGCCGATATTTTGGCCATTAACGATGATTTGTCCGCTGCTAGGCAAATCGATTGCGGCGGCTAGTTTTAAGAGGGTGGTTTTTCCCGCGCCAGTATGGCCAGTAACGACGGTCATTTCACCACGGGGAATAACAAAACTTACTCCATGCAACGCGTTTTGACCGCCTGGGTAACGTTTGCATACCTGGTCGAAGTGAATCATGGCGAAGTCTTAACTCAGGGAAGTTAATCGAATAATGCGCCGATAAATTCTTGAGCGGAAAACGGTTGTAAATCTTCTAACTGTTCACCGACGCCGATAAATCTGACCGGAATAGGCCGAGAGCGGGCGATAGCGGCGAGTATTCCTCCCTTGGCGGTACCATCCAGTTTAGTGATAACCAGGCCGGAAACGTTCAAGGCATCGTCAAACGCTTTGACCTGCGCCAGCCCATTCTGACCCGTATTCGCATCGAGCACCAACAATGTTTCATGGGGCGCGGAAGGTTCTGTCTTGGCAATGACCCGTTTGATTTTTTTGAGTTCTTCCATCAAATGCAATTGCGTGGGTAGTCGGCCGGCGGTATCGGCTAGTACGATATCGATATTGCGTGCTGTGGCTGACTGAATCGCGTCAAAAATAACGGCGGCGGCATCACCGCCACCTTGGCCAATAACCGTGACTTGATTACGTGCGCCCCATGCTGCCAATTGTTCACCAGCGGCGGCGCGGAAGGTGTCGCCGGCTGCCAACAACACCGACTTTCCTTGGGCTTGATAGTGGGCAGCCAGTTTGCCGATAGTAGTAGTCTTGCCGGCGCCGTTGACTCCAGCTAGCATAATGATAAATGGCTGATGAGACTCTATTAATAGCGGTTGTACAAGTGGCGCGATGAGTTCCGTGAGTGCCTGCCGTAGCGCGTCTCGCAATTGCCCAGTGTCGCTTAATTTATCGCGTTTGACTCGGCGGCGCAGTGTATCCAGTAGGTATTGGGTCGCATCGATGCCGGCGTCGGCAGTGAGCAGAATCGTTTCCAACTCTTCGTAAAGCGCATCGTCGATGCGGCTATGATTACGAAATAGCTCGGTAATCGGGCGATTTAGTTGTTCGCGGGTGCGCGCTAGCCCGTGTTTTAATCGCGTTCGCCAGTTTGGGGTTTTCTCCCGGGTTTCGGCGGTGGGCTTGTCGGACTTGAAAAAATTTAGCATTAAGATTCGATGTTGACAGACGGCAAAGGAGAACCTGCTCGAGTGATGCGCAAGGCCTCTGTAATTCTAGTCTCATTGTGGATTGTCTGCTAGCCACCAGTCGGCGGCGTCATTATCTTGGCGCTGGAATAGGCAAGAGTATGCCAATACGATGCAACTTTTGTTGCAGCCCCGCGAGCAGCTGGACTCTTGCCTTTTGTCGGTGCCATTGCGCATGCTCAATGTAACTGTGGTTACAGCCGCATTACCAGCACCATTGGCGAATAGTGTGCAATGTTGCCGGTATCCGGATGCGCTGGTAATGACCGCAGGCGGCTAGAATACCTGGCGTTGATCGGATACTATCCTGTTGCCGCTGTATTGTTTGGACAATTTTACTCTACGATGTGGGAAACGGCGGTGCGGCAGCGGTTCGCGAGGTTTTTCTTCGTCATATCCTTAGCAGGCGTTGGCAATCGTCGTTGTGGGCGTGTTGGCTGCCGCAGTATCACCTTAAGCATATCGGCAGATGATGAATAAAGTGAGAATTATCGGCGGCAGATGGCGGCGCCATTGGCTGCGTTTTGGCGAGGCGCCCGGGTTGCGCCCCACGCCAGACCGGGTACGTGAGACATTGTTTAATTGGCTAGGACAGACGTTGGCGGAAAAATGCTGCCTCGATCTTTTCGCCGGCAGCGGTGCATTAGGATTTGAAGCCGCGTCCCGTGGCGCGCACGCGGTGGTGATGGTGGAGCATAATCCACGCGTTTTTCGCGGGCTGGAAGAAAATCAGGCACGGTTGTGTGCGACCAATGTGGAATTAGCTGCAGCGGATGCGTTAAAATACCTGGCTCGATGCCAGCGAAAGTTCGATGTGATTTTTCTCGACCCTCCTTTTCGACAGAATCTATTGGAACGGATATTGCCCCTTATTGGTGGTCACCTGATGGTTGGCGGTATGGTTTACGTCGAAAGCGAAAAACCAATGACGGTTGATGCGCCATGGATGTCATGGCGTAGCGGGAAGGCCGGCGAGGTCAACTACCAGTTGTTGAAATGGGTTGATGGTGATTAAGGCCGTCTATCCGGGTACGTTTGACCCAATTACTCGCGGGCATGAAGATCTGGTGCGGCGTGCGGCACGCTTGTTCGATAGTGTCATCGTGGCGGTTGCAGAGAGCAAGGGAAAAAACCCTTACTTTTCCTTGACTGACCGCGTAGAAATGGCTGGTATCGCATTGGCGGGAATTCCTCACGTGGTTGTCATGGGTTTTGCGGGTTTATTGATGCGCTTTGCTGAAGAGCAGGGCGCGAACGTGGTGCTCCGGGGATTGCGAGCGGTGTCTGATTTTGAATACGAATTCCAACTGGCGGGAATGAATCGGGCAATCTACCCTAAGGGGGAGACCGTGTTTTTGACGCCGGGGGAAGAGCATATGTTTGTTTCCTCCAGTATGGTACGCGAAATTGCTTTGCTGGGTGGTGACGTGAATCGTTTCGTCCACCCCTTGATTGAATCGAAGCTGGCGAATAGAATTTTTTCTTTAAAAAACGCATGAGGATACAGCCATGGCAATGTTAATTACTGACGAATGCATCAATTGCGACGTTTGCGAGCCGGAATGCCCCAACGGTGCGATTTCACAAGGGGATGAGATCTATGTGATCGATCCCAGTCGATGCACGGAATGTGTCGGTCATTACGATACGCCTCAATGCGTGGAAGTTTGTCCGGTGGATTGTATTATTATTGATCCCGATCACACTGAGACTAAGGAAGCGTTGCACGGGCGTTATCTTGAACTAGTCGAACAAAATTAAACGTGCTATTTGCGGCTGAAACGCCGGAAACTACTTAAGAAAAGCGGCCGTCGGCCGCTTTTTACTGTTGGCAGTGCGGGCAGTAAAAGGTGGAACGTTGTCCCTGGCGACTGTGGTTCACGGGAGTGGCACAGACGCGGCAAGGTTCTTGGCCACGACCATATACATTATAGTGCTGCTGAAAATAGCCTGGTTGGCCGGCAGCATTGACGAAATCTCGTAGGCTACTACCACCGGCGGCGATGGCCGATTCCAACGTTTCTTTTACTGCCGTGGTGATTTTCTCGCAGTGGAGATGACTAAGATGGTGTCCTGGCGTTTCAGGGCGGACGCCAGCGCGGAAGAGCGCCTCGTTCGCATAGATATTGCCGATCCCGGCGATGAGGTGGCTGTTCATCAATAGCGATTTAATGGCGGCGGTTCGTTGTTGGACGATTGTGTGCAAGTAATGGCCGGTGAACGCAGCGCTTAACGGCTCCACGCCCAGCGGGCGTAGTAACGGATGGATTGCCGGATCGTTTTCAGTCCACAGCACTGCGCCAAAGCGCCGCGGGTCCCGCAAGCGCATGTGTTGGCCATCGTCAAGTGCTAGCTCGAAGTGGTCATGCCGGTCTGCCGGGGAAGCGTTGGTCATCAGTCGCAGGCTGCCGGACATGCCGAGATGGAGAATCAACCACCCTTCGTCGCACTGGATTAGCAGATATTTGGCACGTCGCGCTATGCTGTAGATGTTTTGTCCGGGTAAGTTCGCGGTGAGTTCTGCGGGAATCGGGTAGCGCAGTTTGGCGTGGCGGATCGTCACGCGGCTGATAGTCCGGCCGACAAGATGTGGTTCCAGGCCGCGGTAGATTATTTCTACTTCTGGTAATTCAGGCATGATGATCAGGGGTTGAGTAATCGTTTGCCGCTGGCGGCTGGAAAGTCGTACTGCATGTTTTCATCCTGGCGTAGCAAAATAAACTCCGGCTGGCGTTGCAGAACCGCCAACGTGATGACTCGGCCGCTGGTCAAACTGACCTTAATGGTTCCTAAGCGTGTTCCGGTGACATACGGTTGACTGAGTAACGCGCTGGCTTGCGTCCAATTATCGGCCCATGCGTTTAGCTGGTCAGCGGTCAATCGAGGTCGAGGGGGAGTGACATGCCAATTGCCTTTTTTATTGCGAATTAGCGTCAGGCCAGGTAAAACAAACCCCACCGGTTCTTCACCTGGGCCGAATAAATTTTTGGCGGCGAAATCAAACGACTTACTGTACACGTCAGCGGCATATTGTGGCGCGATTAAATAGACATAGTCACCGGTTGCGACGTAAAGCTGTTGCGTCAATGGGTTTATGGTGCCGAAGCGAAAAGTTTGATGATTGAGGGTGAGGCGTGCTGTCGGTGTCGCTAAACCAAAGCGGCCTAAGTCGGTTGCGGAAAGGCGTTGGCTAGCGGTGGCCGACAGTAATCCGAGTAAATGTGCGATTTTCAGTGCATCGCCGCGTGCTTTGAACGGATGACTAACATGCCAGACGCCGCTGGTTTTATCAAGGACGAGGCGCGGCTGATGCTGGCGTTGCAGTTGTATTTGGGTGACTGCGGCCGGGTCGATAGATGACAAGATATAAACCGGGTGGCGTGGTGTTGGCTTGAGCCAGAGCGACACACCGAGGATGGTCGCCAAGATCGCTAATACCACATTCAGGAGCAGCCGCGCCTTCATCACCGCATCCGCCGACGCCGCCAGACGGCGACGCCGCCGGCCAGAAACAAAAGCGGTAAAATCACTAAGTACCCCATACCGATTAAGCGTCCGGCGAGCAGGCTCAAGTTTAACCGAGCGTCCTTCAGCGTGTGCGGTTGGATGGCGATAAAACTGTCATCGTGACTGAGCCAGTTGACTAAGCGTAGCCCTAAGTTCAGGTTGCCGCCATTACCCAAGAATGTATTGGAAAGAAAGGCCCCGTCGCCAACAACGACAACTCGTTGCGTGCGGTCTTCAATAGATCGGGTCAGCGCGATGGCGATAGCGACTGGGCCAGTGGTGTCTTGTTCGGGATCACAGTGAAAATCGCGGTTTATCGGGGAGGTGGTTACGCAGCCACCTTGTGCTGTTTCAATTAGGGGAGTAGCGCGCCAGCCGTGTGTGTCATTGGCGGAGACTTGCCTGGCATCGGGAAAAATTGTAATGAGATTAAACTGCCGCATAACTGGGGGTAAGTGATTGCTGATGCCTATCGCCATGTCTGGTGGCAGGCTCAGGCGGCCGGCGGCTGGGTCGTACACGACGCCGGCGGTGAGAATCAGTCCTAGTTGCTCGGTCAATGGTTGAAGCCCGTGTAACGGGCCGGGGTCCAGTAACCACAGGAGATTGCCGCCGCGCTTAATGTAGGTGTGGATTTTTTTCATTTCCCCCGGTAGTAGACTGACTTGTGGTGCGGCGATAACCAGCAGCCGGGTATTGGCGGGTACCGCCGGTGCGATGCTTAGATTAAGGGCGTTGATGCTAAACCCTTGGGTTTTCAGCCGCTGGCCGAACGTACCTAAATCAAAATTAGCGATACCATCCAATTTTCTTTCCCCATGACCGCTCAAGTAGAAAATTAGTGGTGCTTTGCCGCGCGCCAGACGCATGAGCGCGTTGGTAATCTGGCTTTCGTTGAGAGTTGTTAGATACTCCCGCCGTTTACCGTAATGAATAACGACTTCGCCGTTGATCTTAATGCCAGCGGCACGGGTTTGTTGCGGTTGGCGGGTGGGGTTGATGAAGCGGAGGGTGAGATGGGTGCTGGCGCGTAGGTATGGAGCAAAAATCTCGCGAATGGCTTGGTGAAGGTTGCTTATGCGCGGTGCACTGGCTGTCGCGTAGGCGGTGATAGTGACCGACCCGTGGATCTGCTTGAGTACGTCAAGACTAGCGTGGCTCAGGGAATTGTCCGCGTTTTGAGTGACATCCCATTGTCGTGAATAATGCAGGGACAGATAGCCAATCATTCCAGCCAGCGCCAAGATGAGTAAGACAAAAACGGTCGTGTGGAAGCGGGTGAGTAAATGCAATTTTCGGCCGGCGCGCATCATTATCCTCGCAGCCGATCCGCGTCAAGACGGCGGATAGTGAATGTCAGAAATATGCCAATAAACAACATAAAATAAACAATGTCTTGGGTGGAGATCAAGCCACGATTGAATCCGTCGAAATGTTGCAGTGGAGAAAGGTAGTGCAGCAAGCTATGCGGGTCGGATACCGCAAGATTCATCAGCCATAGTCCGAGAAATGCGCCGAGGCTGCTCATCGCCGATAGTGTCGGCGATGCAGTCAGGCTGGAGAGATAGAGTCCCAATGCGATGAAACACGCCACCAGCAGCCACAAGCCGACTACGTTGCTGACGAGTAGCCCGATATCGAGCGTGCTACCGACGAACAGGGCGAGCGCCATAAGCACCAGCAAACCAATGATAAGAGAGAAAAATACCATGAGGCCGAGAAATTTCCCGAGGACAATTTCCGTCATAGATGCCGGTGAAGAGAGCAGCAGCGCCAACGTGTGTTGTCGGCGCTCGCCAGCGATGAGTCCCATGGTGAGCAGTGGCGTGACCATCAATAGCACAATGGCGGTATTGCTGAATAGCGACGCTACAATAAATTGCGTAACACCGACTGGGTGGGCTGATTGAATGAGTCGTGGTTGGATTTCAAGGAAAGCCTCGGTTAGATTGAGAAACAAGTAGGCCATTATGGCTTGCATAACGGCGAGAACCAGCCAGCCGCGAGGCGAGACAAACAGCGTTTTCAGTTCCTTGGCGGCGAGTGTTCTAATCATGGCGGCGAGCTTTTTTCGTGCGGCACTTAGTCATCGTGGTCATTTTTCGTGATTTGTACAAATATTTCCTCCAGGCTTGTTGTGGGCGATGACAAGTGAAAGAGTCCCCAGGATTTTTCCACTGCCGCTTTGACTAGCGCATCGACCGGATGGTTCGCTGGATCAAAAGCTATCATGACTAAATTTTCGCTATTAGGCGTTGCCTGCGTAACGCCGGGTATCGTGAGCAATTCGGTCAACGCTGGAGGGCAGCGCAGGCCAACCAGTAACCGATGATTCTGCCGCAGCCGGTTGAGGTTAGTAATCGTATCGCTATAGACAAGTACCCCTTGGTGCATGATTTGTACCCGGTCACAAACGGCTTCCACTTCCGGGAGAATATGGGTAGAAAGAATGACGCTGTGTTCGCCGCCTAATTCGCGGATTAGCCCCCGGATTTCTCTGATTTGAATGGGGTCGAGGCCGGCGGTTGGTTCATCGAGGATAACCACGGGGGGATTATGGACGATAGCCTGGGCAATGCCGACGCGCTGTTGGTAACCTTTAGATAAGGTGCCGATTAGCTTGCCGCCCGTGTTTTTTAAACCGCAGCGCTGTTTTGCTCGGTTGACGTGCGCGGATCGTTCAGCGCGCACGACGCGACGTAGCGTCGCCGCGAAGAGTAGATATTCGTCTACGGTGAATTCTCGGTACAGCGGCGGCGTTTCCGGTAGGTAGCCTAGCAGAGATTTTGCTTGTTTTGGCCGCTCCAGCAAATCGATCCCACAAACTTGGATGGCGCCTTCGGATGGCGCTAGATTGCCGGTGAGCATTTGCATCGTGGTAGTTTTTCCGGCACCGTTGGGCCCGAGAAACCCCAGTACCTCGCCTTGTCGCAGCTCGAAGCTGGCCGCGCGTACAGCGGCATGACGGCCATAATGCCGTGTGAGTTCTTGCGCTTGCAATGTTAGATCAGGCATGGCCTCAGATATAGCAAAATATGGGTGCTACGTCCCGGCCAATACCAGAGGT
>VAOX01051581.1_pt1 | contig 19056 bp, 18 predicted proteins | sample 3393891 | NCBI WGS metagenome assembly VAOX01 (sample SAMN08290429, study PRJNA428436) | hydrothermal vent metagenome | isolation source: Deep-sea hydrothermal vent chimney | place: Indian Ocean: Southwest Indian Ridge | depth 2822 m m | reverse complement strand
GCTATGAACCTTGCGCTTCCTGCTCTCAATCATCTCGCGTATCCTCAGTGCCGAATGACAGCTTAAACTACTGTCTGAAATCCGGGGGCCACTTTAATTCGTACGTATATTTTTCGAATATTCTGACGAAAAGCCGAGATCTGATCGTTGCATGACAGGAGTTCCCATGAGTTATTATCAAAAACACGTATTTTTCTGCATCAATCAGCGAGATGACGGTGCACCTTGTTGTGGCAATCATAATGCTCAAGAAATGCGAAATTATGCGAAAAAACGGATTAAGTCACTAAATTTTAATGGGCGCGGAAAGATTCGGGTTAATAACGCCGGTTGCATGGACCGCTGCGGTGAAGGACCGGTCTTGGTCGTTTACCCTGATGCCGTGTGGTACACCTACGTAGACCGAGAGGACATCGACGAAATTATCGACAGCCATCTCGTTTCAGGGGTGCCTGTCGAGCGACTAAAAATCTAAAATACGTTTGGCGATGGCACCGATGCGTGACATACGCTTACTTATGGTAGGCTTTAATCTGTGTTGTGTCGGCACTCTTAAAGTCGCACGGAGTTGCCGCTACCTAAGCAGTAGTCAGATCTCACGGGCGGCATGACGCTGACACACCAAGGCCATATATTTTGTGTTGAGGAGGAGGCTATGTCGTATCAGGTCACAGTGAAGCCGGGGCATCATACTTTTCTAGTCAATGCGGGGGAGACGATTCTAGACGCCGCACTACGCGAAAGCGTTGCATTATCTCATGGGTGCCGTAGTGGCGCGTGTGGGGCTTGTAAAGGAAAGCTTCTGGAGGGTCAGCTAGACTACGGCGATTACCAGGAACACGCCCTCAGCAATAAAGAAAAATCTCAGGGATTCGTGCTCCTTTGCTGTGCCAAGCCGATGTCTGATCTAACGATCGAAGCCGATGAAATCGAGGCTATTAATGGAATCCAAATAAAAACCATGCCTTGCCGGGTAGAAAAAATCACGCAGCCAGCGGATGACGTGCGTGTGCTGTCGCTTAAATTACCGGCCAACGAACGTTTGCAATTTCTGGCTGGCCAGTATATTGATGTGCGGCCCGAAGCGGGCGCGCCGCGCAGCTTCTCCATAGCAAACGCGCCGCACGATGATGCTTATCTGGAGCTGCACATTCGTCACGTGGCTGGCGGCCAGTTTACCGGTTACGTGTTCAATACGATGAAAGAAAAAGATATTCTGTACATTGAGGGACCACGCGGCAGCTTTTTTTTACGTGAGGACAGTGATAAGCCGATTATTTTTATGGCCACCGGCACAGGGTTTGCGCCCATTAAAGCGATGGTTGAGCACGCGCATTACCTCGGCATTCAGCGTCACCTCACGTTTTATTGGGGTGCGCGAACACGGAAGGATTTATATCTGGAGGCGTTACCGCGCCAGTGGGCGCAAGACCATCCCGAATTCCAGTTTATTCCGGTGCTCTCCAGGCCGCAGCCTGAAGACGAGTGGCTTGGTCGCCGCGGCCATGTTCATGAGGCGGTACTAGCTGATTATCCTGACTTGAGCGCGCATGAAGTCTACGCTTGCGGTGCACCGGCGATGGTAGAGACGGCGCACAAAACATTCACGACACATCATCAATTACCCGCCGATGCATTTTTCTCAGATGCATTTTTGGTCGGTAGTGCGCCAACACGCGTCAAGTTGTAATCAACGGGCAGGCTGGTTTGTAAGGGAAGACTTTGCTGGTAGTGTTTGCACGCCTCGGCCGTCTGGCCCATTTTTTCCATCAGTTTAGCCAGGATAAAATGTGCCTCCGGTGTTGATTTGACACTGATACTTGCCTCCAAGTAGCTCTGCGCTTTGCCCCACAGCGACTGCTCCATGCATAATCGCCCTAAAGAAAGCAGCAGTGTGTCATCGGTAGGATGAACGTTGAGCCATTTTTCTGCGCGCTCGATTTGCTTGAGCGCATTATTCCCGATAAAACGGCTGTAAAGCAAAACCAGCTCGCGTTCCCATGTTTTTTCCAGACACAGGGAGACTATCTCTAGCGCCATCTGTTCGTCGCCGGCATCGTTAAAAGCACATGCTGCCGCGTGTGCGATGGTGGCGTCAATTCTGAAATTGACAGGAATTTTTTTCCAGCGTTTCGCTAATGCGTCAAGATCATTTGCCTCACGCATTAATGAAGATAGAAACGCCTCGGTCTTTAGCACACGGGCCTCATCGGAGGAAACTATGCCTTGTTTTTCCATCTGAGCGGCCGTTGTGAGGACTTGCTCCCAATTTTCTGTTGCCTGATAAGCCACCAGTTTGAGCCGGAGAACATGAGGCTGCTTAGCTGCCGCTCGGCCTAGTGTGCCGAGCGCGATCAGCGTCTCCGCCGCCCGGCTTTGTTCTAGAAAAATTTCTGCCTGGGTAATCAAGCAGGCGGCAGAAGGGCGAGGGACGGTCTTTTCCGCAGCGGCTAAATAATAGTCGCAGCGTTCGTTGTTCTTAGCGCGGTGAGCAGCGCGCGCCGCGAGCAGTGCATTGAGTTCCGGTGCTTCTCCTTTTTCCATGGCGACCACGGCATTCTTCTCCGCACTCACGTAGCGTCCCTCGAAGTACGCTGCCAACGCATCGTTCATTGCTGCGCGCGCCCGCTTCTTCCCGTAAGTGCGACGAAATGCCTGTACATAACTCGGCAGGCTAACGATTTGGCGCAGTAGCCGCAGCAGCGCATAGCCCAGCAGTAAAAACAGCAACATGAGGACAACAAATAAATTGAGCGATAATTCGACCCGATAGGGCGGGTACAACAGTAACACTGTGCCTACGTTGTGTTGCGCTGCCAGGGTAAACCCGACGGCGATGGCGGTGATGGATAGTATCCACAATAAGATTTTCACGGGATAGCCCTTTCCGATACCCGCTCAGCGTGGCGCACCGCGTTGAGGCTTGCGGAAATATCAGGCAGTTTAACGGTGACCGGCATCGCTTCTAGTGCCTGGAGGGTAACAAGTATGCGGCGCGTAGTCGGCGCGTTAGTATCGAAATAACGGTTGATCCATTGTTGGGTAATTGCTACGTCGCCGTGAAATGCCGCTTCATCGTGCTGGAGCAGCGCAACCCTTGCAGATAATAAACGTAGTGCCACATTTTCTCGTAAGGCGTTGGCCTGCGGAGGGCTTAGCAGAGGGACTTGCGCTTTGCCCATGTTGCGGATACGAACTAATTGCCGTAATTCATACCAGGTTTCGCGGAGGAACCGTTGCCACCAAGGACCACTATCAGCTATTTTTCTTGTTGGCACATGACTGGGCCGCAAGGTGCTATGAATAGCCAGCGGCAACGTGGCCACTGCACTTGCCACCGTATTTAACTTAATAGTGATTCCAGTAATGTCTACAGGGACAACTGCTTGTAACCGCCGGATATCGATAGCAATAATTTTGCGCAGTGAAACAAATTGCGGCTGGTTGGTAGCTTGTAGCCGCTGGTCAGCCGTTTGCAGAGCGGTTAGTGCCGCGTTAACGTTACCCGCAAGCGTTAACTGTTCGTTGGCAATGAGCAAGATTTGTTCAACGTCGGTCAAGGTCCATTCGTCGCGATTACGACTCAACCGCGCGACAAGTGTCTGCAAAGCCACTTGTCGGTTTTGCGAGGCTACGACCTTTTTTTCCAGTACTATAATGCGCGCCGTCATTTCTCGCATGGATTCTTGCACATGAGTGATCATTTGTGACGCCGATTGGGCAGTATTCTGTGTTTCAGTCAGGTGCTTACGCATTTGTTGCGCAACCTGATTGAACTGATGGCGATTGCTTAGCCAAACCCAACCGGACGTTCCCAGCGCTGCTAAGGCGACAATGAGCCCTAGAAGTGCGAGCCAACTGCTACCGGTGGTCTTGTGTCTCTCTGTGGTTGGCTTGGTTGCCGAGGATTTCTGGCTCGGCTGGTTGGTTACCGGCTCCGATGCGCCGGTACGTTGCTTTTGTTCCAAATTCATAGGTGTTCACCTCGCAGGTTAAACCAGTCAATCATGCCGGCCACCAGCCCATCATCTCCGTTGGAGGTTATAATCACATGAGCGATGCCTAGTTCGCGGGCAACGCACGCGATTCGTTCGTGGATGACGAAAACAGGGGTCTTTTTTAGCCATTGTTGCCCGAGTGCCCCCACGAGATCAAATAAATTGCGAAGAATCTCACTGCTGGTTACGGTAATAGCATTGACGTCATTCCGCGCCCAACGCCGCAGCAATGGATCCGCATCAATATTGGTTTTCCCTCGCCGGTAACATTCAGCGAAAGTCACCTGTGCGCCGCGGCGAGTCAGCGTGTCACCGAGCCATTCACGCCCACCTTCGCCACGGAATATGACCACCCGTTTACCAGTCATATCTCGCATTTCGGGTAGTTCCAATAATGCTTCACTATCGTATTTCAATATAGGTGACACCACACTTTGGACCCCGAATCTGGCTAACACTCGAGCACTACCACTACCCAGCGCAGCAATTTGCAGCGTCACCGGTAGCTGCCGTCGTGCATTAATACGATTCATCGCTTGTTCCGCCGCACTGGGGCTGATAAAAATAGCCAAGTTAAACGTATCCAGGCGATCAATCAACGATTCCAGCTGCGTCGGATCACTTTCCGGTTGAATTTCCACTGTTGTAAATAAAATCGGTATCCCTCCTGCCTGCGTGATCCGTTGTATTAATGCTTTCGCTTGGCGTACGGGGCGAGTGACGACGATCCCCTTGCCTTTAAGGGGCAGAGCACTTGTTTGGCCATCTATCACGACGGGCTAAGCAGCCGCCTCCAGCGGCTCATGCTTGTGCCGCCAAAATATCAGCAGCCCCCTGACTGACTAAATCTTCGGCGATCTTCCGGCCGAGCGTCTCGGCAGCCGTGGGATCATCCTCACCGGCTGCCCGCAGTATTTTGCGGCCATCAGGCGATCCGACAAAACCACGCAAGACCACTTTTCCTTCAACAAGCTGCGCAAATCCTCCCAGCGGAACCTGGCAACTGCCGTTTAGCGCATGACTCATAGCACGCTCTGCCAGCACGCACGTTGCAGTATCTGCGTGATGTAATGGCGCCAGTAACGTCAGCAGCTCTGGCCGTCCAGTTAAGCATTCGATGCCTAACGCGCCTTGGCCGACAGCGGGAAGAGATTCTTCTGGAGATAAATACACTGTAATCCGCGCTGCTAAGTTAAGGCGTTTCAATCCGGCCACCGCCAGGATGATGGCCGCATAATGACCGTCGTCCAGTTTTTTTAATCGCGTATAAACGTTACCGCGCAACGATTTAACGACCAGATCAGGAAACTTAGCCTGTAATTGACTTTGGCGGCGCAAACTGGATGTGCCAACGATGCTGCCATTGGGAAGGTCTTGCAGGCAACGATAGCGATTGGAGACGAATGCATCACGGGGATCTTCCCGCTCACAGATCGCCGCCAACGTAAAGCCGTCGGGTAATGCCATCGGCACATCCTTCATCGAATGCACCGCGATATCTGCGCGCTTATCTACCAAAGCGGCCTCTAGTTCCTTGATAAATAACCCCTTGCCACCAATGCGGCTCAATGGCGTATCGAGAATCCGATCGCCCTCGGTGGTCATTCCCAGAATGTCGACGATTAATTGGGGATACAATGAACGAAGCTGCCGCTGAATGTATTCCGCCTGCCACAGGGCAAGTGCACTCTCGCGTGAAGCAATGGTCAGATGCATTATTTCAAATGGTTTTGTTTTCAAGGAAACGGCGCCTTCCCGGGAAAATGTAAATCGTCGGCGAGCACAGAGAACAGCAGACGTTGCGCCTTATCGCGCCGCGAACTGCACACTACTGTTTCGCCGAATGGGTCTGTGCGCGTTATTTTAGCATGGTTCACGATGGGCGCGCATGGGCGCAGTCTGCGTTAATAGCGCCTTTCTCGGATGATTTCCGACCATTTTTCTCGTGGTTTCTGCCTATTCTCTACGTTGGCTACCAGGTAGCGGCCCAAAATTTTTTGTTCCAGAGCAGTTTAGCGGTTGGTTGCTACACTTAATGTACTTAATGGGTACCTCGAATAATGCTTTTCTTCACAAAGATCAGGTTGATTTTAAGCTGATCTTTGTGAAGAAAAGCATTAACCAAAGACGTTCTCAAATGGATGGCAATGTGGATAGATTTTGAGTTTGTAACCTCTTTGCTCGGAACGTGTCCTTAGCGCTAAAAATATCAATGTAACCGCCCATGCGCAATCAGACGAGGAAGATTGAGGCGAGGCCGAGGAAGATGAAAAATCCCATATTGTCAGTGGTCGCGGTGAGCAATACGCCGGCGGCTAGCGCTGGATCACGCCCTAAACGATGCACGATCATTGGGATGAAAATTCCTGCCAGCGCCGCTACTAAAAAATTAAGCAGCATCGCGCTAGCCATCACGAGTCCCAGAGCAACGCTGTGGTAGAGCAGATAAGCGACAAAACCAATGACACCACCCAACAGGAGGCCGTTCGTGACGCCAACGCCGATTTCCTTAATTACCATCGTGCGCAAGTTACTCCAGTTAATTTGTTTGAGTGCCAATCCGCGAATAACTAATGTGGCGGTTTGGTAGCTGCTATTGCCGCTCATGCCAGCGACGATAGGCATGAGTGTGGCCAGTGCGATTATTTTTACGATGGTGCCCTCAAAAACACCAATCACTCTGGAGGCGAGAAATGCTGTACATAGGTTGACAGCAAGCCAAGGAAGACGATTGCGGACACGAGTCCATACGCTGGCGAATAAATCTTCTTCCTCGCGCAAACCAGCGAAATTCAAGCGCTCGCTTTCCGACTTCTCGCGGATAAAATCCATGACCACGTCTACGGTGATACGGCCTAGGAGTTTTTTATCTTTCGTTACCACGGGCGCGGATACTAGATTATAGCGTTCGAACGCTTGGGCGGCGTCGGCAGCGCTGCCATCAGGGTGAAAAGTAACCGCGTCATCGGCCATGACTGCCGCAACGGTGACATCCGGGTTGTGAATCAACAGCCGTTTGAACGGCAAGACTCCTTGCAAAGTGTTGTCTCTGCTAACGACAAACAATTTGTCGGTATGCCCTGGTAGGTCGCCAAGGCGGCGCAAATAACGCAATACTACTTCCAGCGAGATGTCCTCGCGAATTGTGACAAAATCGAAATCCATCAATGCGCCGACAGTATTTTCCGGATAGGACATAGCGGATTGCAGCCGCGCCCGATTCTGCGTACCCAGGGAAACCAGCAATTCCTGAAGGACATCGCGGGGAAGATCTGGTGCGAGATCAGCGATCTCGTCGGTATCCAGTGTTTCGGCGGCGGCCAGCAATTCCTTGCTGTCCATATTAGCGATGAGTGTTTCTCTAACTGAATCAGATACCTCCAGCAGAATTTCACCGTCCCGCTCCGCCTTAACCATATCCCACACGAGCAACCGGTCGTCGATGGGAAGTGATTCAAGGATATACGCGACGTCAGCTGGGTGAAGCTGATCTAACCGCGCTTGTAATTCAGCTAGGTTTTGCTTGTGCACCAGTGACTCGACTAGCGCGTGTCGTGGCATCGCTTGCTTATGCACCAGCGATTCAATGAGCCGGTGTTTGTGCAGCAGGTTATTAACCTGCTCCAGGTTTTCCTGGAGGCCTTCCTTGTTTGGGTGCTGTGCGATTTTAGGCATGGCGATGGGCCTTGCTCTCAGGTTGCGGCGTGGGTGCCATTGTAAGAAAATGGCGCCGTTCCGTCTAACGCTGTTTTATTAAATCAACGTTGGCGTTCGGGAGTGGCTACCATGCGCATCCTGGCCAGAATAATTGCAGCTTTTTTTGCTATCCAGCGATCGCGACGATGGTTATCATAATAGCGTGGATTTGGGATGATCGCTGCCAGCCATGCTGCCTGTGCTGGCGTTAGCTGAGCTGCGGTAACACCGAAATAATGGCGCGCCGCTGCCTGTGCGCCGAAGACGCCGTTACCCCACTCAATCAAGTTAAGATACAGTTCGAGAATCCGGCGTTTGTTCATCGTCTGCTCTAGCATGACAGTGATAAGCGTCTCCTCAGACTTGCGCCAGAGGGTGCGGCGAGGAGAGAGAAAAAGATTTTTCGCCAACTGCTGGCTAATGGTCGAGCCGCCAGCGATAATTTTCCCCGCGCTTAGGTCTTCTCGATACGCTTGTTGGATCCCTTGCCAATCGAATCCGTCATGGTAGATGAATCTGGTGTCTTCGGCGGCTATGACTGCTCGTTTTAGTGTGTTGGCAATATACCAATACGGTACCCAGTGGTGGTAAATTCGCGCATGAATGTTGGTTGTGCGCATTTTTGCCAGCCGTTCTGCCATGAATGCGGTCGTTGTCGGCTGGTGGTTTTTCCAGTACCAGACCTGGACGAAAACCAATGATTGGTAGCTGATAAAGATGAGGAAGACTAGCACGGTGGCGCGTCGAAGCCAGCGCCGCCACCTTAGCATGATTTGAGTAATTTAATTACCGGGGCTGTATCGGGACGGATTCCACGCCATAACGCGAATGATTCTGCCGCCTGCTCTACCAACATACCCACACCATCTGCTATGTGCGATGCGCCATGCGTGGTGGCAAAGTGTAAAAACGGTGTGGGCACCTTCGCGTACATCATGTCGTAGGCGAGCGCTCCTGGTGCAAATAGAGTTTCCGGTAAGGGCGGCAGTTCCCCGTGCAAGCTGCTGGCGGTTGCGTTGATGACTAGCTGGTAGCTATCTGTCAGCGCATTGTAATCGCAGGTGATTATTTCGCCATGGGCGATGAATTGATGTTTCAGCACTTCTGCTCGAGCTAGCGTGCGATTTACTAGTGTTAGTCGAGCGGGGTGTTGGGCTAGCAACGGCTGGAGCACGCCGCGGGCGGCGCCGCCCGCCCCCATTAGCAAAATCGTCTTTCCGCTTAGCGAAAACCCTAGGCGATCCTGAAGATCGCGCACCAGCCCAGCGCCATCGGTGTTATCACCAAGAATGTCGTGGATGCCGAATTGAAGTGTATTTACCGCTTTCGCTAATTGCGCGCGCTTGGTAAGTTGAGTGGCAAGTCGCCACGCGTCTTCCTTGAATGGTACCGTAACGTTCATCCCTTTCCCGCCATCGGTCTGGAATTGGTGCACGGTATCGATAAATTTATCCTGTGGTGCGAGCAATGCTTGGTAGTGTATGTCCTGCCCAGTCTGGCGAGCAAATGCGGCATGAATGGCCGGAGATTTGCTGTGCGCAATAGGATTGCCGATGACGGCGTAGCGATCAGTCATGGCTGTGTGTTTTCCGTGGCTCTTAAAGAGGCAAATTATAGGCAAAAATGTGTTGCCGTCACATCATCTCTGTGAGACATAGCTGCACTGCACTGCGCACTTCGCTAAGATTCCGCTCTTTATCCACGATCAAGGCGATGTATTTCTTGCCACCTTTTCCGTCTTCGACGGTTTCCATGTACTCGCTACACGATAATAATTGCGTGCGGCGCAGAAAGTCATGTTTGTGAGTTCAGGCGTGAATATGGAACTCGGCACGTTATAAATTACCACTGGGTTTTTCAGCTGGTCCCGCGCGCCGTTGACTGGTGTGCCTTACACTATGGGCTGCTGCTCGTTGTGCTGGTTGTCTCGCCACTAACGCATGGCATGGCACCCTTGGCGGATGCTGTGACGTCATTCTATATGGTGCCGTGGAAATCGCTGGTGATCTGCCAGGGCTATCCTTGCGCGGGTCCATTAGCGGCAGCGCTGGTCGCATTCATGATCGTTCGCACGGGAAGGAAGCTTGTCACCGATGCGATAACTGAACTGATTGATACTGGCCGTGCCGCGGGCTAGGTGATTCGGCAGACGTTGTGTGATACGCCAGGTGTACAAGGGCTTCACGCGTTGCGTCCGCTCAAAATGGGTGAGCAAGTGCATCGTGGATGTCCATGTCTTGTGACCCGCGCATCAGTGTGTCGACGGTGCCATTATATTGCTGAGACAGCGTGCGCCCGCCTACGGGAGCATCATTAGGTGCGCGACGCGATGATTCATGTGGTTCGGAGGATGCGCGTGTCCCCATGTCGGAGCCAGCGTTGCCTGGCAGAGATACATTGTCAGTCTATTTACGCGAGTTGGATATTTCTTCTGATGACGCTGGGAGGGGGGGCACTATTTGGATGGTAAGGTGGACGCGGTAGCATTTCTTTTTATTTGTTCGCCGCGCGGATGGCTGCTTTGTGAGCGATGATGAGGAATCACTCTCGTTTTCGCACGGCCCACCTGCACTTGCGTGTCGCACCATGGTGGCGCGTCCGGCATGTTTATGCACCAACAGGATGCGGTCGAATTCGCTGTTATACACGAACTAGTTGTGGCAAAATAGTTTTTTATTCGGCCATCATGGCATGATTCGTGCTGCCGTTGCGTACACAATTTGCAAGCCGTCAACGGGCGGTTCGAACGAGAGTCCAAGGATTAGTTGTTAATTATCGTGATTTACAGGAGAAAAATATGGCGGTCGCCGATGCTTTAAAAATGGTCAAAGAGAACGATGTCAAGTTCGTTGATCTCCGTTTTACCGATACCCGCGGTAAAGAACAGCATGTTTCCGTGCCAGCGCACAAGGTTGATGAGGAATGGTTCGAGAGTGGCCATGCCTTTGATGGTTCCTCTATCGCTGGCTGGAAAGGGATTCAAGCATCGGACATGTTGCTGATGCCGGATCCGGAAACCGCTAATATCGATCCATTTATGGATGAAACCACACTAATTCTTACCTGCGATGTGCTAGAACCTACCGATGGCAAGGGTTACGATCGTGATCCTCGCTCTATCGCTAAGCGCGCCGAAGCTTATCTTAAATCCACCGGTGTTGGCGATGCCGCCTATTTTGGCCCAGAACCAGAGTTTTTTGTTTTTGATTCCGTCACGTGGTCTGCCGATATGTCCGGCACCTTTGTCAAGGTCGAATCCGAGGAAGCGGCTTGGTCTTCCGGCGAAAAAATTGAAGGCGGTAACATTGGTCACCGCCCCCGTGTAAAAGGGGGATATTTCCCTGTGCCTCCCGTCGATTCTTTACAAGATATTCGCTCAGCCATGTGCCTGGCGTTGGAAGATTTGGGCGTGGTGACTGAGGTGCATCATCATGAAGTCGCAACTGCCGGCCAATGTGAAATCGGCACACAATTTGCCAGCCTGGTGAAGCGTGCTGATTGGACACAATTGTTAAAATACGTTGTGCATAATGTCGCCCATTCCTATGGGAAGACGGCGACATTTATGCCGAAACCCATCGTTGGCGACAACGGCTCTGGGATGCATTGCCACCAGTCTATTTGGAAGGATGGTAAAAATGTTTTTTCCGGTAATAGTTACGCAGGTTTATCTGAGCTAGCCCTTTATTACATCGGTGGAATTATCAAGCACGCTCGTGCGCTGAACGCACTCACCAACGCGAGTACAAATTCTTATAAGCGTCTGGTGCCTGGGTTTGAAGCCCCAGTTATGTTGGCGTATTCTGCACGGAATCGCTCCGCCGCTATTCGTATTCCCCACGTGACCAGTCCGAAAGCACGTCGTATCGAAGTACGTTTTCCTGATCCAACGGCTAACCCATATCTCGCGTTCACGGCAATGATGATGGCGGGATTGGACGGCATTCAGAACAAGATCAATCCTGGTGATCCATTGGACAAAAATCTGTACGACTTGCCGCCGGAAGAGGCGCAGTCAATTCCTACCGTTTGCTCGTCGTTGGAAATGGCGCTGGAGTACCTGGATAAAGATCGTGAATTTCTGACCCACGGTGGCGTGTTTTCCAATGACATGATTAATGCATATATCGACCTGAAGATGGAAGAAGTCACTCGTTTCCGCATGACAACCCATCCGGTTGAGTTTGATATGTACTACAGTATCTAAAGACTAGTGTTACGCGGAAGATGGCGGGAACATACGCCAACTTCCGCCAACTTCCGCGTTGGGCGGCGGTTGCGTTGGACCGTTGGCTTGTCATACACTGGGCAGGAGGTTCCTTGCCCCTGACCTAGGGTAGTTGCGCTGGGGATTCTGCTTCATTTTTCCATTTTGCGGCGTTCACCTTATGAAAAGACGCTTTCCATTTTTTCTTTCCTTACTTTTGGTGGGGCTGGTGTCTATCATGGCGCTGCCTGTTCAGGCGGCCATTTACAAGTATGTCGATCGGCAGGGGAACGTTACCTACACCAACATTCCTGTCAAAGGAGCCAAAAGAGTTACACTTAAGCCAATTACAATGATTGCACCGCCACGGTCAGCGAGAGAGATGCCGACGAGATTTCCCCGGGTAAGTGCGCGTACGCAACATAAGCGAGACAATGTTCGCCGCCAAATTCTGGAAAATGAGCTTGCGTCTGAGCGGGCATCGCTTGATACGGCAAGAAAGGCACTTGTGGCTGGGAAGGCAATACGTCTCGGCAACGAACGTAATTATCAAAAATATTTAGACCGAATTCAAAAACTAAAAGACAAGGTCGCTCGGCACGAAAAGAACATCCAAGCATTAAAAAAAGAGCTGGCTATTACCCAATAGTTCCTAGGGATAGTTGACCTCCAGAGGTTAAATTATTTTATTCCTGACGTATTTTCCGCCGTTCATTCCTGTTTAATCCAACAAGAGGCCACAAAACGTGTTTCCGGTATTATTTCCTGGCCTGGAGAACTTAAATACCGCGGTTTTTTTATTTGATTCGTCGTTCCGCGTTGAATATATTAACGCCGCCGCGGAAGATCTTTTCGGTCTCAGCCGAAACCAGGCTGTTGGTCAATCACTCAGGCAGCTATTTGTTGAGGTGGCGGCACTCGAGCTTGATTTGGCTGTTAAGCAGGCGCTGGCACACTCTGTGAGCTTTACCGAACACGAAATTATGTTGGAGACCCCCGGCCACCCCAGCATTTGCGCTACTTGCGTGGTGACGCCGGTGGAAATGGGCACCGTACGGCTGATTATGGAGTTTTTTCCGCTGGATCAACAACTTAAAATCGCTCGGGAAGAGCGGATGTTGCTTCAGCAACAAGAAAACCGTGAACTGATCCGCAACCTTGCGCATGAGATCAAGAACCCTCTCGGAGGGATCAGAGGCGCGGCTCAATTGTTGGAACGGGAGTTACCTCGGCCGGATTTGCTGGAATATACTCAAGTTATTATTAAGGAGGCGGATCGCTTGCAATCGCTGATGGATCGATTGCTGACGCCCCATCGGATTCCACATTTTGCATCAACAAATATTCACGAAGTGCTGGAGCGAGTTCGTTCGCTAAGCATGGCGGAAACGCCGGAGACCATAACAATTCAGCGAGATTATGACCTTAGCTTACCGACACTCATGGCAGATCAAGAACAACTGATCCAGGCGATGTTAAATATCGTGCGCAATGCGGTGCAGGCGATGGATGGCCGTGGCAAAATTATCCTACGCACTCGAGTGGCACGCCAGGTTACCTTAGCGAAAAAACGTTACCCGCTCGCAATTCAAGTGACTATTATCGATAACGGCCCAGGAATCCCCGAGACTATCCGGGAACGTATTTTCTATCCGTTAGTTTCTGGGAAAGAAGGCGGTTCCGGTCTTGGATTGACGTTAGCACAAACCTATATAAATCGTCACCACGGTACTATTGAGTGCGACAGCCGCCTCGGCATCACTAGCTTTATAATAATGTTACCATTCAATTCATGAGAGACAAGGTAAAATTGGGATGATAAAGCCGGTTTGGATTATCGACGATGACCGTTCTATTCGTTGGGTTCTGGAAAAGGCATTAACCCGAGAAGGGGTGGCGTATACTTCTTTTTCTTCGGCGCAAGACGCATTAACCGCACTGGAAACCATGGCGCCACAAGTCATGGTCAGTGACATTCGCATGCCTGGAATATCGGGTTTGGATTTGCTAAAAGCGCTGAAGCAGCGCCGACCCGATACGCCGGTTATTATCATGACGGCCTACTCTGATCTTGACAGCGCGGTTGCCGCTTTTCAAGGAGGCGCTTTTGAGTATCTGCCCAAGCCTTTCGACGTGGATCATGCCGTTGAGTTAATTCGGCGGGCAATTGATGAGAGCTTACGTCAAGACGATTACGATGAGTCCACGGAGCGCGCGCCAGAAATTCTGGGACAGGCACCAGCAATGCAAGAAGTCTTCCGCGCTATTGGCCGCTTGGCGCACTCTCACGTTACAGTGTTGATCACCGGTGAATCAGGTAGTGGCAAGGAATTAGTCGCGAGGGCACTGCATCGCCACAGTCCCCGTGCCGATAAACCACTTATCGCTCTTAACACAGCGGCGATCCCTAAAGACTTACTGGAATCGGAGCTATTCGGTCATGAGCGCGGTGCTTTTACCGGCGCTCAAGCCATGCGACGTGGCCGTTTTGAACAGGCCGATGGTGGCTCGTTATTCTTGGATGAAATTGGCGATATGCCGGCTGATTTGCAAACCAGACTGTTGCGAGTACTGTCCGATGGCCAATTTTACCGAGTTGGTGGACACCAGCCGATTAGGGTCGATGTCCGTGTGATTGCCGCGACGCATCAAGATTTGGAAACGCGCGTCAATGAGGGATTGTTCCGAGAAGATCTCTACCATCGTCTGAATGTTATCCGCTTGCGGTTGCCGCCGTTGCGTGAGCGGCGGGAGGATATTCCGTTACTCACGAAGTCATTTTTGCAGAAAAGTGCGCAGGAGCTAGGTGTCGAGCCGAAACGCTTATCCGACGGCGCGCTTAATTACCTTTTGATGCAACGTTGGAGTGGTAATGTTCGTCAGTTGGAAAACCTTTGTCATTGGCTAACCGTTATGGCGCCAGGACAAAATATTGAGATTAGCGATTTGCCCCACGAATTACGCGCGGGGCAGAGTGTTATTGAGACCCACTGGGTAAAAGCACTCGAGCACGAGGTGGAGATGGCACTTAACCAGGGAACGCCATCTATCATGAGCCATTTCCAGCGGCAGCTAGAAAAAGCGCTGATTATAAAAGCATTGCAACATACTGGTGGACGCCGTGTCGACGCGGCCCAATTTCTTGGTGTGGGAAGAAACACCTTGACGCGGAAAATTCAAGAGTTAAAGCTGGAAGAAAAAGGCCGCGTAGATTAGACGTGCTCCCCTGAGATATTCAGTGTGGCAATGACCGGCGCATGATCAGAAGGGCGTTCCAGGCGACGTGGTGCTTTGTCGATGCGGCAGGCGGTACATTGCTCTGCTAACGGCGTACTTAATAGAATATGGTCGATACGCAGCCCTAAATTACGCCGGAAAGCATTCATACGGTAATCCCACCAGCTATAACTGGCGTTCTCCTGAGGAAAAAGACGGAAGCTGTCTTTTAGCCCTAAGTCTAGTAGTGCTTGCAGTGCGGCTCGCTCCGGCGGACTGTACAGAATTTTCCCTTCCCATGCCGCTGGGTCGTAGACGTCACATGCCTGCGGTGCGATATTGAAGTCACCCAATAATGCCAATCGAGGATGACGCGTAAGTTCAGTTTGTAGCCAACGATGTAGTGCCGCTAGCCAGCGCCGTTTGTAATCATATTTGTCGGAATCTACGCATTGGCCATTGGGAACATAGACGCAAACGATACGTATTCCCGCGATGGTTGCCGCGAGTACCCGCTTTTGCGGGTCGACCCAGTCAGAAATAGCGTTAGCCGCTTCATGAATGGGAGTCTTGCTGAGGATTGCGACACCATTATAGGTTTTTTGACCGCGATAAATAGCATGGTAGCCCGCAGCATGAAATGCCGCCACGGGGAAGATAGGATCTTCCAACTTGGTCTCTTGCAAGCAGACTACGTCTGGTTGTTGGACGGCAAGCCAGTCCAACAAGTGCGGCAACCTCACCCTTAGGGAGTTAAGATTCCAAGTTACTAACTGCATTATTTTGTTAAGAGGGGGTAGGTGTGCGGCTGGGAGCGGCGCGCTGTGCCGTTGCGTGGATAGCCCGCAGCATCGAGTATTGCATTCCAGCGGCTACTAAGGAACCCCGTGAGCGGCACCGCGTTACCCACAACAAGCACTGGAACCTCGAGTTTTCCGATTAATCGTTTCAGTTTTTTGGCGATTTTGGGGTCGGATGGATTTTGGGTGGTATAAGGAATTCCTCGTTTGGCCAGTAACGTTCGTGCTTGTTGGCAGGGGTTGCCACAATGCGTAATAAATAAAATAACAGGATACTTTTGCGCTGCCTCCTGTGTAGCATAAGGAAGCTTTGTGTTCTCCACCACGTTGGGGGTTAGCTTTTTCTCTTGGACATTTCGCGCAGTAGGTGGTGGTGGCGTATCCGTATAATGAACCGTTCCTTGTGGATCTATCCAGCGATACAGCGCGGCATTGGCGGTTATCGCAGTAAATCCCAGCAGCAGGCCCGCTAGCATAGCCTTCATTAAATACGAAGTCCTTTTAATCGCTTACGGTAATAATGTTCACGGAGAATCATGCCCAGAATGAACCCTAACAGTAACGATATCGCACCAACGACGAGGGTTAACTGTTTAGCGTGAGTCAGCGCGATGTTTTGTTGTTGTAGCGTCACTTCGCTGCGGGCGAGTTGTTTACGCGTTGATCGGATTGTTCGCTGTGCGCCCTGAAGTGCCGTTTTGCATTGTGCTAGCGGTGCGGATAAGTCGGGGACGACGGGCTTGATCACCGTCGTTGCTGTGGGTGGAGCGTCGACGAGCAGGCGCAAGGCAACCCAGCCTTCTTTGCCGTCAGCCGTCTTTATCTGGGCGTAACGGTTCTTTGTCTTTAGTACTTCGACTTTCGCCTTGGGTTTAAGTACCGTGATGACCGGATATGTTTCCGCTTTTCCGCTGCGTAGGTTAGCGTAAACATTATCTTTTACTTCTGCGTATTGTCCGGCTACTGCGACCACGCTGGTCAGTATCAACACCAGAAATAAAAGCGATCTCATCCCGTTAGGCCGTTTTCATATAAGCGATGGTAAAAGATAAGCTTACCCTCATTCTATAGATTTTGAAAAGTAACACCAAATTCTCCGCCTTGAGCTGAGGAGTGAACGTCTCCTCCTCCGAAGAAAAACACGGGCCACCGGTTGTGGTGGTCCCTAAGGGATTAAATTATTCTGTACGATTCGTGGAGTTACGAAGATCAACAGTTCTGATTTATTGTCCACTTTCTGGCTGTTGCGAAAGAAGAAGCCGACGACGGGAATGTCGCCTAGTAACGGTACCTTGGTCACCGTATTACTTTCGGTTTGCGTGTAAATTCCGCCGATGACTACCGTGCCACCGTTTTCTACCAAGACTCGCGTATCAATTCGCTTGGTATTGATAGCTGGCCCGGCGGCCGTATTTTGCCCGATGCTGTCTTTGCTAACACGGAGATCCATGATGATGTTGTTGTCTGGTGTAATTTGCGGTTTTACCTTCAGGCTCAGCGTCGCCTTCTTGAAAGACACGCTAGTGGCGCCGCTACTGGTTGCTTGTTGGTAGGGAATTTCAGTACCTTGTTCGATGGTGGCCTCCACCTGATCAGAGGTAATCACGCGTGGATTGGAAATGATTTTTCCCTTACCGTCGGCTTGCAGGGCGCTCAGTTCTAGATTCAGGAAGCGAGTGGCCCCCGCTTTGAATAATACTAGCGACAGAGCTCCGGCGCGAAGTCCGCTGAGCCCGGCGGCTGGTAGGTTGACGTTGAGCGATTGATTGTTAAAGGTGGGGATGATCGTTGATTGTCCGGTATGGTAGCCCGAGTTTTCCAGTTGGCCGCCGACGACGACACGCATATCCTTGCTCCCCAGTCGGCCCAGTGATGAGCCTTGACCGCCTTGTTGGTTGATGCCGAGGCGGGCGCCGAGGTTCCGAGAGAAGTTGTCGGTGGCTTCGACGATTCGAGCGTCGATCAGCACTTGTTTCACTGGTATGTCAATTTTGTTAATAAGTTTCCGAATCTCGGCCAGCTTGCTCGGTGTGTCCTGTACGAACAACATATTGGTGCGGTCGTCTCGTACCACGCTGCCGCGCTTGGAGAGTATCGGCCGCTTGCCGCCGCTCAACAACGCTTGTACTTTTGCGGCTTTTTGATATTTCATCTGGAACGACTCGGTTTGCAGCGGTTCTAGCGCTGAAATCTGCTGCTTGGATTCGAGTGCAAGTTTTTCCTGGGTGGCTAGCTGGTCACGTGGCGCAATCCAAATTACATTACCGGAGCGCTTCATCGCCAGCCCCTTGCTTTGCAGAATAATGTCCAACGCTTGATCCCAGGGCACGTCTTTTAACCGTAAAGTGAGGTTGCCGGTCACTGAATCGCTGGTGACGATGTTGAGCCCGGTAAAGTCGGCGATAACCTGGAGTACGGCGCGTACTTCGACATTCTGGAAATTTAGTGAGAGTTTTTCACCTGCGTATACTTTTTTTGTGGCCGTAAGTGATTCTTTCTTTGCCTGGCGAACGTCGATAGTAAAGCGACGGCCTGTTTGGTACGCCGAATATACCCAGTCACCCTTAGGCGAAATAATCATCTGCACGTTGTCGCCATTGGCAAAGGTATCGATGGTCTTAACTGGCGTACCAAAATCGCTAACATCGAGACGGCGCTCCAGCACGCGAGGCAGGGAAGTATTGTTGAATCTCACCACGATATCGGTTCCCTGCTTGCGGATGTCGATTCCCGTCGCACTATCGGACAAGGAGACAATAATCCGCCCAGCGTCGCTGCCGCCACGGCGGAAATTTACGTCGCGCAAACTATGTTTTTGCGCGCCAGGCCGCGATTCGGCGAAGCGTGAGGTGAGGTTCGTCATTTGTGCTGTGCGCGCGCTCGGTTGAAGGACGATGCGTAGGCGGCGACCGGCTATAGTGGTTTTATAGCCGGCGGGTTGGCTCAGTGTGATGACCATCCGCGTCCGGTTGCCAGCTTGCACAACGTTGAGCCTGTTTAGCAGTCCCTTTTTGAGGGTGATGCGACTATTATTTAATTGGTTAGTTGTGCCGTGAAAATCTAGGACGATACGCGGCGGGTTATTCACCGTAAATCCCACAGGTACGGTTTTGAGCGGTTGTCGCAAGCTGACGATAAT
>VAOX01052050.1_pt1 | contig 19164 bp, 15 predicted proteins | sample 3393891 | NCBI WGS metagenome assembly VAOX01 (sample SAMN08290429, study PRJNA428436) | hydrothermal vent metagenome | isolation source: Deep-sea hydrothermal vent chimney | place: Indian Ocean: Southwest Indian Ridge | depth 2822 m m | reverse complement strand
GCAATTTGAGGTGTAACGCCATCACCGAACGGGTGAATAACGAAACTATAGAATATTCAATACTCTCAATAACTTACCGCACTGTTGCGTGGTCAACTGATAAATTTAGGATAAACATACTCCCAGGTTATACTGCTTATCAATATAAAACCCACAAAAAAAGGCGCAACCAGAGTTGAGCCTTTTTTATTTACTATTTAAACCCCGCAAGGCAGGCATTCAAACCTTATAGTAATCACTCAACTTATTTAGCCACTATATCATTCAACTGTTTAGATTGAATCATCAGTCCATCAAGCCCGGCTTCTTTAGCGCTCTTACCATAAGCAACTGCCATCAGCGTTGAGTAGTAGGTAACAGGAATATTAAATTTAGTGCCGTAGGTAGCATTAATATCCTTCTGATACGCTTCAACATTCAGCTGACACACAGGGCAAGGTGTCACAATCATATCCGCGCCATTATCATAGGCCGCTTCAATAATACCCTTAACCAGTGCCTGTGATTTTTCAGGCTCAGAAAAAGCCAGTGCGCCACCACAGCAGGACACTTTCTTTTCATATGTCGTACAGGCTTCTGCACCCATGGCTTCTACCATATTGTCCAGATATTTTGGATTCTCAAATGACTCACCATCAATACCAAATGGACGGTTAGTCTGGCAACCCACATAGCCTGCGATTTTGATGCCTTCCAGTGGCTTAACCACTTTCTCTTTCATCGCGTCAAAACCTACATCTTCAACCAGCACTTCGGTGAAATGACGTACTTTGGGCATTTCTTTAGATATTTCCAGATGTGCTTCTTTCAGTGCCGCTTCTGTGCCTTCACGAATTTCTTCGCTACCTTCAATACGCTCTTTGGTTTCCCGTGTCGCCAACCAGCAGGCTGCACAGGTAGCCACTATTTCCTGACCGGGGTTGCTCTTTTCAGACAATGCAATATTACGTGCCGAAAGTGCCAGCCGAGGTAACTCACCACCACCGGAATACCCGATAGACGCAGAACAACAGTTCCAGTCTGGAATTTCGTTGAGTTTAATATCCAGTGTATCGCATATTGCGTTTACCGAAATTTGTAAATTAGATCCAGAGGTGCCTTTCTGTGAAGAACAGCCCGGGTAAAATGAATATTCTTTAGCCATTGTGTTCTCCTATTTGTTTCCAGCCGAATTGCCGGAAATGCGCGCTTCTTCAATTTCCTGCGCTTTTTTAATCATGGCTTTAAGGCCCGATTTGTCTTTAATGCTGTGCCCGCCAAGCATTTCCATTGGGTTTAGTCGTTTGGCTTTATACATGCCCAGGCCTAAACCTGTCGCGGCCAGTGCATTTTTAACACCCTGAACAAAGCCATCAAGAAAATACAGCGCAATACCCAGCTTCAATTCATTTACACGACCATTGACCATCAGATTGTCCCAGAACTTCTGCGAGAACCTTAAGGTTGCCTGGTTTTTAGGTGCAATGCCCAGACGTTTGGCATAGTGCGCCAGTCCGTGCATAATGTGCGTTATAGGCAGTTCACGCGGGCAGCGTGAAATACAGTTATAACATGAGGTACACATCCACATCGATTCTGATGATAATACTTCTTCGCGCTTACCCGCACGAATCATCATAAACAGCTCCTGTGGCGTGTGCTCCCAGTAAGGCCCCATTGGGCATGAGCCGGCACATACGCCGCACTGCATGCACATTTTAACCCAGTCGCCTTCTTCTACATTCGCTTCAACTTCTTTGAGGAAGTTATTACGATATTTTTCAACCATCTGGCTATTAGTATCACTCATAATTAACTCCTCTTAGAATTTGAATGGGCTCATGCCGATCTCTTCTATGGTTTTCGCCATATCGTTGATCAGCTCAGCTGTGCGGGCTACATCGGTAATGGCCACTTCATAAGTCGCAACCCGTTCTTTTTCAAGATTCAATGTTTCCAGTGTGTCAGCAATTTTACTCATCCGCATATGGGCAATTTCAGAGCCTTTCACAAAGTGACACTGATAATCATCACCCTTCTGGCAACCCATTAAGATAATGCCGTCAAAACCCGAGTTTAGTGCATCGGTTAGCCAGATGGTATTCACAGACCCCAGACAACGAATAGGCACTACGCGCGTAAATGCACTGTACTCCAACCTGTTCTGTGCCGCCATATCCAGTGCAGGGTAGGCATCATTTTCACAGGCCAGCACCAGAATACGTGGCTTTTCATCAAATTCGTCCGGAATATCTACATTTTTAATTTGCTGACCAACAGTATCAATCGAGTAGTTTTCAAATGAGATAACACGTACTGGACAGGCACCCATACAGGTTCCACATCGACGACAACGTGATTCGTTATAGGATGGAAAACCTTTCTCATCTTCGTCAATCGCACCAAATGGGCACTCAACGGTGCAACGCTTACACTGCGTACAACCTTCTATACGGAATGTTGGGAAGCTCAAATCACCTGAGCGCGGGTGCGCTGCCGCACCTCTGGATGCATTTTCTACTTCAAGGATGGCTTTCATCGCCGCACCCGTTGCATCAATTGTTGACTGCAAGCTGTCCATTGGACGGCGAACCGGGCCCGCTGAATAAATGCCGGTACGGCGTGTTTCATAGGGGAAACAAATGAAATGCGAATCAGTAAATCCGTGTTTCAGGTGAGGTAAATCAGTGCCCTGGCGATAATCAAGGTTCAGTATTGAATCAACGGTAACCTCAACTTCCATTGGCATTTCTTCGCCGGCAGCTTCCGCTGCCGCTCTGGCTTCATCTAATGCATATGGATTCGGGCCTGAGTTTGGTTCCTGCCCCGTTGCTAATACCACCAGGTCAGCCGGCATTGACTGATCTTCATTCAGTATTTTATCATTAAAGTTAACGGTTAATTCACTGCCGTTTGCTTCAATGGTACTCACTGAAGATTTAGTAAAAATAATGCCTTTTTTCTGTCCCGCACGGTAAAAATCTTCACCGCCCGCACCCGGCGTACGTAGATCGTCATACATAATAACGGTATCTACATCGGGGTTTGAATCTTTAAAGTACATGGCCTGCTTTATACTGGCTGTGCAGCAGAAACCTGAACAGTAAGGCAGATAACCTTCTTTATCACTACGCTGACCAGCACATTGCACAAACACGACACTCTGCACTTCTTTGCCATCTTTACGCTTGATCGGGCCACCATTGGCTTCTTTTGCCAGAGCTTCTAATTCCAGCTGCGTAATAACATTTTCAGATTTGTCGTAAGCAAACTCAGTGAGTTTATTTGCATCAAACTGCTTCATGCCCGATGTCTGTACAATAGCACCCATGCTAACATGGGTTGTAGCGCCGCTTTCAGTTGAAATATCAACATCGAAACGACCTGGCGCACCGGCTGTTTTAGTGACTGTGGAATTCAGGTGAACCGTGATCTTCGGATCAGCATCGACCTTCGCAATTAAATCAGCTACCGTTGTATCTTCTGGCTCTGCATAGGGCATTGTCGTTGCAACACGCTTATACAGCTGCCCCATAACACCGCCCAGCTCGCCGGTTTTCTCAACGATGGTTGCAGGATATCCCGCAGCCGACGCTTCAATGGCCGCTGTCATGCCGGAAATACCGCCACCCACAACCAGTATGTTTTTATTCAGTTCCTGCTCACCGGATTTCTGCGGCAATTTCTGAAACTTCGACTCGGCACAGGCCATGCGAATGTAATCATCGGCCATTTCCTGTGTGGTTTCATTGGCTTCGTCATTGTCCGGGCGTACCCAGATAACACCTTCACGCAGATTAGCGCGGGAAACCGTTACATTCTGAAAATTGAAAGCTTCAACTTTTGCACGCCGTGAGCATGCGCCCAGAATAACGTGACTGGTTTCACCGGAGTCAATATCCGCCTGTATCATGGCAACGCCTTCGGCACTGCACAAAAAGTCGTGTGATTTGGCAAATTTAGCTTTGCCATCACGGGTTGCTGTTTGCTCAAGCTGGCCGCAATCGAGTCGATCGCCAATACCACAGCCTTTACAGATGTATGCACCCATTAATAATTCGTCTGCCACTGTTTAGCCCTCCGATCCTGCTACGCGATTAACCACCTGAATAGCTTTTAATGCACAAGCTGTTGCACTTTGAACCGCACGGTTCACGTCAAGCGCATCAGATGCACAGCCCGCAGCGAATATACCGCCATTGGTGCCGTCATTTTCTATATAACCATGCTCATTAATACTCACATCCCCCGGTAATGTTGATGCATCCAGGCCGGGTTCCATACCAATCGCCAGAACAACCAGCTCATGTGGTGTGGCATAACGATTGTAGCCTTCTGTATCTACACCCTGCAATACAGGGTTATCATTTTCACCCAGGGTGATGTTGGCCACTTTGGATTTAATGAAACTGACATTTTTATCCGCCTGTACCTTTTTGTAGAAATCTTCAAAGCGGTCAATAGCGCGAATATCAATGTAGTAAATCGTAGATTTGGCATCCACTTCTGAAGCATAAGTTGTTTGTTTTAAACTCGCCATGCAGCAGATGCGTGAACAATGCTTCAGGTGATTGCGGTCCCGTGAACCGGCACACTGAATAAAGGCAATGTCCTTCGCTTCCTTAGCATCCGATGGACGCAGGATTTTGCCGCCTGTTGGCCCCATGGGATCATTCATGCGCTCAAATTCTACTGAAGTGATAACATTTGGATAACGATCATAGCCATAAGGCTGAATCTTATTCGCATCATAGGGACGCCAGCCCGTTGCGTAAACCACTGCGCCAACTTTTAGCTCCACCGTTTCTTCAGCCATATCAAGCTCAATCGCATCAACCGGACAGGCGGCTTTTGCTTTTTCGGCATCATCCGTGCCGATCATCGCGGGATCAAGAACATATCGCTCAGGCAGTGCCATACGATGTGGCAGATAGGCACCTTTGTGCTTGCTCATGCCATAGTTATGCGCGTCGTCGAACTCTGCTTCAACCGCTTCACCACAGGCACCGCAGGCTGTGCATTTTTCATTTACATAGCGTGGACTGATTTTCACAGTCGCAGTGTAATTACCTTCTTCACCTGTCAAAGATTCAACTTCAGACAATGTAAGAATCGTAATATTGGGGTTCATCTTTGTGCGGCGCTGGTTTATTTCCAGGCCACAGGTGGGGAAACACAGTTTTGGAAAGTATTTATAAAGCTGGGTAATACGGCCGCCTACATAGGCACGTTTTTCCACCAGTATAACCTGCTTTCCAGCTTCAGCAGCTTCCAGTGCAGTGGTCATACCACTTACACCACCACCGACGACTAAAATAGTCTCATTCGTTGCGACGACATCCGTCATTGATAATCCTCCGAAGCGGATAGTATTCATTTTATATAAATGGCTATAGCGAGCATTTGATATCCAGCAGATAAAACACGCTTATTCGCCAGTCTGATTCTGTGGCGTAACAATACTCTTTTGTGGCTTTTTTCTCTACCTAATTAATGTGTTTTAAAATTGAAGTTTCCGATAGCGGAATAGAAAAGTTTTATATATAACAAAAAAGATCGGTTTGAGGGTGTTTCTGTAGAATATCGCCGCAAAATGGTACTGTATAGAACTTAATATTACCTGCTAACAGGAATAACAAGCATTCTCATTTAATTATTCACTTATACTTGCTTTCAGGTTTCCCTGTGATAAATTTTCAGCACTGAATACCTTCGAGCAGCTCACATACTGCCTGGCGACTTCCTCCCACGGTAGTGGCTTACTATAATAGTAGCCCTGCAACCTCTCTACACCCAGATCACACATTGCCTGCTCACACGCCTGCGTTTCGACACCTTCTGCGACCAGCTCCAGCCCAAGCGAGCGTCCCATTGCAACAATGGTTTCAAGCATAATATGCCCATCCTGGTTTGCATGGCGCTGGACAAACGACATATCAATTTTAAGCTCATGGATCGGCAGATTATGCAACAGAGACAAAGAGGAGTAGCCCGTACCAAAATCATCCAGCGACAGCATAAAACCGGTTACCCTGAGTGCCTCAAGAATTTCCTTTGCTCTGACAATACCAATCTGTGCCAGACTTTCTGTAATTTCCAGTTTTATCTGCTCGGGCTTTATGTTGTATTTATCTGCCAGCAACTTAACCCCGACATTAAAATCCCCCTGCATTAATTGCCGGTTAGACAAATTGACTGATAAAACAAGGCCGCATTGACAATGGTTCGCCACCGACGAGAAATCTTTACATGCTTTTTCCAGCACCTGTTGACCCAGCTCCTGAATTAACCCCATATTTTCAGCCATCGGAATAAAAACACCGGGACTGACCCAGCCACATCTACTGTCATGCCAGCGAGCCAGTGCTTCAAAACCACAGACTCTTTTATCGTCTGATGAAATAATTGGCTGATAAAAAACCTGGATAAGGCCGTCTTTTACCGCCTGACTAAAGCGATTCGTCATATCAAAGTCATAATAACCCAGATTACTGTCCCGCATCTCGGTATAAATCTGCACATTATTCCTGCCCTGCTCCTTGGCAAAATAAAGTGCCTTGTCTGCCTGCACCAGTAGACTCTCGGAGGTTCTCGCATCGTCAGGGTAGAGCGCACCTCCAATGCTCAGTGTTACCACAGCATCAAAGCCTTCCACAACCAGCTCATCCTCCAGCTGGTGCATTAGAGATTCGGCCACATCCCGGATATCAGCAGCATGCTTAAGCTCAGGGAGTACCACCACGAATTCATCTCCACCCCAACGAGCAAGGGTATCCGTTGCGCGCAATCGTTGCTGCATAATTTTACTAACGGATACCAGCAGGTAATCCCCTGTTTTATGCCCATGAACATCATTAACCTGTTTAAAATTATCCAGGTCAATAAATAACACCCCCATACTGGACTGGCTTCTCCTGGCCTGAGACAACGCCAGCTCTATTCTCTCTTCCAGTAATACCCGATTTGGCAAACCGGTTAACGCATCATGCATCGCCATGTGCGTGATTTGTTTTTCCTGCAGGTAAGCCTCGGTAATATCACGTAAAACGCCCCTGATACGCACCTCCTTCTCATCAATCTGCTCCCGCATAAACTGACCGCCAACCCAGTGCTCAGAATGGTCTTCCCGGTTGAAACGAAATCGCACACGATGCACCCTGTCCTCAGAAATAAGTACCTGGCGCAGCATCTCTACGACCTGCGGCTGATCTTCCTCATTTACAAATGATATAAATGAAGCATTACAGCTGCTAATATCTGAAACATCTGCACCAATCAGCTTGAACCATCCGTCAGAGGCAGCAATAATTTCACCATCAACTGAAATTTCCAGTACCGCCTCATTCAGCAGATTCAGCGTTTTCATATAGTTATTCTGTATCGCGGCAGATTTCTGGGCCGTTTCGCTCAATGCGGTGATTTCATCCAGCTCGCTGCGAAAACCAATGAATTTAAGTATTTTTTCCATCATGCAGAAACGCGTAATGCCTGACTGGAACAGATTTAAGCTGACAAAAAACAGAAATCCCAGCAGTAATAACAAATAATCACCAAAATAGTATATTAATACCCCGATAATGCTAATAAAAAAACCGGCAATCGTCCGTATTGAGGGTTCTATATAGGGAAACCCTCTGTTTTTGTCTGAATTTGAACTACAGGACATAAAATATAAGCCGGAAAACAGGTAACATACCTGAGTATTGACGATATCTGCGTTTTTTCAAGCCTGAACCTCACTTACTGCTGTATTTATATGCAGAAAAAATCGCCCATAATTTATATTAGTCATTTATATTTACCCTTAATTTACATGCACTTAAAAAAACATTTAATAAAAAAAGCATTAACAGGTATACTGATCGGCGTTAAACCTCCCCCCCCCCAGAGGAACAATCGTTATAGCATTCAGCCAGGCTCTGTCTCTATAACACCAGAAGATGCACCAGGCAATGCTCTGCTATGCAGAGCCATGTGGGTAAAATTATCTCTGAAATAATAATGGCAAAATTCTCAACTGGGGTATTTATATGTTTTTTCACCATCTCTCGCAACGCTCCTGTAAGAGCCTGCTTATCTCTGCAATGATGTTACTGGCACTATTGCCATTTATTGCAGACCATCCACTGGCGGCCAAATCATCCAATAAAAAAAATGAGCCTGTTGAAGTACTAAAAGGCTTCGAGCATCTCTCCAGGGAAAGTGCGCAGTGTGTTTCCTGCCACCGTGAAAAAACCCCGGGCATTTACCAGATGTGGGGCGATTCAAAACATTACCGCGCTAATGTTGGCTGTTTTGAATGCCACAAAGCCAATCCATCCGATAAAGATGCCATAAAACACAAAGATCAGGTCATATCTGTCATTGTATCCCCCAAAGACTGTAGCAAATGCCACGAAAAAGAAGTCAGAGAATTTGATGCTTCACATCACGCAACGGCAGGCAATATCCTTGGCTCGCTGGATAATGTACTGGCGGAGGTCGTAGAAGGCGCACCCACATTGCACGGCACATCACCTGTGGTCACCCTGGGCTGCATGGGATGCCACGGCTCAATTGTTCGAGTTGAGTCCGATGGCTCGCTAAACGCCGCCAGCTGGCCCAATACCGGCATTGGCCGAATTAACCCGGATGGCTCGAAAGGTGCCTGCTCTGCCTGCCACCTGCGACACAGCTTTTCTGCCGAGCAGGCCCGCCACCCGGACAACTGTGGCCGCTGCCACCTGGGCCCGGATCATCCACAGAAAGAGATTTATGAAGAGTCGGTTCACGGTGTCGCCTTCCGAGCCAATATAAATAAAATGAATATGGGTTCTTCCAAATGGATTGCCGGCGAAGACTATAATGCAGCCCCCACCTGTGCGACCTGTCATATGTCGGCCACCAAAGACTTGCCTGTAAGCCACGATATTGGCAGCCGCATATCGTGGAATCTACGCGCACCGGTTTCCTTTAAGATCGACGAAAAAGCGATTAAAGCGGGCAAAAAAGTAAAACCCTGGCTGGAACGTCGCAAGGACATGAAGAGCGTTTGCAGCTCATGCCATGGCAGAAACACAGTGGACAATTTCTACGAGCAATTTGATGCCTTTATAGAGCTGTTCAATGATAAATTTGCGATACCCTCAAAACAACTCATTACGATTATCAAAAAAGAAGGCCTGATTGACAGGACCAAATTCAATGATGAAATTGAATGGACTTATTTCTACCTCTGGCATCATGAAGGCCGTCGCGCTCGCCACGGTGCCGCCATGCTCGCTCCGGACTATGTTCACTGGGAAGGCATGTTTGAAGTAGCCCACCGCTTTTATTTTGAAATGGTGCCACAGATCAAAGAACTTATTAAAGAAGCTCGCGAGCACAATAACAAAAAAGGTGCTGACAGGGTTCAGGCCAAACTGGACGAGATTCTGAACTCAGAAATGCACCGCTGGTTTCTTGGCAAGAAACCACCTGAATCCTGGTCTCCCGAAGACAGTGATAATCACGGTTTTAAAACCTCTAAAAAGTAACTGTTTTCCATTTCACACGATTTCAGCCAGCGCTGGAATCGTGCCCGGAAAAACCACAAAAGCCCGGTTCCTCACCATCTCAGTATGCCTGAACACAAAAGCACGCCAGGCACACTACAGGGCGGCATTACAGAATGTTAGCTTTGCGCTAATACGCAAAATTTACGGCACAAAGTATGTTTAAAAAAATAGTATTATGTTTCATTTTATTTTCATCTCCCGTCCACTCTGTGGTTGTGAAAACTGCGCCCAGTACAGATGTCTCTGATAAAAAATGCCTGGAGTGCCATGGAATAAAAGGCTTTTCAACCATCGATGAGAAAGATGGGCGGCGAACAAAACGCCCACTCGATGTAAACCATAATGCTATGAAACAAAGCCTCCACGGCAAACTTGAATGCGTGGAATGCCATACAGATATTAAAGAATTACCACATAAAAAAGAAAAAATCGGTTCTACCGAAACACACCCCGCACAGCTAAAAACACTCAAACTCAAGGCCGTAGACTGTGTATCATGCCATGAAAAACTAAAACCCGTTGTTAGCAAACAAAAGCACAGGTCATCAGGGAGAAGATCAGGTTACAACAGCAGAACACCTGATGCCATTTTGCAGACAAAAAACTATCGGCGCTCTGTTCACGGCGACCCGACAAAAGACAATAACGCTCAATGCAACACCTGCCATACAGCTCACTATGTATTTAAATCAACAGATCCCAGAGCCCTGAACTATCGAGAAAACTCACCTCAGATGTGTGGTGAATGCCACCAGAAAGCACTCGATCATTATAAAAAATCCGTGCACGGCGCTGCACTTAAAACCCCCTGGAAAGGCGACAGTGCCACCTGCACAGACTGCCACTCCACACATGATATTACAGAAGCAAAAGGCCTTGATGCTCACCGTATCGTAACTCGAAACTGCGGCAACTGCCATGAGAAAGAAGTCAGCAGCTACATGTCAACCACTCATGGCCAGCTGGCCTGGCTTGGCAACGAAAAGGTTGCTCGATGCATAGACTGCCACAGGGGGCACGATACACAAAAAATAAGCAGTCCCGAATCAATGATCAGTGATTCCAATATTCTAAACACCTGCAAAGAATGTCACAAAAACGCAAATAAAAAAATAACACAATACCATCCACACGGCAACACTTCAGATTTCGAAAAGTATCCTGCAATGTATGTTGTTGGAAAATTGATGGTCGGCATTGTTATTCTGGTATTGATTTTCTTTTATACCCACTCAATTCTATGGTTTATTCGTGAATACAAAGAACGCTCTATCATCTGGTATACCGAAAACTCCAGATCAATGCCGGTACATGTTAAACCCGAAAAACCACACAGTAATGTGCATTTCCAGCGTTTCTCACTCTACTGGCGATTAAACCACTGGGCGCTCGCTTTATCAGTAATGACACTCACACTCACCGGTATGGCCGTTATGTACCCCGACACCGACTGGGCTACAGGGCTGGTCAATTTACTCGGCGGCACTCATGTATTTGGCATTATTCACCGTATTGCTGGCGTAATTTTCCTAAGCTCGGTCTTTGGCCATGGCATTGTCGTGTTGTTAAAACTGCTCAGAAAAGATAAATTTGAATGGTTTGGCCCCGACTCATTACTGCCTCGCTGGAAAGACTGGGACGATATGAAAAACATGTTCCGCTGGTTTGTCGGCAAGGGCAAACAACCCCAGCTGGATCGCTGGACTTACTGGGAAAAATTTGACTACTGGGCCGTTTACTGGGGTGCAATCGTCATTGGCCTGTCGGGTATCATTCTCTGGGCATCACCTACATTATTAAAATACCTGCCTGGCTGGGGCTTTAATGTGGCAACCATCGCCCACGGCGTTGAGGCTTTTCTCGCTGTAGCCACTTTGTTTGTTGTACATTTTTTCAACAACCACTTCCGTCCTGAAAAATTCCCTCTGGATACCGTTATGTTTAGTGGTAGCTGGGACCTTGAAGAGTTTAAACATGAGCGCCCACTGGAATACGCTCGATTAAAAGAAAGTGGCGAACTGGAAAAACACCTGGTTAAGCCGCCCTCTAAAAAAGCCAATGTCATTTTTCATATAATCGGTTTTACACTGCTGGCCACAGGCTTAACATTGCTGGCAATGGTCGTTATCGGATTTATTAAGCACGGACTTGTTTAAATCTGGATTAATCAGTTGGGTCACGAAAGTCTGCACAACTTCCTGGTTCGTATAGCTATATGAAAAAAGTGCTTATCACCAATAAAAGGTGACTTCACATTTTTTCATTACGCTATCCAGATCAATGACTTGCACATTTTTTTCGCGCCAACTGATTAATTCAGGTTAAAAGCTCACCAGCTGTTTGCCTTAACCCCCATGCCCTGTGGATCTTCAGGATTAAACCAGTCGAGCTTTTCCTTAAGGGATACCACTTCGCCTACAATAATCAGAGTAGGTGGCTGGAACTGATGATTTTTCACAGTTTCTTCCAACGTATCCAGTGTCGCAATAATCGTTTTCTGCTCAGGCGTTGTGCCCTTTTGTACCAGTGCAACCGGCGTAGATGCGGGCATGCCATGCGCTATCATTTCCTTGCACAAAGTAGGCGCACCATGTAATCCCATATAAAAAACCACGGTCTGATTGGGCTGAGCCAGTGCCGGCCAGTTCAAATCCACTGTGCCATCTTTTAAGTGTCCGGTCACAAAAACGCAGGCCTGAGAATAGTCTCGATGTGTTAATGGAATACCCGCATATGCAGCACAACCCGCTGCTGCGGTAATACCCGGCACCACCTGAAAAGGTATACCTTCCTGCGCCAGCAATTCAATTTCTTCACCTCCTCTGCCGAAAATAAAGGGGTCTCCACCCTTAAGGCGCAATACACGCTTGCCCTCTTTCGCCAGACGCACCAGCAGCTCATTAATATTTTCCTGTTGCATGGTATGCTTATCGCGGGCTTTGCCCACATAAATCCGCTCAGCATCACGGCGCACCAGCTCACGAATCGCAGGGGATACCAGACGATCATAAACCATTACATCACAGGATTGCATCAGGCGTAACGCTCGAAATGTCAGCAGGTCGGGATCACCCGGGCCAGCGCCAACCAGGTACACTTCACCTTTAAACTGAGGGTTTGCATCTGCTTTATCAATGGCCTTTTGCAGCTCTTTGCCCGCTTCTTCATCATGGCCACTGAACACCCGGTCGGCCACAGTGCTTTCCAGTATAGATTCCCAGAATGCCCGACGCTGATCTACATTGGTAAATTTAGCCTTCACCTTCTCACGATAATTAGACACCAGTGCGCCCAGGCGACCATAAGCAGCGGGGATACAGCCTTCGAGCTTCGTGCGAATCATTCTGGCCAGCACGGGCGATGCACCGCCTGTAGAGATAGCAATCTGCACCGGAGAGCGATCCACAATAGAAGGTGTAATAAAGGAGCACAGTTGCGGGTCATCAACTACATTGACAGGAATACCGCGCGCTTTAGCTCGCTCAGACACCCGCTGGTTAATTGAGCGATTATTCGTTGCTGCAATAACCAGCACCGGTTTTTCAATATCGCCATCTTCAAAATCACGCGCCACATGAATTATTTCCCCATTGTCCAGCCACTCAGCAAGCTCCCTCGACAGCTCGGGAGACACAACCGTAACCGTTGCCTGCGCCTTTAACAGCAGGGAAACCTTACGTGCAGCAACCTCCCCACCACCAATAACCAGACAGGGTTTTTGCTTAACATCAAAAAATATGGGTAGAAAATCCACGTAGATTCCTTAAATTGGGCCTGTTAATAGAGCGTTAACTCTCTATTATAGTTATAACCATAAGGCTGGTCTATACCCCATAAGCAAGAGAATAGTCTGATGTCTTTTCTGATACACAGTCATCGAAAAATTATTTTTTGATGGCCGACTCCTGGATTATGTTAAATTCTGACACACGACTGGTATATTTTTTAACCTGGATTAATTAACAACAAAGCTCGCCGCCAGAGTACCAACAACCAGAGCCCAGCCATCAACCAGTACAAATAACATGAGTTTAAATGGCAATGAGATAATGAGTGGCGAGAGCATCATCATGCCCATCGCCATTAACACACTGGCAACCACCAGATCAATAACCAGAAAAGGTATAAAAAGCATAAAACCTATCTGAAAAGCGGTTTTTAGCTCGGACGTCAAAAACGCTGGCATCAACACACTCATCGGTACCGATTCCGGGCCATCATAAGCCGCATCCCCCGCGAGATTTGCAAACAGCTCAATATCTGTTTCTCGCGTTTGTTCAATCATAAATTTCTGGAACGGTTTTTTCAACCGCGTTAAAGCTTTATCTGCATTAATTTGCTCTGCCAGATAGGGCTGATAAGCTTCCTCATAAGCCTGAGTAAATACAGGAGACATAATAAAAAAGCTTAAAAACAGCGAGAGACCAATTAATATCTGATTGGACGGCGTTTGTGCCGTTCCCAGTGCCTGACGTAAAATAGACAGGACAATAATAATACGTGTAAATGATGTCATGGTTAATAGCAATGCCGGTAGCACCGACAACAACGTCATAAACATCAACACCTGTAACGATAATGAATATTTTTTTCCACCAGACGCAACATCTTCAATAATTAGTGCCGGCAACCCTGGCTCTGCATAACTCACCCCACTGAATATCAAAAGCAGTGCCGCCGCTGTAAACCCGGCTGTTCTGTATAAAAATTTATTCATCTATTTTCTGGTTAACCTGGTTTAGAGTTTCATCAAAAGACACTTCAGATTCATTTGAAACATCTTTAAAAACATGTAACGTTTGAATATGCCCCTGGGTTACGCCCACTAACAAACGAGTACTTTCAACCTCAATTAAGAGTGCTTTTTCTCTTGTTCCTAATGAAATACCACCCAGCACTTTCATATCTACAAGATTATTACCCGGTAACTTTCCATATTTTTTTAAAACCCATGCAAGACCGAGGATCAGGGCAACCACTACGATTAACCCCATCACCATATTCAGTATGCTCATTAAAGAAAAAGCATCAATGGCGGCTGATCCTGCTACTTCACCCTCAGGTTTCGCGAATACCACATCGGATAAAAAAAATAAAGAAAAAAAAGCATAACAACCAATATTTATAATTATTTTATTCATTGTGTATTTCATCATATATTTTTAAATTTTCAGATAATTTATTCTCAAACCCATTCTAAAATTTATTATAAATTGTTATTTTAGTTTTTTTACACGCTCCGCAGGACTGATAATATCTGTCAAACGAATACCAAATTTTTCATTCACCACAACAACCTCTCCCCTTGCAATTAATGTTCCATTTACAAGTACATCCATCGGTTCACCCGCAAGCCGTTCCAGCTCAACAACTGACCCCTGATTAAGTTGCAACAGATTTCGAATGCTGATTTTTGTGCGACCAATTTCCATTGATAAGTTAACTGGAATATCCAGCACAACATCCAGATTAACATCAGAACCATGCACCGCATCATCCTTTAGCTCATCAAAGCTCGCAGTTTCCCCGGCACTTGCACCAGCCTCGGTCTCGGCCTGCTCATTCAATGCATCTGCCCAGGAATCTTCTGTCGCTTCAGTATCATCTTCATCACTCATAATTTAAGCCTCATACTTACTCGCCTGTTCCAGCAATAAAATTTAGCTCTGGACGAGTTACCCGCTCAACCACCTTTATCGCAGCATTCCCTCTGGACACACCTAAAGCACCTCTGAAAAGCGGTATTTCTTCTGCCTCAAGAATCACTTTTTCTGGCATATCAAATGGAATAACATCCCCCACTTTCAGGTTACTGACATCGGATAGATTAATTTCAATTTCTACCAGCTGGCTTTTGACTTCAACTTTCGATTCAAAAATTTCATCACGTAAAGAAAGCCTCCAGCGATCATCTACTTCAGCCATATCAGACTGCACTCCCGCATCCAGTAAATCCCGTATAGGCTCTATCATTGAATAAGGAAAAGTCACATGCAGGTCCCCTCCACCGCCTTCCAGATCAACTCGAAATGTGCTAACTACAACCACTTCTGTAGGGCTCACAATATTAGCAAGATGAGGGTTTACTTCGGATGCCTGGTACTCCATTTTTAATGGCTTTATCGGACGCCAGGCATCTTCGAGATCCTTAAATATCTGCTCCAGCAACATGCTAATCACGCGTTGCTCTGTGGGCGTGAATTCTCGGCCTTCAATTTTGTTATAAAATCGCCCCTCACCACCAAAAAAATTATCTACGACAATGAATACCAGCTTTGGATCAATGACAAATAAAGCCGTACCCTTCAATGGTTCGACTTTAATCATATTTAAGCTGGTAGGTACATACAGGCTATGCACATATTCTGCAAACTTCATCATCTGCACACCCCCCACTGAAATTTCAGCCTGGCGACGCAACAAATTAAACATACTGACTCGAAAATTACGTGCAAATCGCTCATTAATCATTTCCAGCGTAGGCAAACGACCACGAACAATACGCTCCTGGGAATTAAAATCAAATGACCTGGCCGTGCCATCATGCAGATCTTCATCGGTATCTGTATCGACATCACCATCATCTACCCCATGTAACAGGGCATCAATTTCGTCCTGACTTAAAACATCTGCTGTTGCCATTGCTAAGATTAACCTGAATTAAACCTGAATTAAACTCGGATTAATCCAGGTTAGAAGTTTAACGGCTCAGTGTTAGCTGAATCGCTCGTTATTTTTACTGCATAACAAAACTGGTAAAGTAGAGTGCCTCGATAGAATGAGGCTCACCCACATTTTTTAATACATCCTGCATCACCTGTATTGCTTCCTGGCTTAATGCCCGCTTACCTTCACGTGTGTTGATTTCATGGTACTGCTTACCCCCCAGCATTAATAACAGCTCATTTCTAACAGCCGGCATATGCGTTTTTAAGGCGGTTTCTACTGATGAGTCATAAGTCATTATCTGGATATCAACCTGTAGGAAACTCACCTGCTCCTGGTTCTCGAAATTAACGACAAAAGCCGGGTGCAATGGCACATAAATGGGTGTGCCTCTGGATTTTTTCTTCTTACTATCACCCTCCCCGCCTTCTGCACCCTCTTCCAGCATCTCGGTATCATCACCCACCGCCTCTTCATCCCCTCCCAGCATAAACAGGGTTACACCTACACCTACACCTATAATCAGTAATAAGCCATTGACGATCAGAATGATCTTCATCATTCCCCCGCCTTTTTTCTCTTCTTCTCCTGCCTTTTCTTCTTCGTCAGCCATTAGTTTCCCCGGGGGTAGATTTCCACGCGATTAAAGACATGGAAGCAAAGAACGTGCCGCTATTTCCCGGCTCAGAATTAATGCCTGAGCCGGGAAATAAACTCCACGTCAGTTTTTAGAATTGATGAGTCAATGCATATGTTTATAAGCATAGTATTAAATCATTGATTTTCAATAAGATAGGTTTTTTCGTCTGCTATGAATTACACTTTAAATGAGAGCCTTAGAAAACCACAACAGACAGTATTTCTCCTCTCCTGACATTGCATCAACCAATGCATGAACGATGCCGATACGCAACTATACGGCTTATTCTATTCAGGTCGTCAGGGAATTGGCCGATAAGTTAGTAGAAACCGCCAAATTACTGTCACTTTGTTCCCTGCCATTAACAGAACAGCTGACAGGGGGCGTTGACCAGGTAACACACTGATGATCAATATTCCACCGCTCAAACAAAGCACCAGCATAAAAACTGAGCTTATTGCCGATATCACGAAAGTATGGAAAGTCGGACAGATATTAAATGCAACGGCTGAAAAAGGCGGCCAGGCTCTATCAAATGTACAGATTCGCGTGGGACAATACACCCTCGAAGCAAAAACCCCCATTGCTTTACGCGATGGGCAGGATGTTAAACTAATGGTAAAAGCCCTCCCTGATAAAACCCGAGGTAGCCTGCCTCTGCTAAGTATCCTCACACCCGACAGGCAACCCACATCTACTACGCCTTTACTGGCAACTAACAGGCTACGCCAGTTTATCTCAGTACAGCAATCATTTTCTCAGATTCAGCTCATGGCAAAACTACTGCTTGAAAACAAACTGAGCGCCACAAAACTATCAGCATCACTTAATGATCAATTCAATACACTACAGAGCAGCTTAACGCTCAGCAGCAAAAATATCAGTGGCACACAACTACAACAGCTAATATTAAACAGTGGCATTTTTTTTGAATCAAAACTGCTAAAGCAGAACCTTCCTTCTGCATTAACAGGCGACTTTAAATACCAGCTACTTAGCATCCGTGCTGAGCTCAGACTTTTAAACAATTCGCCAGGCAGCACTCAGAATACAGGCCGTAACCTGGCCCCCGCTCAGCTGAAAGATCTCCAGGCTGCATTTGAGATACTCTATACAAAGCCAGCACAGGCAGCTGATGCTACTGCTCAAATCAGCAATATCATTAAGCAATTATCACGCCCCGCAATAACTCAGTTAATCAACCTGTCTGGTACTTCTCCCGCTGAGGCAACTAAATTGAGTACCAACCTGTCCCAAAACCTGCCATTGAACAGCAATGAAGTAATAGCGCTTTTAAGCAAAGTGCTTCTATCTACCACACAACAATACTCACTGGCCCGGCATGTTTTGCTTGAGCAATTGAAATTTCAATTATTACTTACTGATTTCACTCAGCAACTTGATCAGTCAATAAGTAAATTAACCAGCTTACAACTACAACCACTGAGTCGTGATGCAGACAACATGCTTTTATTACTTTTTAATTTGATTTTCAAAGAAAATAATGAAAACATTGATGTTAATTTTCGAATTCAACAGCAGGATAAGAACACTGATGAAAGCAGTGAAAACTGGCTAGTAACGCTGAGCTTTAATTTTAAAGTATCAGGCAAAATACAGTCTAAAATTCATTTGACTGATAACCATCTGTCCAGCGTATTTCACACCGAGCTTTCAACGACCGCAGATAAAATTCAACAACTCCTTCCCATGCTTCAGTCAGCACTTGAAAAAGCAGGATTTGATGTTGCTCACCTTGCCGTAAAAAACAAGCTAATGGATGAAAAACCTGTTAGCAATACGCAGGCTCATTTACTGGATGAAAACATATGAAAAAAGCCAGACCCATTGCAGTTGCCCTGATATATGATGGAGAAAATGCACCCACCGTTAATGCCCGAGGCATGGGTAAAATCGCCGAGCAAATTTTACAAATTGCAAAAGAGCAAGATATCCCCATACAACAGGACAGTGAATTAATCGAAATACTGGCCGAATTAAACATTCATGATGAAATCCCGGAAAGCCTGTACCGTGCAATCGCAGAAATTATTGCTTTTGCTTATATTCTCTGCGGCAAATTCCCCGAAGGCTGGGATCAGAGCTGACACTCTCCATTAACCTGAATTCATCAGCTGACCGCACAACAACCCCATAAGCGATTGATAGTATTAAGTATTCTACAATTCCACTGGCTCCTCTCTGGTCTTGTGTATACACCCATTCGGCATGGCTGCCCCGCTTAATCCTAAATTAATCGGTTGGATGCCTTAAAGTGTGCTTCCGGGAGGGTGGCTGGCGTAATAAAAAAGCAAGTGAATGGCCCTGTCCTTCGCGCGTTTT
>VAOX01045455.1_pt1 | contig 19200 bp, 17 predicted proteins | sample 3393891 | NCBI WGS metagenome assembly VAOX01 (sample SAMN08290429, study PRJNA428436) | hydrothermal vent metagenome | isolation source: Deep-sea hydrothermal vent chimney | place: Indian Ocean: Southwest Indian Ridge | depth 2822 m m | reverse complement strand
CCGTTCGGTGATGGCGTTACACCTCAAATTGCACATCTGAGAGCACGTTTAGCTATGTCAAAAAACGCGCGAAGGACTGGGCCATTCACTCCCTTTTTGACAATGTTAGCCTGATGGAAGTTATTGAACATGGCGGTGGACCTGCGGCAGTCGTGCCTGAAATTGCAGAACGAATGCTGGGAGCCATTGGCGGCACCCTGGCGGTGATTGGCATTATTATTCTGCCCATCACATCCGGCGACACTGCCTTTCGCAGCGCACGTATGATTATTGCCGATTATTTTAGTATCTGCCAGAAAAAACTCAACAACAGGCTTTGGGTGGCACTGCCTCTGTTTGTTGTTTCTTTTATGCTGACAACAATCGACTTTAACCTGCTATGGCGTTATTTTTCATGGGCAAACCAGTCAACGGCAATGATTGCGCTCTGGGTCGCTGCTGTGTATCTGTATTCACATAACAGGAACTACTGGATAGCGTTCATACCCGCCTGCTTTATTACCACAACAACATTTACCTACATTTTAAATGCACAAATTGGCTTTAATTTGTCAATGAAAGTATCTTTTATTGCTGCGATCGTAGCTACTGTAATAGTTGTGGTGCTTTTCTATCGTAAGGTAGCACTGAGCAACATTAGTCCTGAATTAATCAGCTGACCACGCAATACTGCAAACAAACCATCCGATCCTGTGCAGGGACGCGCCCATTAGCACCGCTGCAGGAGCACAAAACGTTAGATGCTGATTTTCTCTGGCTGATTTTCTTTGGCTTATTTCAGAGTAGAGCCTTCAGACCAGCTCGACAATCAGCTGAGCTCCAGACTGAATTCTGCGCCTTTGATCTGAAGTTGCAAATTTTATAGCTATACTCATTTTAAAGCCTGTTAGCATATCTGATAGCGAACAGGTATAAAACGAGTGGTACTGGATATATCTATGATTTTTCAAGCTAATGCCTGCAATGGTGTATATTTCTCTTTACGTTATTTTGTTTTTCTCATTCTATGCGCTCTGGGCTCCAGTCCAGCAGGCGCACACAGCGCTAACCACCTCAAGGGCCCTGCATTCAGCAATCCGGAACACGTTGCGCCTGTACCAGAAGGCTGGGGCGAGCGCCCACTGAAACGCGCCCATACCGATGTAAAGGCAGATTTAGTGGTTAGCCTGGGGCAACAGAGCTGGCCGATATTGCATGAAATTATTGTTGAGTATGCACGTGTTAAAAACCTCAATATTATAGTTAAGCACGGCACCTGTGGTATTACGGCGGGTCGGCTGCTTAAAAAAAGCATTGATGTGGGGGCTTATTGCTGCCCCCCTGGCGACAACGACCGATTACCCGGGGTTCAGTTCCACTCACTGGGCATTTCCCCCATAGCACTCATCGTACACCCTGATAATCCTCTAACAGATGTCAGCACCGCACAGGCAAAAGAGATTTTTCAGGGTCAGGTGAATCGATGGACTGAGCTAGACACACCTCAGAAGGGGATGCTTGCTCGCCTGATACAACCTGTAGCCCGGCTTCATTGCAAGATACGCCCTGGCCACTGGCGATTACTGCTGGATAACGAAGACCAGTTCAGCCCTCGGTTATTTGAAGTTGGGGTCATTCCAGACATGATTTCTCAGGTCGGGCGAAACCCCGGCGCTATTGGCATGGAAGTGCCCTCAATGATAGAGTATCACCGATCCAGGGGTGAAGTTCGCATGCTGAAAATAGATGGCCACGATCCCGAGGATATGGCCTATGTACGCTCTGGTAAATACCCCCTGTATCGCACCTACCACCTCACAACATGGAAACAGGACAGCAGAGCTAATCGCCTGGCAAACGAACTGGTGAGCTGGCTACAGACCCATATCGAAAAAAATCATAAGGAAATCAGTTTTGTTCCTCCCTCCCAGCTCAAAGCAGCCGGCTGGCAGTTTCGGGGAGATGAGCTGATTGGGGAGCCAGCAGGATCTAATGTTGACAAGCACTAATAAAAAAAATACCCGAAAAAACAACAGAATTAACGACAGTTCATCTGTCTCGATGCTGCGTCGCTGCACTCTGACAACCCAGATGTTTATCTTAACAGCTGTTGCTGGATTAATGGTCTGGGGGGCTATGGACGCATATCAGTCACCTGCGCTTGAAGAAATTTTCCACAGTAAACTTGCTGAACGCTTCAGTCAGGAGGCCGAAAACCAGCGCATTCGCTTCGACCGTTATATCAAGGGCCATCACCAGGCCATTAAGCTGTTTGTTAGTAGCACACAACTGAAATCACACGTTGCCAGAAAAGACTGGCTAACAACCACATCCGTTCACATACATCGACAGCCGCCCTCATGGTTGCCACCTTTATCCGTTATTCGAAACTTTGTGCAGCCGCGTTATCTGTTATTGCTAGATAATAAGGGCAAGCTACGTGAGATTTATCAGGGAACTGAAATACCACCACCAGACATTTTAGTAAAACCGAGCCGCATGCTACTGAATCTTAGCCATAACCAGGGGTTTCTTACTCAGATAAACAACATACCCTATCTTATTGCATCTGCGAGTATCACGGACGAAAAAAACAGTCTCGCAGGTATAATGATACTCGCAACGCCGCTTGATGAAGCGTTTTTAATTGCATCCCAGGGCTCAATTCTGGATGAGTCGCACGTGATAGCACTATTAGCTGAGAACCAGCCAACGATTCTCGTTAGCAGCAATACACTACGCGTTGTGCCCGGCACACGTATAGACGAACTTGCCGAGCGTTATCTGGCAACAGGGCAGGGGTTTTTTGATTATGGCGCGACAGACACGCTTATTGAGCTTGTATCATTTGTGTCAACAGAAGAGGTGCGCCTGCTTACTCAGGAAGTTCTCTCTGAAGATCGAAGAATTCTGGGGTTTACCGCTTTTGCCTTTGTAAGTGTTTTTGTACTCATCACCTGGCTATTAACCCGTCGAATTAAAGGCCTGACAGCACGTGTCATCGCATTTTCAAAAGATATTAATATGGAGCATCCCGCACATGAAAGCGGTGATGAGCTAGCAATACTTGAGGATAATTTTCATCGACTGGTAGAAGCCGTTTACAAAGAGACAGCAGCTCTTGAATACCAGGCAATGCACGACTCATTAACAGAACTGCCCAATCGAAAATTAATGCACAATCGCCTGCAACAGGAACTATTACGTACAGAGCGTAATGGTCAGCCACTGGTATTAATTGTGAGCGACCTGAATCATTTCAAAGAAATTAACGACACACTGGGGCACCACATTGGTGATAAAATTTTACAGCAATCTGCAATGCGCCTGTACGATATATTTAGAAAATCAGACAGTGTTGCTCGATTAGGAGGCGATGAATTTGGCATACTTTTACCGGAGACAACTCTTGGGCAAGCTATTCATCTCGTAATGCGCGTAGTACAACAATTCAACCAGCCCTTTATTATTGAAGGCCAGACCTTAAGCGTTGGAATAAGTATGGGGCTAGTTGAATGCCCTGCACATGGCGATGATATCAATCTGTTGATGCAACATGCAGATGTTGCAATGTATGTCGCCAAACGCTCGCATACTGGTTACTCCATATACGAGCCGGGAGAAGACACTCATACAGTAGGAAAACTGGCGCTAATGAGTGAATTTCGCGAAGCAATTGAAATGCATAAACTTGAACTTTTTTATCAACCAAAAATAAATATAACAAATAACACGGTTATTGGCGTTGAAGCATTGCTGCGCTGGAATCACCCACAGCGAGGGTATATAGATCCGGAAGAGTTTATACCCCTTGCCGAACAGACCGGGCTGATTAGAGCACTAACAGAGTGGGTTCTAAAAGAAGCGATACATCAGTGCATTATATGGAACAGGCAGGGCTACCACCTGAATATGGCTATTAATCTCTCAGTGCATAACTTACATGATATAACATTGCTGGAAAAAATTAAAAAATTAATTTATGACGAAGAGTTTCTCGCTCCTATGCTCACGTTAGAGCTTACTGAAAGCGATATAATGACTGATCCAAAACGCGCCCGAAAAACTTTGCAACAAATGAGTAATATGGGAATAAGGCTATCCATCGATGACTTTGGCACAGGTTACTCATCACTCAGTTACCTTAAGCAATTACCGGTAGATGAAATAAAAATTGATCGATCTTTTGTGATAGAAATGAATGAGGATGAGGATGATTTAGCCATCGTACGGGCAACAATTGACCTGGCGCACAATATGGGCTTGCATGTTGTTGCCGAAGGTGTAGAGAACGAAGAAACTCTGGCAACACTCAAGGTATATGACTGTGACATAGCCCAGGGGTTTTATATTAGTAAACCCCTGAATGTGAATGATTTTTCAGCATGGATAAAAGATAACTATAAGACTCCATAGAAATATATTTTTTGTGCATTTCCTTTATAAAATTAATTTAGAATATTTTAAAGTACCGGTATTTATATACTCATTAAATATTGCTGTATTTTTTTCTGCAATATCTGTCATTGATGGGTTGCTTAAATTAGCCGTAATTTTAACCCTGTATTTACCATCCGCAAGAGGTGTCCGGTGGATGATGTAAGTGATTTCTGTTTTTATCGATTTATACGTTTTGAATTTATTAATAGAAACTCTTTCAACAGGTAAATATGGCTTCCAGAAGTCTTTTGCTCTTTTCCAGACAGCGTTCATTTCAGACTTATCAAATACATTGCTGTATTGTTTTTCAGTGAGTTCTTTAAAATACAGCGCCTGCTCCGAGGTCTCCCCCGTAGTAGAGCATGCAGCTAACAGAATTATATTTACAAATAATATATACGTTATAGCTCTTATCATGAATTTTATAATTTTGTCCATTAATCCTGAATTCATCAGTTGAACGCACAATAACTTGCTAAGCGCATGAGAATACTGGATATTCTACGATGCAACCATTCAAACCGATAATTTCAGGTTGAAACATACACTTTAACAGGAGAACCATTAAAAATACAGGTATAAGTTATCAATTATATGTGTTTCAGCGTACGGAACGCACCCTGTACAGACACTATTTACGCTCAACGGAGGGGGTGGCTTCAGCCTCGCTTAATACAGCCGCGGCTAAAACCACGGTTCCATATAACAACATAAGGTATTCTGACACACAGGACAGGGCACCTATACCCATAACCCAGTTTATCTGTTGATTAATTTGAGTTTTTCTAATTTTCAGAATTAACAGCTTAACTCACGAGCACTTTGCTACAACCACCGAGCCAGCGTTTCTTTTAGTGCCTGTTGCTTCACCGGTTTTGCAACATAGTCATCCATCCCGGCTGCCAGGCATTTCTCCTTATCGCCTTCCATAGCATTAGCTGTCATTGCCACCACCGTGAGGCGTTCCATACTGGTTTCTTTTTCAAGTTCACGTAAGGCACCTGTTGCCGCGTATCCGTCCATCACTGGCATCTGACAATCCATTAACACGAGATTAAAAGCATGCTCCTGCTTTAGCCTGTTTATTGCCTCTTCCCCATTATTTACAACCTCAAAAGACAGGCCCATTTTTTCAAGCATTTTCTTCGCTACAATCTGGTTAACTGGATTATCCTCAACCAGTAAGACATGACCCTGGAGATTTTTATCTACCTCTACTGCGGCGGATTTTTTGTCTTCCAGAATTTTTTTGTCCGGGATTTCAAAACTAATTTCTGCCCAGAAGCTTGAGCCCGCACCTTCCTCACTTTCAATACCCAGCCTGCCTCGCATCATGGTTACTAACTGGCGCACAATGGCCAGTCCAAGCCCTGTGCCACCATATTTTCGAGTTGTTGTGCCGTCTGCCTGGGTAAATGAATTAAACAGTTTTTTTTGAGCGACTTCAGCTATACCAATACCCGTATCATTCACCTCCATTCTCAGGCGTACAATTTTATCTGTTTTCTCCAGCACTATAATTTTAATAGTCACTGTACCCTGTTCTGTGAATTTGATAGCATTTGTCATCAGATTAGATAATATTTGCCTGATTCTAACTGAATCACCCTTTATAACAGCGGGCAACTGCGGATCTATATCCAGCTTTAACCGAGTTTTTTTCTCATTAGCCCTTTGCTTAAGCAATACAGCTAATTCATTAATCAGGTTTTTCATATCAAACGGGATAAATTCAAGCTCAAGCTTACCCGCTTCAATTTTAGAAAAATCCAGTATATCGTTTAATATTGACAATAATGCTTCGCCAGAGTTATAAGCAATACTGACATAACTACTCTGCTCAACATCCAGTTTAGAAGACTGTAAAAGCTGCAATGTGCCCAGTATTCCATTCATAGGTGTTCGTATTTCATGGCTCATATTTGCAAGAAATTCACTTTTCGCTTTACTTGCAGCTTCCGCAGACTGCCTGGATTTCTGCAACTCTTTTTCCACTCGTTTTCTCTGTTCAATTTCAGCCGCAAGTTTCTCGTTCTGATCATCGGATAAATTACGTGCCTCGCTCATGAATTTAATTAACAATTCATTATTAAAGCGAGTATCCAGAGCTGCCATAATACCTCTGTTAATCAGTACACCTGTCATCAACATAATTCCCAGATAACCCGCAATAGCTAGTGCTACAATAAGGTACCTGTCTCCCATAATTGCAAAATGGGCAATTGCAGGCATGAGTATAAAAATTAAATATAAACTGTAAAGTTTTAACAAAGAAGCTAGCACTGGTATCGCGCCTATTGCGATACCGGCAATTACAAATGTAAGTACTAATTGTTCAACCAGATCAACAGGAAACAGGAAATAGCCAGATGCACCCCAGCCTGCGGCTGAAATCAGAATAAGAAACTGGTAGAGGTAGTCAGCATTTTTTGTTTTTAAAAAAACAAAGCTGGTTCGCATACGCATATAATCCATCAACATCCGCATGCATGATACAACCCCCATATAAGACAACCAGAATATTAGCGTTTTATGAGATTCATTTTTCCATAATAAAATCCCCAGCAATATCGAGATGATAATGCTAACTATATTACTGAGAACAGCATTTTTCTCGACACGACGTACCTGCTCGCGCCATATTTTATCGCTATTGCTTCTGTCTTCAGATGTCACCAGTATTCAATCCGGGTTAATGTGGTAAGTGCATGAGAGTATAGGATATTTTTTGATTGCCGGGGCGTTACAATAAACGCCTGTGGTTTGAGGTAAGTTGCACAAGCGCTTTAAACCTGGAAAAATCTCCTCTATCTGTTTCACGCAGAGCCTGAATATAAAGCCTCCTGCGATCGTCCATCTCATGAATACTACATCTCCTGGCTTAGTTAACGGGCTCACAATTGAATATTTTTGGTAACATAACATCAACCATAATCCGTACATGACACCCATTTTCATTTGGAAAAAGGTTCATATAAACAAGCCTGCGATGAAATCGAATAGCCGCCTCAGATGGATTATACTAATAAGATCATTAATTATGCGACACGAGTATCAACTCTATAGCCCAATATAAGATAAATCAGGATCACCAAAAAAACCTTTTATTACTTTTTTTAACTTACTTAACTTATTCAGGTATGTTTTTACAATCGCACGAAATTGATCTGGACCCGTTACGGACGAACGACCAGGTTTATGATTTTTTAGCCAATTCCATACCCACTCATCAGGATTAAGGTGTGGCGAATAAGGCGGCAAAATAAATAAACGTAACATCCCTTGTGTTGAGCCAACAAACTCCTTCACTTTTCCTGATTTGTGAACTGGGTGGCCATCTAAAATTAAAAATATGGGCTTTTCTTGTCTGTAAATGAGTCTTTTCAAAAATACAATAAATCGATCTGCATTAAATTTTTCTCGAATCAGGTCACGTATCATTGAACGTGTCCATAATGCAAATTCAAAATTTAATTGTAGGGGGTTTTTATTGGTAATTATTTTATAAAGCTTCTGAAGTTGAGTGTCGTTGATTTTTGGAGCATTTCCTTTAGCCGATTTCTTCATTAATGCTTCATAGCCGCCTTCTCGATACTGAGATAGCCAGCGATAAATACAAGAACGATGAAGCCCTGGCTGCTCTATTACTTCTTCAGGGCTCGCGCCAGATTCAACCTGTTTAACCGCAAAAATACGGAGGTCAGCAAGTGTTTTTCTATCGAACTTTCTACCATCATTTTCCATTCACTAATTATACACTACGTCGTATAATTAGTGTACTCATTAGTAAGTCTCAGTTATTGCCGGCAGAGATAATATACAGGCGCTGTTTATCATCGGTTACACCCAATGCTGAAAGATCGATTTCAGATGGCCATGATGATAGCTGTCCTCCAATGGTTTCAGTCGGTGAAGTAACCGCCAGGGAGTAAACGCGATTCCAGTCAGGTTGGTTTATTTTACACCTAAGCATAAAGAGCCTGCGTATGATGCTTCAGCCAACCTTAACATACTGCTGAGCCTGACCTATCCATCTGTTAATCAGCGGCTGTATATATTGAGGCGCGTGTTTCTGTAGTTGTTGAGCAGCTCGCTTCACATCATCCAGCAAATACTCATCCCGTACAATATCTGCAATTTTCAGTTGCACCAGTCCGGTTTGTTTTGTGCCCAGCACTTCTCCCGGGCCCCTTAACTGTAAGTCCTTCTCTGCTATTTCAAAACCACTGCTGGTTTTGCGCATAATCGTCAGTCGCTCCTTCGCCTGGGCGCTCAATGGACTTTTAAACATGAGCACACAATGGCTGGCCTGGTCTCCACGACCAATTCTGCCCCGCAATTGATGCAGCTGCGACAGACCCAGTCGCTCAGCATTTTCTATGATCATCAGGCTTGCATTTGGTACATCAACACCCACTTCAATAACCGTCGTTGCCACCAGCAGCTGTATATCCGCTGCTTTAAACGCCTGCATAATACTTTCTTTTTCTTCTGCTTTAAGGCGACCATGTATTAAACCAACACTCACATCCGGGAGCTGTTGCTGTAAATTCATTGCGGTATCTTCAGCCGCCTGGCACTGTAAAAACTCAGACTCCTCGACCAGTGTACACACCCAGTACGCCTGCCTGCCTTCAGCACAGGCGCTGTGAATACGCTGCATAATCTCATCTCGGCGCTGCTCGGGTATCACCACCGTGCTTACAGGTTTTCTGCCCGGTGGCAACTCATCAATAACGGAATAATCAAGATCCGCATAAGCCGTCATGGCGAGGCTACGGGGAATAGGTGTTGCTGTCATAATTAGCTGATGCGCTAAATTTACCGGTTCCTTATTTGCTGATTGCGATGGTTCACTTAAGCGACCTGTCGCTTTATTTGCCAGCGACATACGTTGCTGAACACCAAATCGGTGCTGTTCATCTGTAATCGCCAGAGCAAGGCTATGGTATACAACATCATGCTGGAACAGGGCGTGTGTACCCACAATCATCTGCGCTTCGCCTGATGCTATTTTTTCAAGCACCTGCTGACGTTTTTTACCCTTAATCTGACCGGATAACCATACAACCTGTATATTTAATGGTTCAAACCAATGCTTGAAATTTGCGAAATGCTGTTCTGCTAATAACTCAGTGGGGGCCATAATGGCAGCCTGCATTTTTGCTTCCACTGCTTTTAAACAGGCCAGCGCGGCCACAACGGTTTTACCCGAACCAACATCACCCTGCACCAGACGCATCATGGGGATTCCCGACTCCAGATCCTGTAAAATCGACTGATTCACTTTTTGCTGTGCCCGAGTCAGTTCAAATGGCAGCGATTTTAAGAATTTAAAGAGCAGGTGATTATCACTGTTAAGCTTTTCGGCTGTTTTATCCCGAGCTTTGTTTCTCAATGTTTGCAAACTCAAATGCTGTGCCAGCAACTCTTCAAATATTAGTCTGATCTGAGAAATATGGCGTGCTTCAAACAGCTGATTTAGATCTGCATCTGGTGGCGGGCGGTGCACATACTGCAATGCATCTTTCAATGAGTAGTATTTGTGGTTTTTAAAAATTTTTTTTGATAGGTACTCGGATAAAAGCTGATCGTTATCAAGCAATGCCAGACATTGCTCAGAGAGCCTGCGCAACAGTATTTGACTCACGCCATCGGCAGTATGATACACTGGTGTTAGTACCTGCTTTACGGGTAGTGCTTCACTCGGGTTTATTTGCGTATATTCGGGGTGTACTATTTCAAGCGAAGACACGCCAGAACGAATATCACCAAAACAACGTAATCGGCTGCCAGCAACCAGCGCCTGTTGCTGCTGTTTATTAAAATAAAAAAAACGCAATAATAAACTGCCCGTACCATCACTCAAATGCACCAGTAACATTCGTCGATTTTTACCTTTTCGAGTAAAGGCAACCTCTGCGTAATCGACCTCGCCTTCTATTAGTGCTGAAGTCGCCTGCCTTAATGACCCAATGGGTACAATCTGAGTCCTGTCTTCGTATCTGTAAGGCAAATGAAACAACACATCCTGAAGACTGTTTAAACCCAGCTTGTTCAGACGCTCAAGCACTCTGGGGCCAACACCTTTCAGGCATTGCAAACTATCAGTATGCAGGTGTGGCTGTGGTTGTTTCAAACACTAAAGTCTTGTTATGAAGTACCGACGCTATAACTCAAGCACCGCATCCATTTCAACATCCGCCGCTTTTGGCAATTCTTTAACTCCCACAGCAGCACGTGCAGGCCAGGGTTCAGTAAAATACTGTGCCATAACCTGGTTTACCGTTGGAAAGTTGCTCAGATCAGTTAGAAAAATATTAAGCTTTACCACATTATCGAAGCTTCCACCTGAAGCCTCAATTACGGCCTTTAAATTTTTAAAAACCTGATGAATCTGCTCTTCAACAGAACCACTCAGCATCTCCATAGTCTCTGGTATGAGTGGAATCTGACCGGATAAATACACGGTGTTATTTACCTTAACCGCCTGCGAATATGTACCTATTGCCTGAGGCGCTTTATCTGTAAAAATTATTTCTTTTTTCATGATAAGTTCTATTTTTATTCCTGGAAATGTTTAGAAAAACTTACTGTTGTTTAAATTATTTTCTATGCACGCCTGAGAGTTCTACAGCATTTTCAGCGAAATCAGCTTACTGAATTCTGTACAAACGCATAACAGCATTTACGCGGCGTAGACGACGCATTATTCTGGCAAGATGATCGCGGTCTTTTACTGCAATAAGAAAAACAATATTAGTTGAAACGCCATCTTTATCCTCAACTTCAACATGCTCTATATTTGCCGCTTCATCAGAAATAATTGTTGCAAGACGTGCCAGCACACCACGCTCATTATTTACATGCAGGCTTAACTGACATGAGTACTCACCGGTGGAAATCCCTGACCAGTTCAGCTTTATCATATTATCATTGTGTAGCTGTTCATTGGCAATATTATTACAGCCAACCTGGTGTATCACCAGTCCACGGCCCTTGCTTATTTTACCCACAACCTGATCCCCAGGTATTGGATAGCAGCATTTTCCATAGGAAACGACCATGCCTTCTGTGCCCTGAATGGCCAGTGGCACACGCCTCTGTGTGTTCGGTGTCTGCTGAGTATTTGATTCATCAGCATCATTGTCGCCAGAAAACAACCGTCTGGCAACAATACCCGCTGGCCTGTTACCCATGCCAATATCTTCCAGTAACTGATTTAGCGAGGTAAAATTATATTCTCCAAGCATCGACTCAAAGTTTTCGGCTGGTATCTCCTCCAGTGTAATATTTCTCTCCAGCAATATCCGGGATAGCAGTCGGCGACCCTGAGCAACCGCATCTTCTGAACGAATGTTTTTCAGATAGTTTCGAATATTACTGCGCGCTTTTGCAGTAACCACAAAGTCAAGCCAGCCCGGGTTGGGGGTTGCACCCTCTGAGGTAATAACTTCTATTGTCTGACCACTGTACAGGGGTATGTCAAGTGGAGCAAATTTATTATCCACTTTGCACGATACACAGGCATGACCAACATCTGTGTGAACTGAATAGGCAAAATCAATCGGCGTTGCATTTTTAGGCAATTTAACAATGTCGCCACGGGGCGTATATACGTATAGCTCATCTGGAAATAAATCGACTTTTACATTTTCAAGAAACTCTACAGAATCCCCCGCTGCCTGCTGCATTTCTAGCAGCCCTGTTAACCACTCACGGGTACGCCCACCAACATCAATGGGGCTGCCATCCGAGTTTTCTTTGTATAGCCAGTGTGCAGCAATACCTGTTTCTGCAAAATTATCCATTTCAATAGTCCGAATCTGCACTTCTATTGGAATCGCATGGGGTCCAAAAAGAACGGCATGTAACGACTGATAACCATTTTCCTTGGGTATGGCTATATAATCTTTAAACTTGCCGGGTATCGGTTTAAATAAATTATGAACGGCTCCGAGCACTCGATAGCAATCATCCACTGAATCAACAATTACCCGCATACCATATACATCAAATATATTCTTATAGGTGAGACTTTTATCGCACATTTTTTTGTACAGACTATAGGGGTGTTTTTTACGCGAGTTCACTTTGGCTTCAATACCCATTTCGTCAAGCCGCGCAGTTAATCCATTGTGTATTTTTTGAATTACTTCTTTTCGGTGCCCGGCTTCCTGTAACATCGTGTGTTCCAGTATCCGATAACGCATTGGGTACATGGCTCGAAAACCGAGGTCTTCAAGCTCAAGTCGAAGTGTATTTATACCCAGCCTACGTGCCAGTGGCACATATATATCGATGGTTTCTCTGGCAATTCGACGGCGCTTTTCCGGGCGCATAACACCCAATGTGCGCATATTGTGCAGGCGATCTGCGAGCTTGATTAATATAACCCGTATGTCACGTGCCATCGCCATTAATACTTTTTGTATATTAATGGCCTGCTGTTCTTTTTTATTTTTAAACTTTAATTCGGTCAGCTTACTTACACCATCCACAAGCTCAGCAATGTCGTCGCTGAATTTTTCAGCCACGATTTCTTTTGTTGCGGGGGTGTCTTCTATTACATCGTGCAATATGGCCGCAGAAATACTTTTTGAATCCATGTGCATTTCTGCAAGAATACGCGCAACCGCTATGGGATGATAAATATAGGGCTCGCCGGTTTTGCGAAACTGACCTTCGTGAGACTGAGCGCCAAACAGATAGGCGCGATACACCTCCCGAACCTGGTCTGCGCTCATATAGTCTTCAATAATGCGGCATAGATCCGATATCAGGAAGCGGGAGGGATCACCATATAAGTCCTTTACATCAATGGCTGACTGATCAGGATTTATAGCCATTTTTTATACATTAGATTTCCTGCATGATTTCATTCGTAGAAATCGCTGCTGGCATCATGTTAATTTCTTCAGTAACTTCATCAAGAATTCCAGGGCCTACCAGACCTTCTGCAATTTCACGTAAAGCAAGCACCGTAGGCTTGTCATTATCCAACGCAACCAGTGGCTCGGCGCCCATGGCTATCTGACGCGCACGCTTTGATGCTACCAGCACCAGATGAAATCTGTTATCTACATGGGGCAGACAATCTTCTACTGTTAAACGTGCCATTTGTTTTTCCTCTTATTTCAATAATTCAATTAATATGTTTTCAAGATTACGCGCCTGTTGCAACTGACGTAATCGATGTGCTTTAAAAATACTGCTTAAATCCTGTAATGCGTCATTAAAATCGTCATTTATAATCAGATAATCAAACTCTGCATAATGCGACATTTCATTCACTGCTTCTTTCATGCGCCGAGCAATCACCTGCTCATCATCCTGAGCGCGACCCTCCAGCCTTTCTTTTAGCGCCTCAAGAGACGGCGGTAAAATAAAAACAGACTGGGAATCTGGAAACAGTTTTCGTATCTGTCTCGCGCCCTGCCAGTCAATCTCCAGTATGACATCCAGCCCCTGTAGCAATTGCTGCTCCACGTGCTGCTGCGAAGTGCCGTAGTAATTATCAAATACCTTTGCATGCTCCAGAAACGCACTGCTTTTCACCATTGATAAAAAGCTGTCCTTATCGATAAAGTGGTAATCTACCGTATTTTTTTCACCGGCTCGAATTGCGCGGGTCGTGTGCGATACGCAAACAACGATATCATCTCGATCAGCTATCAGTGCTTTTAGCAAGCTGGTTTTACCTGCACCTGAGGGTGCTGAAATTATATAAAGCGTGCCTTTACTCAAACTGACCTCTACGTTTAATATACATACTCACCCATACGAACAAACCCCGCACAGGTACAATACCGGTAAGAATAACCTATTCAGGCCTGATTTTCACCGAAATATGCGGTTTTTCGACACGCACCCCGGCTCACACCTCACTATGCCTGATGCTGCTCCAGCCTGAATTCATCAGCCGGGCCAGATAAAACCCGCAAACCAGGTACTCAGAATGAGCGATCAACTGCATATTTTGCAAGGTTCTGCATAGCCTGTCTGTATTCTGAGTCAGGCAAATGCGCCAGCTGTCTGATCGCTAACTGCGCTTCCTGACGTGCGGTTTCTTCGGTATATTCTATTGCCCCGGTTTGCCTGATCGCTGCCATAACCTCATCCAGATACTCCAGCCCACCTTCTTCAATGGCTTTACGAACGATATCAGACTGAGCCTGAGTTCCATTGCGCATTGCATAAATAAGTGGCAGAGTCGGCTTGCCTTCTGCCAGATCATCGCCCACGTTTTTCCCCATCTCTTCACTGGAAGAGCTGTAATCCAGCACATCATCAATGAGCTGAAAGGCGGTGCCCAGATGCATACCATAAGCCGCCATGGCCTGCTCTTCACTCTGCGGACGCTCACACAGCACAGCACCCAGACGGGTAGCGGCTTCAAACAGTTTAGCGGTTTTAGCATGGATAACATCAAGGTATCGTTGCTCTGTGGTGTCAGCATCATGGCAGTTCATTAGCTGCATAACCTCGCCTTCGGCAATCACGTTGGTGGTTTCCGCAAGTATTTGCATCACCTGCATTTTGCCTACATCCACCATCATTTCAAACGCCCGAGAGTAGAGGAAATCACCCACCAGCACGCTGGCGGCATTGCCAAACAGGGCATTCGCCGTTTTACGGCCGCGGCGTAGCTCAGACTCATCCACCACATCATCATGCAGTAAAGTCGCTGTGTGAATAAATTCAATAATAGCCGCCAGTGTATGATGATGATCTCCTTCATAACCATAGGCCCGCGATGCCATCAGGCTTAACAGTGGGCGTAACCGCTTGCCCCCGGAATTCACAATGTACTGGCTTAGCTGGTTAACCAGTACCACATCTGATGACAGACGCGCCTGAATCACCTGGTCTACGGCTTTCATATCCTCTGCGACCAGCGCTCTTATCTTGTCTACCTGCATATTCAAACGTATTTATAATGCTTAAAGAAGAAACGAATTATGGTGTATCATCCTCAAAGTCACAAGGCAAGATAGTGATTTCAGGCAAGAATTCATCCTGATTCGTATGCTGATATAATAAAAAATTCATTTTAGTGCGTTTTTTACTTGTGGCACGGCCAACGAATCGCTATAATTCCTGCCCTTTCCGAAAACAGATTTTTTTGTACGTAACATTGGGAGTTATCCGGTATGTACGCTGTAGTCAAAACCGGTGGTAAACAATATAAAGTTGCCCAGGATCAATACCTTAAAGTTGAAAGACTCGAAGGCAATGAGGGCGACACCATTGAGCTCGACCAGGTTCTTATGATCGCTGATGGCGATAAACTGAAAATTGGTAGCCCAATACTGGACGGTGGAAAAATAACTGCCACTATATTATCTCATGGCCGACATAAAAAAGTCGAGATCATGAAATTTCGCCGTCGCAAACATCATCAGAAATGTACAGGTCATCGCCAGTACTATACTGAGATTAAAGTAACCGCTATTAACGGTTAAACAACGGGTAATACGCTGTTAACCTGTAACATGAGGATATTCTCTAATGGCACATAAAAAAGCCGCCGGTAGTACACGTAACGGCCGCGAGTCACAAAGCAAACGCCTTGGCGTTAAAATGTATGGTGGTCAGCCTGTTCTTGCTGGCAACATCCTTGTTCGTCAACGCGGTACACAGTTCCACCCTGGCGTTAATGTCGGCATTGGTCGCGACCATACATTATTTGCAAAAGCAGAAGGCAAAGTACTTTTCGAAATAAAAGGCCCTAAAAACCGCAGAACAGTGAGCATTGTTACTGCATAAAGCTGCGTGCTTTAGCTTATAATAAAAAGGCTTCGCCCATGTGGCGAGGCCTTTTTTATGTTTACCCTGTTTAAGTTTACCTCGGAAAAACCAGATGCGCTTTGTTGATGAAACCAAAATAAGAGTGATTGCTGGCGACGGCGGCAATGGCGTGGTCAGTTTCAGACGCGAAAAATTTATACCCAGGGGCGGCCCTGATGGTGGTGATGGTGGTGATGGTGGCAGTGTTTTTCTCATCGGCAGCCACGATTTGAATACCCTCGCAGATTTTCGCACGGTAAGAACCTACACCGCAGCGCAGGGCAAAAAAGGCTCCGGACGAAAAATGACGGGACCAAAAGGCGACGACCTGTACGTCCCCGTGCCCAATGGCACCCTGGTATATGATGAAAACACAGGCGAACTCATTGGTGATATTACAGCACACGACCAGGTGCTGCTGGTTGCGCAGGGCGGTTTTCATGGCCTTGGGAACACTCGCTTTAAGAGTTCAGTAAACCGCACCCCCAGACAGTCCACTGATGGCAGCTCTGGCGAACGTCGCGAACTACGACTGGAGCTGAAAGTGCTGGCAGATGTGGGCCTGCTAGGTCTGCCAAACGCTGGTAAATCAACCTTTATTCGTGCTGTTTCTGCCGCTCAGCCTAAAGTTGCCAACTACCCGTTCACTACACTTCACCCTAATCTTGGGGTGGTTAATGTTGGGCCATCACAGAGTTTTGTCATAGCCGATATTCCTGGTCTGATTGAAGGAGCAGCCGAGGGTGCCGGGCTGGGTATTCAGTTTCTGAAGCATTTGAGCCGCACGCGCATTCTGCTGCACATAATTGACATAGCGCCATTTGACCAGATCGACCCGGTTGAAAGCGCACAAAAAATTCTCCATGAGCTGGAAAAATACAACTCCGAAATGCTCAATGAGCCACGCTGGCTGGTGCTGAACAAAACAGACCTGCTGCCAGAAGACGAAGCCGATGCTGTTTGTGAAGATATTCTTGCACGGATGGACTGGCAGGGGCCGCATTATAGAATTTCTGCGATACAGAAAGATGGCACACAGACCCTGGTTTTTGACATCATGAACCACCTGCAGGAACTCAAAGAGCTGAACAGCGGAACCCGGAATAATGAAAACACGTCAACAACTGGCGAAGTCTAAACGCTGGGTTATAAAAATTGGCAGCTCCCTGGTCACAGACGATGGCCGTGGGTTAGATGCAGCCGCGATAAAATGCTGGGCTGGGCAAATCGCCCAGTTACGTCAGCAGGGCAAGGAGATTCTCCTGGTCTCTTCCGGCGCCGTTGCTGAAGGCATGGCTCGACTGAACTGGAACACCCGCCCTCATGCGCTGCATGAATTACAGGCCGCAGCGGCAGTTGGTCAGATGGGGCTGGTGCAAACCTATGAGTCCAGCTTTAAGGAGCATGGCATACTCAGCGCCCAGATCCTCCTGACCCATGATGACCTGTCCAGCCGCCAACGTTATTTAAATGCCCGTAGCACCCTGCGCTCATTGCTTCGCCTGGGTGTAATACCCATTATTAATGAGAACGATACTGTCGCCACTGAAGAAATTCGCTTTGGCGACAACGACACACTCGCCGCCCTGGTCGCCAACCTGGTAGAAGCCGATGCCTTAATTATTCTCACTGACCAGCAGGGCCTGTTTAGTGAGGATCCGCGAAAAAATCCTCGGGCAGAGTTTATCTCAACAGGCTATGCAAACGATGCCAGCCTGCACAGAATGGCAAGCAGCAGCGGCGGCTCTCTTGGCCAGGGCGGCATGAGCACCAAACTGAGCGCAGCGCAGCGTGCAGCACGATCAGCTACAGCAACACTGATCACCAGTGGGCGCAACCCCGGGGCACTAACAGACATCGCTAAAGCCAAAGAGCAGGGCACGCTGTTACTGGCCGACACCGAGCACATGGCTGCCCGCAAGCAATGGCTGGCGGGGCAACTGAAAGTCTGCGGCCAGCTAACACTCGATGCAGGGGCCAGCAAAGTCTTGCTTAATTCAGGGAAAAGCCTGTTAGCCGTTGGCATAACGGCCGTTACTGGCAATTTCATTCGTGGAGATATGGTTGCCTGTATTAGCCACGATGGCAAAAAGATTGCTCATGGCCTGGTTAACTACAATGCCATTGAAGCAGCAAGAATTAAAGGGAAAAGCAGCTCCAGAATTGAATCAATACTGGGCTATATCGATGAAGCTGAGTTAATCCATCGAGACAATCTTGTACTGTTGTAGCCATACCTGATAGACCTCGCTTCCAGAACCAGCCATGAAAGAATGGGGGGATTTCTCGATATTAACGAATTAGCTTGACAGGACACCTGTATTCTGGAAAAATCCGCGCTCCTGCGGGCACTTACACGCCTGTAGATATTTACACAGAAACTCATTTAGGAACTAATACTTTGGCTAATTCACCACAAGCAAAAAAACGTGCCCGCCAGGCAATTAAACGTCGTGGCCGAAATGTCGGCCTGGCTTCAATGTACCGAACTTTCATAAAGAAAGTAGTGTATGCCATTGATGCAGGCGACAAGTCTGCAGCTGAAGCGGCATATAAAAACGCCGTACCTGTTATTGATCGACTCTGTGGCAAGGGTCTGGTACATGCCAACAAGGCTGCACGGCATAAGAGCCGTCTGAATGCTCGCGTTCGTGCAATGGCGTAAATAGCAGCCGCTATCAGGCTCCAGAAAAACCGGTTTATGCCGGTTTTTTTACGCCTGCATTTTTACATACCCACCTTCCGTGGCGATTACTGCTTGCCTGGCTTTTCTCCGGTCTTGTATATACGCCCATTGCACAAGGGTGTTCCGTTAACCCTAGAAAAATCAATTGAACGCGCAATAACGTGCTAAGAGCATGAAAATACTGAATATTCTACGATGCAGGCGTTCAACCTAAAATCATCAGTTGAACGCCTCAAAGTGTGCTTCTGAGAGCTTGTTTGGCGTAGTCAAAAAGGGAGTGAATGGCCCAGTCCTTCGCGCGTTTT
>VAOX01007740.1_pt1 | contig 19219 bp, 24 predicted proteins | sample 3393891 | NCBI WGS metagenome assembly VAOX01 (sample SAMN08290429, study PRJNA428436) | hydrothermal vent metagenome | isolation source: Deep-sea hydrothermal vent chimney | place: Indian Ocean: Southwest Indian Ridge | depth 2822 m m | reverse complement strand
AGCCACTTTGAACCCTTGATGGCACTCTATCTCACCGAGAGCATGTCAGCCGAGACTATTCGTGAAGCGGCACTCAGCCCATTGGTTCACGCCATAAAATATTACCCCGCAGGCGCGACTACCAACTCTGACAGCGGTGTACGCGACCTTAAAAAAATCTATCCTTTGCTGGAAGTCATGCAGGAAGTAGACCTACCTTTGTTAGTCCACGGTGAAGTGACTAACCCTGACGTGGATGTGTTTGACCGAGAAAAAGTATTTATTGAAAAGCATTTAATTCAACTCACTAAAACTTTTCCGGCACTGCGTATTGTATTTGAACATGTGACCACCGCCGAGGGTGTGCAATTTGTTGAACATGCTAATGCCAATATTGCAGCAACGGTGACGGCCCATCATTTATTAATGAACCGCAACGAATTATTTAACGGTGGCATAAAACCGCATCATTTTTGCTTGCCAATATTAAAACGCGAACAACACCGTGAGGCACTAATAAAAGCTGTTACTGCCGACAATAACACACGATTTTTTTTAGGCACTGATAGCGCGCCCCATTTAAAAAATGCCAAGGAATCCGCCTGCGGATGTGCAGGAATTTATACAGCACATGTCGCGATGGAGCTTTATGCGGAAGCCTTCGATAAGGCCAAGGCACTCAATAAACTGGAACAATTCGCAAGCTTTAACGGGCCTGACTTTTATAAGCTACCACGCAACACTGAAACCATCACGCTTAAAAGACAGGGAATCAAAATACCTGACTCTTATACGATTGAAAACGATACCCTGATTCCCTTTCGCGCTAATGAAAAACTTGCCTGGCAGCTACAGGATATCTGACCCATTACATATTGTAATTTAGTCCAGACAGACTCTTCCTTAAAGTCTTCTCAGTACGCATTATTAATTAATACACCCGCTTCTTGAACGGTGTGTTTTTTCGTTGATGAGCGATTATGGCGCACTCATCAACTAATACAATCGCGTAAGCTTATAACCCTGACTTTCAAGCATACGTAATAAACCACCCTTACCAGGCAAATGTAATGCACCAACCGCAAAAAATACATTTCCTTTTTTAAGATACTGCTGCATTCGGTTTACCATAATGATATTTCGACGTATCACAAGCCGAAACATCATTTTTTCTATATCGGCTTTTGGTACTGGAATAGGTGAGTTTTTTACCAGATTGGCCATTGCTAACAGATCTCGGGACAAATACATTTCACGCAACTTAATCGACATGCCTTGTACCTTGTCGAAATATTTCACGGTTAAACGCAATGACCGAATATGATATTCCTTAGGCGCACCTGCAAGCGCATCAAATTGTTCTTTTGCTTTTTCAAGACCGCATAATTTCTTACTTTGCCCGCTCGCGTTCAGCGCTAACTTCATATCTAATGCCGGCGCACCATTCGACTTAGGAATACTCAATGTGACATTGACTAACCAAGGTCTCATTCGATCCAGAGTAACCACATCGATACCTAATGGCTTAATTAATTTTGCCACTTCTGAAAATAATTTAGGTCCTATCGTCTTACGCAAAGACTGCCCTTCCGGATAGTATATTAGAGGACTTAATTTCGCCATTTCCAACACCATTGAATAACCCATATCAATTTCAGTACAGAGTACGGTAGTTTGCTTAAATTGATCTTTAATCACCTTGGTTAAGGCAATAACATCTGGATGAGAGCTGTGCATTGTTCCCAATAAAAAACTGGGTTTAAATCCTGTACGCTCAACTTTCCAGAAAATTCCCTTTTTAAATTTCTCTTTTTCAGGAATAAGCTGCGCGATCACTCCGCCTTTTACTTCACTAATTTTGCTCGGCACTTTGATTACTTTCAATGCAGAAGCCGAACCTGGTGACACCTTGACTACCTCAGCCGCAATTGAAACCTGCGACAGGCCCACCCCAAAAACTGAGGTTAAAAGTACCGCAATAACTCTAAATGAACGCATAATGATAATCCTTGTTCTAGTCAGTCTAAATATAGCTAATCATATTACAAAATAAGACCTTTTGCTGCGCATAGTTCACAGCCAAGCCCAACAATGATAAAGGGGCTTTAATTGCCAGACAAGATATTTAAAGTCGATTTATCAATGACTTTTGGGTATGCTGTCACCCTATGTCTGATTCAATAAAAACTCAACCTATAGCCCAGCGTTTTCGTGGATATTTACCGGTCGTCGTCGATGTCGAGACCGGTGGATTTAATTCGGACACTGATGCCCTGCTTGAAATAGCAGCAGTCATTCCCAGTATGAATGAAAAAGGCTATTTGCAAGTTAGTGAAACAATTCATCGCCATGTGGAACCTTTTGAGGGAGCCAATCTCGATCCTGCCGCACTTGCATTTACTGGAATTGATCCTTTTCATCCGCTAAGACTCGCAGTTAAAGAGCATGATGCATTGGCTTCTATTTTTAAAGTCATTCGCACTGCCGTCAAAGAAAACGAGTGCTCACGAGCCATTTTAGTCGGCCATAATGCGTTTTTTGATTTAAGGTTTGTCAACGCGGCAGCAGAACGAAGCAATATTAAACGTAACCCGTTTCATCCGTTCAGTAATTTTGATACCGTTAGTCTAGCCGGAATGGCTTATGGTCAAACGGTTCTTGCCCGAGCAGCTAAAGCTGCTGGTCTGGAATGGAGTGATGCTGAAGCCCATTCAGCCCTTTATGATGCTGAACGCACAGCACAATTATTTTGCACTATTGTTAATCGCTGGAAGGAATTACAGCCGCCTGAAGGATTTTAACAAAAAAGGGCTAGGCTAGAGCCTTAGAGCCCGTTCCTATAAAGAAAGTGAAGTCAGATTCCAGAGTACGCAATATGGAATCAGATTCGATTTTTTAATCGAGTCAGATTCCAGGTACGCGATATGGGATCAGACTTAGAATCAGACCCTGCTAATGACTCTGCCCTAACACGATTATTCAGTCAATATTCCTGTCAAGAAACTTAAGCAGCAGTTGCAGCTTCGACCATCGTTTTTAATTCGCCATTTTCAAACAGCTCAACGGTAATATCACAACCGCCTACCAGTTCTCCAGCAATATACACTTGAGGAAAAGTCGGCCAGTTAGCAAATTGTGGCAAATTTTCAAAAATCTCAGGATCGGCTAGTACATTCACATAAGCAAATTTTTGATTACACTGTTTCAGTGCTTCAGCAGTACGACTGGAAAAACCACATTGTGGTAAAGTCGGCGTGCCTTTCATAAAAACGATTACAGGGTTTTCTTCAACCTGTTGCTTGATACGATCTAATACGTCCATTACTCAAATACCTCATAGATAACCAATATAAATAGAACCCATAATACATACCAGAGATCAGTCCAGATCCATTGACACGCCGTGGCTAATGATAGAGCCCAAAAAACGTGAGAAAGGCCATTCCAGAACTCGCTCCAAAATCCATTATAGATAAATCCAGAAACAATGCATTAATCAATGGGGGCGGGGTAAGCGAATTCAACTCCCCCAAAGGGGTTAGATATTGGGCTAAATTAGTGAATAAATCCTTTAAGAATCAAGGTTAATGTGGAACCTAGTTAATGTGGGTGAAGGGCTTGTGTTTCACTTATTTAATTCAAACTATAATAAACCTGCTAAAGATACAAAACCAAATAGTAACAAAACAGCAGTTCTCTAAAATGAAACACAAGTTTAGTTTACAAGTTACTATGCGATCCATCACACATAGGGGCGTTAGCAGTTTGCTTGCAGCCACAAAAATAAACGGTTTCTGTTTTTTCAGCAGTGTATTTTACCGGCGTGAAATCAGTGTCTTTATGCGAACCATCACAAAAGGGTTGGCTGGCACTTTTTCCGCAAGCGCACCAATAATAAGTCTTTCCCTCTTCTACTTCGACCGCAAAAGGGGTTTTTGAAGCAATAACGGCATCGTTCATAGGTAATTCTCCTTTAGGTTAACGAAGATGAGGCGCATTAAAATCTAATACGGGCCCATCAGGTACAATCTTTGTTGGATTAATTGAAGTATGACTTTGGTAGTAATGGTTTTTAATATGATCCATATTAACGGTATTCGCTATACCCGAAAGTTGGTACAAGGTGCGGGTATAATTCCACAAGTGCGGGTAATCCTTAATTTGTTTTTTGTTGCACTTAAAATGGCCAAAATATACTGAATCAAACCGAATCAAGGTTGTAAATAATCGCCAGTCCGCTTCCGTCAGTTTATCGTCAACTAAATATTGCTGTGTTGACAATCGTTGTTCTAATGCATCAAGTGCATTAAATAAATTTTCATAAGCTGATGCATATGCCTCTTGAGTCGTCGCAAATCCGGTTCGATAAACGCCGTTATTGACATTGTCATAGACAAATTCATTAATTGAATCTATTTCGCTACGCAGAGCCTGTGGATAAAAATCAAGATCGTTAGCCCATTGATTAAAACTTGAGTTAAGCATTCTGATAATTTCTGACGATTCGTTACTCACGATCGTATTTTGTTTTTTATCCCACAACAAGGGAACTGAGACTATGCCTGTGTAGGACGAGTCGACCAACGCATAGATTTCATGCAGTGCCTGCTTATGATTAACATGATCAGGTGTTGATCCGGGATATTCACCAAACAACCAACTTTCTTGTGGCATAAGGGGATGCACCACCGACACAGAAATCAATTCTTCGAGGCCTTTAAGTTTTCGGAAAATCATAGTCCGGTGAGCCCAGGGACAGGCATGAGAAATATAAAGATGATATCGTCCTGGTTCAGCCTTAAATCCGCCATCGCCAGAGATGCCAGGCTCACCGTCTACGGTAATCCAATGTCTGAATTGTGCTTCCCAACGATTAAACTCGCCTTTCATGCTCTTTTCCTTTATCTTTCGCACTTACAATATGAAATTCACTTCACTTAAATTGATCATACAGGGTTTCTGGTTAAGGATAATGTCTCAAATAAATAACAGATTGTTTCCAATAGAGTGACAATCTACGAATCTAAAACGAAAAAAGGCGGGGAAATATTTATACCATAGACACCAAATTTAATATTTAACTATAGATACTAAAACCAATTCATAATAATTAAAACTACAGCGCACACCGCAGAAAATGCTTCAGACATATTTCGTAACACCAATACGCTCATCAAATGATAATTGATCTGATTGACTTATATTTTTCCGGCTGTATCGTATTGAGAAGCCCCCATAAAGCGATCCATTATCATTCAGCATCCAGTCCTGAATATCGGAATCCTCTATCTCAACTAAATCGCCTACTACATACTCCTTATACTCGACGGGTAATTCAAATATCTCTGCTTTAAATTGGTTATCCTGTACATCAACCACTTGCAGCCATATGTATGACTCAAACTCAGGCTCAGCTAGTAATACTTTTACTAGCGGGAAAGTATCATCCTTTTTCTTGTTACGAAGCATCGTTTTGAACTCCGATAAACTTTCTTGAGCTACAGCAATTGTTTTTTTGTACTCCTCGTCTTCTTGATCGACAAAAGCATATCGCACTCCTGGATCGAGATTTGGGGTTCTCTCTAGCTCCAGACGTAACATTTGCCAATCGTACCAGCAGTTCTCTGGATCAATAGCTTCGTATTCGCCTGACATTTTTGATGCTGCTTCGTTGTCCATCATGATGGTCGTTGCGTTATCACGGATATCAAAAACTTCTTCCTCAGATAAAGGCTCACCCTTAGCGTCTTCAGCAGCCAACAACAACGTAGACAGTGCCGGTATAAATGCTGGCTCTAAATGATCTTGTTCACTCATTATTGAATTTTCCTGAAGTTAATTTTTCACAACAATAATCACATGTAAATTATCTCTATTTATTAGCTGATGCAATCCAGGTCACTCCTTTCATGCACAAAGTATCGCCTTGCTTCATTGCATCTGCCACTTTAATCACTTCATTAATATAGTTATCACGCACAGAATCATCCAATTGACGAACGAGAGCCATTACAGGGGCAGCCAGATCAGATATCGCGTCCCAATAAGCCTTGCCATCTTCCACTTCTAGTACATCAATAACCAGTTCTTCGAGTTTAATATTTTTAAAACCTGCTACGCTCATCACGTCCTGCAAACGATCAGGATCCGCAAATGCAAAAATACCTGGCGTTCCTGGCGGAGGAGTCGGCACCGACATATAGTTGTTTAATACTTTAATCAATACACTTACAAATGGATTTTTTTCAGGCGCAGCCCAACAAGCCACACTAATACGACCATTTTCTTTTAATGCTTTATGGGCAGCTAAAAGACAGTTTTCCGGCTCCGGCATAAACATCAGACCCCAGCGAATAGTCACCGCATCAAACTCGCCCTGCGGATAATCCAGTGTTTCGGCATCAATACATCGGAACTCAATATTATTAAGATTCAACGCATTCGCTTTTTCACGCGCCACCATAAGCATTTCATCTACTAAATCAGTACCAACCACCTTACCAGACTCACCCACTATCTGAGCCGCGGATATAGCTGGCTCCCCGGTACCTGAGGCGATATCAAGAAGACTATTGCCCGAGGTAATTTCCGCTAATTCGAGCATTCGATCACTAACAGGTGCAGCGCCCTTTCGCAATAATTCGTCACGCCGTTTCCATCCTTCGGCAGCCGATGCCCAGTTATTACGTTCACGTTCTTTCAATTCATTTTTGCTTGGGTTAGTCATAATCAACTCCATTTACAAATTATTTTAAAATCACCTATTAAACTAAGCTCAGTGTTGTCTCTATATTATCGTAAAAACCAGGTTAATCATGTGACACCAAGCAACGAGTAAGTAACACTTTAAAAATCGACATGACAATCAGCAAGACGCCACCAATGACTGGATGTAACCAGTAAACAAGCCCGGTGATATTCGCCATAAACTGAAAATCTTTAATATTGAGAATAAAAGGAAACAAATAGCCTTTAACAAGACTAAAGGTCACTATCCCTACTGTAACACCAATATAAGCGAAATAATTAAAAGCAACACTATAAGACCCAATACGAAATTCTTGTGACAGTGTCCAGACACTATGGAGACTCCAGTAAACTGCGACTAAAATAAGAAAAATATAGATAAGCGGTATAAGAACACCGCCCGCCACCATTACTAGTGCTACATAAGATAGAAATATAAGGCTACTCAGTACAAAAACGAAAAATACAGGACCAAAAAATAGCAAGACTGCTATAAAAACAATTGATTCGATTATTCCCTGTTTTCTCATACTGAATTCAATACTCGGCTTTATGATTGAGTGACTTGCTTCTCTTAAAATATTAGTTCAAATATCTTTTAATACCTAATTACTTAGCTGGATACAGGTTTTGAGTTCAAGTAGTTCAACTTACGCATATAAATCTCCAGCGAGTAACTTACGCTCTTGAAATATACTCACCCGTATCAGTGTTAATCTTGATTATTTCACCATTCTCCAAATATTCAGGTGTTTGCACAACCAATCCCGTCGACAAGGTGACAGGTTTTGTACGCGCTGAAGCCGATGCGCCCTTAATGCCAGGTGAACATTCAATGATCTCAAGAGACACTGTTCCAGGCAGCTCAACGCCTAGCACTACTTCATCTCCTATTAATATCTGCATTCCTTCCAGCCCATCAGTCATATAGAGTAACTCATCCGCAATCATCTCGTTGTCGACAGTGTACTGATCGTAGGTTTCACTGTTCATAAAAGTACAACTTGCTTCTTCACGAAAAAGAAATTGTACCTGATGCTTTGAAAACTCAACATCCTCAACCGAGTCATCGCCCTTAAAACTACGCTCAAACTTATTGCGAGAAACGATATTTTGACCCGTCACTTTATATAAAGTACTACCACTACGTGACGAAGGTGACTGTACAATGACTTTCCGAATTCGTACATTCTGCCCTTCGACCAGAATCACCATACCTTTCTTAATTTCATTAGCCTTCATTTTTCGGTCCTGTCATTTTTACTTACTTTGAATAACTTGTATTGCTATAGCCGAGCACTTATCTGCTTCACTGAATAAATATGCGCTGCACCTAAGTGAATTGTAACATATTGTAACAGAAGCCTTCTTTGATACTTTCCGTTACAAAAATCCGCTTTACCGACATACGTGGGTTACAAACTAATGCTTAAATTAATACTGTAAAGAGACAAACATATCTGATTTAAGGAGATTTATCATGAACACTAAATTACTCTTTGGCCTCACCGTAATCGGCTTATCTGTAGCATTAGCCACCAGCGCATTTGCACGTGATAACACTCAAATGGGCGGAGGAATGATGGGACAAACCACCCAAAAGACTACACAACAAAACCATCATGGCACCACACAGAAGCAAAATATTAATCAGCACCACCAATCAACTGATGGCACCCATCATGCTGATGCAAGCAAGTACCTTAAAAACGCACCTTGCCTGAACTCAAACACAAAAGGCGTTACAAAGGTAAACTAATCGCACTATGAATTTCAATTTATCAAGACAAACGTAGAGAGTTAATATAACTCTCTACGTTATTATAGGCCTTCAATATCATTCCTTATTACAATAAGTCTCTCGTATTGCCTCAGAACTCTTCACACTTACTACTTCAATCTCTTCGATTCAACCCGAAATCATCCCGCTCACGTTTCTATAATAATGACTCATATACGCACTCAACCTAATCAAATAATCAAGCTTATCGTCGCATTTAGCATACTTACGACCACAGGCACCAGCAATGCTCAGTCTCTTGTTATAAAAATACCTGCTGAGCATACTATTACTGCATGGTATATTAAGGCTAGCCAAAAAAAGCCATTTGGATTGTATACAGAGAGTGTAGAACTTGCTAAATACAAGAAGAAATATGCAAAAGAGAAACCAGCATGTTATTTACAAAAGAGAACTTTTGTATCAATTAGACAAAAAGAAAAAGGCTTTGCTTTAGTGATGCCTCTCCATGGTAAATGCGGCTACATGTCTCGTTGGGTTAAATTAAGCTCGCTTGCTCATATTAGCTACCACTACACATTTGACTCAAAGAAAATACACGATGCCTGGACAATCATATTGCCAAAACATTACCAACGAATTAAAGAATTTAAAAATATCAAAGGTCCGTTAAGTTATAGCATCGAAGGTGAAAACCCTTCGCTTTTCACATTACATCTTTACAAAGGCAACTACAAACTCACGTCACGTCTAAAAAACTTTGAGGAAATCAGGAGCTACCCGTGCGGTTGTGTAACTTTCATCCTCGAAGTATTTTACGAAGAAAAAATATTTAGCTACCCTGACACAATAACCAAAAAAATTATACGCCGACCATTGTTAAAATGGCTAAAATATTTTGATAAATATGGCAAACCCACTAATCCAGACGGACCACATGCACGAAAATATACTATTCTCCGCCCAAACACCCTAAATAAGGCAATGCTTAAAGTATCGGAATATGAGGGAAATGGCGGCCCTAACGAGCCAAGCGATAAGCTAGTTCGGGTTAACATTTATTACCACAATATCAAAAGTAACAACAGTCAACATTATCTCGGTGCAAAAGATTATTGGGATTTAGTCGTTTTTGGTGTACGCTTATGAAAAACGATGTTACTAAATTTTAGACAGATTGTGTTAGCTCAGGTCCGTACTGTATGGATTCTAATTTTATTTCATAAAAAACAAAACCTTTCGTAATATGCTCCAGGGACATTATTTAAAATCACTCACTAAACTAGTCAATCAAGCAGACCTACTCAAGACGCCCCGTCTTCTTCGCCAAACCTACATATTTCAATAGGTACTTCCTATCTGTCATTAACTTTTTAACTATTGTTTGAACTTTAATAAGGCTATACATATTTTTTGATCTAACCTGTACATTGCTCGCCTCGTCGTCAAGCTCCACCCAACGCAGTGTTGAAGGCGACTCAGCTTTTAAAGCAGTTTCAATAAGCACTACCCAGGTAGACCCTCCTCCGTGCAGTTTCCTCTTTTTCATAAAGAGCTGCATCTCAGGACTAAAATCATAAACGCTCATGGAGTAACCAGCCTTTGGCATATGTTTAATTTCAAGGTTTGAACGTTTCTCTTGAGCGAATGAGGCTAAGCTGATGGTAAACATAAGAATAATCATTAAAATTTTCATAATAGATTCCTAATACTAAAAGCAAAGAAACATATCCGGACAAAAGTTACTCAACATATACCTATAATAGCTGACGATACAAATATAGCGCTTATCAACTATTGGATAAATACACAATTGTTAGAATATACCGTCAGCCCTATCACTATTTAGCCCCAGAACCAAAGCTAAACTGCAACAAATTGAACTCAAGATTTTTAGAGGCAAATATTACGGTCTGTTTGCTGATTGACATAACCGTATTTGGCCCCAGGTTTGCCTTGTATTTTGAAAAATTTGTCCATTTTACTCTGTCACTACTTCTACGCGGACTATCGTTAGTGTTATCAATGAGGTTAATAGCTTTGTTGTTAATACGGCAGGTTTTTAACTTCGCAAGTACTGCTTTGAATTCTGTTTCAAGTTTTGCTTTTGAAGTTAATTCCCAGCGACAGGAATAAGTATAATACCCACCGGAAAGCGGTAAAGATCGCACACGGCATTTAGCAGGAGCAGAAATAATCTTTACAAAGGGTTGAAAATATCGGCCACGGCTATCAAATTGGCCCACCAGTGGCTTGTATTTTTCACCCACTGTAGATTGTAACTTTGTTATAAACTGACAAAAATCAGCATAGGCTAGCTGGGTAAACAGTATCGAAATTAATGCAATAGCGATTCTCATTTCAGATTTCCTTTTCTCGTTATATTATAAAAAAAGAGTATCTACTATTTTCATAAACTTTTCAATAAAACGGCACACTTCCCCCCTAAACTCGATAGGACCTATTGTAACGCTTTATGTAACCACCTCGCTGCACAACCATATACGTCTCACTCTCGTCATCAGCGGTTCGATAGGCATCCAGCGCTCCAAGTGACTTTGCTAGTACCGATGTCATTTCCCAGCCATCATATTCTTCTGCGCCCCATATTACAGATGACAGTTTTAACAATCCTAGTTCTTCACCCATCTGTTTAACTTTTCGTGACGATGCTTTAATTTTTTCCTCCAGCGAATCATTCGCCCATGACCACATCCAAGTGTTAGATTCTTTTTAATAAGAACCAGAAAAATGAATCTCAGCTTCAACCTGCGGTTGACCTTCATGAGTAAATACTAAAGTACCCGTATCCTTGTACCAGCCCCATCTATCGTGCTCGTTAACTTTATATTTATCAACAAACACTTTTTGCTTATCTTCCAGGTACTCACAACTTTTCTCTATTAGTTTGCGGAATATTTCATCGTCTTGAATCCAGTTCTCCTCTCTTGATTTCTGGTAACACTGTTTTAATCTCAAGGTTTGAACGCTTGCCTTGAGTGACCAAAGAAGAACTGATAATGAGCATGAGAATAATCATCAGCTATTTCATAATGGCCCCTTACACCCTCGAGTTAATAAAGATAACAAATACTATAAAGTAAAAACTTACAATTAAAAATAATATTCGACCAACATAACTACTCATAGGTTAATACTTTACAAACAAGATCACTAATCCCACTATGCCTATAAAAACGTAATAAACTAACTGTAATTTAAAGAACCGCCTTACTTTTCTCCTAACTGAATCACGCTTCGACACTAAGTACTTCACACTATTCACGGCATTAACGTGATCGCTATCCTTAACATCATGCGTACTTAATACTTCTTCTAATGCGATACTCGCAGCATCAGTTAAATCACTACTTGATTTAATATACAACAACTCATCTGCTGTCATTGATTCATAACGATGTTTTAAATCTTTACTATTTGCTTCCATTTTACCCTTTAATTAAGTTGCAAATAACTCGCTCACTAAACACCTAGCCGCTCATCAAACCGATTAGCAATTCATTTTTACATTTACGCTCAATCGCCCATTACATCGCTACCCTTTATCGATCTACACGAAATACTTACCTGCACTTCACTCCCAGGCCCGGTCAATGGCTTTAATAACATCTAAAAAATTGAATTCTATAAGCTGCACCGACATACCCTATTCTACGGGTTTTGATGAAACTCGATGACATTTCTATCTTGATCACGGATAAAAAACATAATTCCACCATTGGGTAATGTAATCGGCCCTTCGGTCACTTTGATTCCCAAGGCATCAATATTTTTCTGTGTCGCCGTTATATCACTTACATCCAATGCAATATGGGTATACCCTGGATATTTCTCTTTCACATCCATAAGAATATTACTACTCATAGAAGAATCAGCATTTAAAATTAAATTTATATTGACACCACAGGGGTGCTCCATAATGGCCACGGGCTCTGGGCCAATGGGACCTACAACAAATACAAACCCTAGTTGCTCATAAAAGCTTCTGGCTTGATCGAGACTTGTTACCCTGATTCCAATATGATTTATTCCAATAATTTCTTTCACTATGACCTCAATCATTTATTGTTTATTTAGTATTACTGTACCAATCAATTTACTTACTAATAACTTCCCGGCAATAATTGACATCAAAAACTTTGAAATCAAATAGCCTTCTAATATTAAAAACTATCTAACTCAAACGTTAATCGATATGCCGTTGCAACCAATATTCAAGTAATACCATATGCCACAACTTGCTACCTTGTATACGCGTTAAATATCGTTCGGGATCACTGAGCAACATTTTTGTATAAGCCGGGCGAAACAGACCACGTTTTTGGCAGGCATCAGAGTGCAGTATATCTTGCATAAATTGTAAAAACTCACCGCGTACAAATTTTAATGCAGGCACTGGAAAATAACCTTTAGGCCGATCAATAACCGCATCAGGAATACGTCCGCGGGCGATGCGTTTTAATATATGCTTACCACCGCTTTGTAATTTTAGTTCTGGTGGTATTTGTGCAGCAAGCTCTACTAATTCATGATCCAGAAATGGCACGCGCGCTTCAAGCCCATAGGCCATTGTCATATTATCAACACGTTTCACTGGATCATCAACCACTAAAGTAGTGGTATCAAACCTTAATACCTGATCTAAATATTCGTCAGCATTAGGCTGAGTCAATGCAGCTTGCACATATTCAGAGGTAAAATCTATGCCTGTGTATTGTTCGTTAATCATCTGCAAGTATTCTTTATGATCACGATCAAAATAGTGATTCGCAAATCGATCCAGTGCCGAGCCTTGGGCATTCATCATTTGCGGATACCAAAAATACCCGCCAAACACTTCATCAGCCCCTTGCCCGCTTTGAACAACCTTCACGTGCTTAGACACTTGTTCTGATAATAAATAAAAACCAATAGCATCTTGCCCTACCATCGGTTCAGACATCGCATCCACCGCCTCGGGTAATCGCTCCAGCACGTGTTCGTTGGCGATGCTAAATTTATGATGTTGAGTCCCATAACGTTCAACTATTTGGTCTGAAAACTCAAACTCACTGCCACGTTCATTCGGGTGATCTTCAAAGCCGACTGAAAAAGTTTGTAAATCTTCGACTCCTGCCTCAACCAGCAGTGCCACCAATAAACTTGAATCGAGCCCACCGGAAAGCAACACTCCTACAGACACATCGGCAATGATTTTACGTTTTTTAACCGAACGCATCAAGGCTTCGTGAGTGGCATCTACCCAATCTTGCTCAGACATCGCGTGTGCTGGACGACATGCCGTTAACTGCCAATAGGCTTTGGTTTGAACTGAACCGTTCGCATTAACGGTCATGCAATGAGCGGGGGGCAACTTACGAATCCCGGCAATAATAGTACGTGGTGCAGGAATTACGGCATGCAGGCTAAACTGAAAATGTAAGCCCGCTTTATCAATTGAGCGATCGATATCTTTGTCTTTTAACAAAGCCTGGGTATTGGAAGCAAATACTATGCGTTGTTTGTTTTGACTATAATATAAAGGCTTAATGCCAAAGCGATCACGCGCCATAAATAGCTGGTTTTGAGTGGCATCCCATATTACAAAGGCGAACATACCATGTAAGCGTGCAACGCAAGACTCACCCCATTGCCTATAAGCAATCAGAATTACTTCAGTATCGCCCGTTGAGTTAAACTGATGACCCAAGGCAATAAGCTCTTTGCGTAGCTCGGGGTAATTGTAAATACACCCGTTGAACACTAATACAGTGTCTGCATTAGTGAGGCCCTGTGTCGCCACCATGGGCTGTGCTGCTTTATCAGTTAAATCAATAATCGATAGCCTGCGATGGCCGAGTGCGATGTTATTTTTTTGATAGACCCCTTCTGAGTCAGGACCACGCTTTTCCAGCGCAGGCAACATTTTTTTTATCAGGGCTATACTGGCTTGCTGTGAATCAAACCTGAACTCTCCACATATACCACACATCTATTTATTACCCTTTCATAGTTTGAAACAATGGGGTCGTCCCATGAAACAATGAGATCTGATCCATTGCTGTCTCACTTAAATTCAACCAAATTATAATATGGTCTAATATTGCGCCATGATATCCACATTTATATTGCCGAGACTTGAATCCTCAAATTTGTTTATAGCCGAAGATCAGCATGGCCAATGGGTTTTAAGGGAGATAGCAATAGGCTTGACCCCATCGCATTATCTGTAAGCCACTCTTACATGCATTTTTGAACGCACTGTATGGACACCTGGCAATCGCGCAATGCGTCTGATTATATCGTGCTCCAAATCACTTGATTGCACTATGCCATGTAATGTCACTAAGCCACGATTCACTTTAACGCGTATCTGGCGAGTGTTAAGCCGATAACCTGATAAAATTTTTATCACCTGTTTATGGGTACGTCTGTCGGCACGCTTTGCATGAGACTTGCGCCTGGGATGTGCATGAACCGTTGCTCCAACGGAAACACTGGAATGACCATGTGATCCTAAACCGACTCCAAGGCCATAAGTAACACAGCCCGTAATTATAGTCACCACACCCAACAGCAAGCTTACATTTAAAAGCCGACTTAAGATTCTCTGTTTTTGCACAGAACACTCTTGCCCCTGATCTTTTTTCATTCTCTCAATCTGTTGCATACTATTCTTTTGATCCATACCCGCCTCCTCCAGCTGTTTTAATTATCAGGCAATCACCCGTTTTGACTTCGCAGCTGACTTTTGATGCTAATTTATTGCCATTCAGATAATTTACGCCACTCTTGCCTGGCTTTCCGTGCTCTAATCCCCATGGCTGATACGAACGCCTTTCAGTTAATAAAGTAAAAGTCGCTGACGCCAAGAATTCAAACTCTCTTACAATGCCATCACCACCCGCACACTTACCTTCACCGCCAGACTCTTTACGAATGGCATATCGTTTTACGCGTAGTGGAAATTCTGTTTCCAATACCTCAATCGGCGTATTGAGAGTATTGGTCATGTGCGTCTGCACTGCAGACAAACCGCCACCGGAATAACCTGCGCCCATTCCACCGCCGATCGTTTCATAATAACTCCAGTTATTTTCTCCACGCGCGCCCATGGCCAAATTATTCATACTGCCGTGACTGGCGGCAGGTATTCTTTGTGGCATGGCTTTCGCTAGCGCCCCGAGTAACACATCAACAACGCGCGTACTGGTTTCAACATTTCCAGCAGCCACTGCCGCAGGTCGCTGGGCATTCAGCATACAACCTTTAGGGGCCATAATCTTGATATGACGAAAACTCCCCGCACTCGCGGGGGTTTGCGGTGGCATGAGACAACGAAATACATAATACACGGCAGCCGCTGTGACCGACAACGGGCAATTTATATTACCTCTTACCTGATTAGCGGTGCCTGCAAAATCGACTTCGATTTCATGCTGATTAATACTAATTCTGGCCTGTATCTTTATATCTTGATTACCCAAACCATCGTCGTCCATGTAATCAACATAATGATAAACACCTTTTGGTAACTCTTGTAGACTACTTAAGGCCAATCGTTGCGCATACTTGTCGAGTGCTTGTAAACTTTTCTGGTATTGTTCAATGCATAATCGATCAGACTGAATTGTACTGCTGTTGCGACTAGTGCTTGTGTTGTTAGTCACAATTTTCTCCGTGGTACTAACATTCTTATTTTCGCCTTGCTGTTGAACAAGCCCGTTAATCAAATTTTCAAGCCGCTTAATGCCCACTCGATTCGAGCTGATTTGAGCTAAAAAATCACCGCGGCTGCTTTTATGATTAGCAGTTCGAGAAATTATTGACTCAAACAAAACCTCATTAAGCTCACCCTGCTTAAATAAATAGTCAGGCGCAATAATAATTCCTTCTTCTTCCAACGAACTGGACAATGGCATGGAGCCAGGTGATTCAGCCCCTATATCGGCATGATGCGCACGATTGACAACAAAGCCAATAAGCTCACTATTAATATGCACCGCACTAATTAGAGTGACGTCAGGTAAATGAGTTCCACCAAGATAAGGATCATTCATGATTACCATATCCCCGACGCTCCAGCTTAGATCAGCCACTATTTGGGTCATCGCATAGGCCATGCTCCCCAAATGAACGGGAATATGTGCTGCTTGCGCACACAACTCACCTTTATGATCGAATATTGCACAGGAATAATCGAGCCTATCCTTTATATTGGGTGAATAGGCGCTGTTGCGTAACGCTGCCCCCATTTCATCACAAATAGCCACAATACGACTCGAAAATACGCTCAAATCAACAAGATTCATAAAATATAAGCTCTAGCACTCAGTAATGACCATCTTCGGCCTAAATAATTAGCCATAATGCCATAAACAATTGCCCCTCTATACCTTTTATAGTGATCACTATTTGCGCATTCTTACCAATATATAGAGCTAATTTCATTAAATGAATAAAAAATCGCCTAATAGCTAAATTGGATATTGTAAAAAATAACCATGAATTTATAATTGCCGAGTCTTTTAGTCGGGTTAGGCGAAATATCACGGCTAATTCAAGTTTTTGAAACAGGAGTAACTTTATGAATCCACTAGATACCATCAAAGGGACCATCATCGCAGGTTTCGTACTTGCACTAGTTCTAGGCGTCCTAAATAACGTAGTGACAAAAAAAGGTGCTAGCACCCCTGCAGCACCAGCTGCTATGAAAACAAAATAATTCGAGGGAAATAAACTATGTTCGAACTTAACGTATTTGTTCTGGAACGCTGGCTGCATATCATGTTTGGTATCACCTGGATTGGCTTGCTATATTATTTCAATTTTGTACAAGTCCCCGCATTAGCTGCTGCTGCCGCTGATAAAGATGGCCCTGGACCTGCTGCAATCGGTAAATATATCGCTCCACGCGCACTTTTATGGTTCCGTTGGGCTGCTTTAGGGACTTGGCTCACAGGCGCAGGCTACTTATTTGGCTTAAAAGCATTTGGCGCAGCCTTCATGCTACAACCAAGTCATTTCGGCATAGGCCTTGGGGCATGGATGGGTACTATCATGCTATTTAATGTTTGGGTACTAATCTGGCCTAATCAGAAGAAAGTACTGGGGATAGTGGAAGCCACTGAAGCCGAAAAAGCAAAAGCGAAACGCATTGCCTTTTTAGCCTCACGCACCAATACTATGCTTTCGATTCCTATGTTGATGTTCATGGTTTCATCACACGGAACAGTATTCTAGTTTGTAATTTTTAACAAACTCTGTGAATATTGAGACAAGAACAGCATTGCTGTTCTTGTCTTTCGTTAAGACTCTGATAAATGAATGGTTTTCGGGTAATAATCTAATAAAAAATCCCCACTATTCAAAGCTTTGACTTTTGAATTGAACCTTTATATTATTCATATATGGCAGTCTCATGTGGGGCTGCTTTTTTGTTTTTGGATTAAAGGCTAATACCATTAATTGCTCGCAACTGCATCTCTCTAAATAATGCAGAAAGCATAATCAGTTAATAGAAACCCCTTTAATATACCTCTACCCAAGATTCAAAATCACTCAATTGCAAGCGCTCTTGTCTGTTGGACGAGTTGAGTCATTTTTAATTTTATTGATTTTTCACTAACAAAACGAACGGAAACTTAAATGTCGGATTCAAGAATGTCGACTTATAGCCTATTGCCAATTGACTTGATTAAAGGTCAGGGTGCATTGGTCACTGATTCACAAGGCAAAGAATATCTTGATGCACTAGCAGGAATTGCTGTGTGCAGTCTTGGACACGCACACCCTGCTGTACACCAAGCACTCTGCGAACAATCTCAGAAGCTAATTCATTGTTCCAACCTTTATTCTATTGCTGTCCAGCATCAACTGGCGGACAAGCTTGTGTCTCTAAGTCAAATGGATAAAGTATTTTTTAGCAATTCAGGTGCTGAGGCAAATGAAGCAGCCATAAAAATTGCACGCTTGTATGGCAACAATAAGGGAATCAAAAACCCTTCGATCATCGTCATGGAAAATGCATTTCATGGTCGAACACTAGCAACGCTAACCGCTTCTGGTAGCCGCAAAGTCCAGGCAGGCTTTGAGCCGCTAGTGCAAGGTTTTATCCGCGCGCCTTATAATGACCTTGAAGCAGTCCAAAATATAGCGTCATCCCACTCTGAAGTGGTCGCCATTCTGGTAGAACCTGTGCAAGGTGAAGCGGGAATAATCATACCCGATGAAAATTATATTGCAGGATTACGAAAAATCTGTGACGAGAATAACTGGTTGTTAATGCTCGATGAAATTCAGACAGGCTTGTGTCGCACCGGAAAATGGTTTGCTTTTCAGCATGCCGACATTCAACCTGATGTCATGACTCTGGCTAAGAGTTTGGGTAACGGTGTCCCCATTGGAGCCTGTTTAGCCAAAGGTATTGCAGCCGAAACATTACAACCAGGCAATCACGGTTCTACCTATGGCGGGAACCCATTAGTCTGTTCAGCATCACTGGCTGTACTAGGGGTAATGCAATCTGAAAATTTGGATCAGAAAGCTGCCGCAACAAGTCAACGTATGCTTGATGGTTTCAATTTGAAATTGAACGATATTGACGGCGTTCAAGAAATTTGCGCTTACGGCATGATGTTTGGCATTGCGCTGGACAGGGATTGCCCTGAGCTTGTCAAAGAAGCCTTAAACAAAAATATACTCATTAATGTGACTGCCGGCAACCGAATTCGCTTGCTGCCACCCTTAATT
>VAOX01037639.1_pt1 | contig 19310 bp, 15 predicted proteins | sample 3393891 | NCBI WGS metagenome assembly VAOX01 (sample SAMN08290429, study PRJNA428436) | hydrothermal vent metagenome | isolation source: Deep-sea hydrothermal vent chimney | place: Indian Ocean: Southwest Indian Ridge | depth 2822 m m | reverse complement strand
GATTCGTATAGCTATATGAAAAAAGTATTCATCACCAATGAGGTGATTTCACATTTTTTCATTACGCTATCCAAATCAATAACTTGCACATCTTTTTCACGTTCAACTGATTAATCCTGGTTTAAACACTCGACTGGTGCAGCCAGAAATGCATTTTTTATACCACGCAGTTTTCAATATTTTATTATCTGCTCTACACAGCTTGTAGTTCGATCTATATCTTCATGGTAGTGTATAGAAATAAGATAAACTTTTTTATTACTTATCTGTTTAAAAATATCAGTTTTGCTTAACTCGATTAAGAGCTTTTTAATAAATATTTTAATCGTTTCCTTATTTGTTTTATCTACCATATCGCTATAGGGAAAGAGCTTATTAACCTGAGTCGATATATTAAAGTCTTCAAACATAAACTCATAGTCCCGCAATGCTTCTTTTTCATATCCCTGCATACCCACGAGAGCTCTATCAGAATAAATTCTAAGCTCAAATGCCTTATAGCCATGTTTTATTTCAATATATGATATTTTTGTTTTGCATTCAGCACCAAATTCAACCAGACCATTAACCATTGATAGTATAATTGCATCAAAGCTACGATCTATCTCATCATAAAAATTATCGACCAGAGGAGAACACTTTATATGTTCAATAAGGTAAATACCGTAGCCCGTTGAAACAATATTTTTCTTATCATCAATGCTAATAGCGTCATATAAATTATATGATATAAATGAATTTTCTAATATTTCATCCATAAAAGGTGCTGGCTTAATTATATTTTTTTTAAAATCCACCTCCCAGACTACAGGCTCTTCATTATCAAAAACAAGATGATTACGTCCATTAAAAATTGCTGGAAGCTTCAGGTGACTTTTTTGACTCGGCTGATAAAAATACTTATGTACTGGATGCCGCCTGTTTTCGATATCTACCGTCCAGAGTGCATTTTCAACCTGCAAAACAAGCATTCCGTCCAGAACCTGTATTTTATCAACAAAAGATGTTTCGCTTTCAAGGCTTAAACGAGTTAGATAGTGTACCCTCTCGCTGTTATTATCGAGCTTATAAACCAGTAACCCGGCATTACCCGCAGCTATGTAGATATAATTTCCCACCAGCACCGCATCTTTTGCCCATGAATAAGGAATTTGATTCTCACCGCCACTTAGCAGAGTAACAAAATTCCAGTCATCACCTGCTCGGCGATATACTTCAAGCCCCAGAAGTGAGCACAAAAGAATATAGTTATCATCAACAAACATTGAATCCACGTCTTCACTAAACAGACGATTATAGTGATGCTGTATTTTCCAGGTTTCCAGATCAACACTGTATAACCCTTCATTATTAACTGCGATATAAAGTCTTCCTTCAAGCACTTCCACGCAACTTATATCTTTATCCAGATCTATTTTATTCTCAATATAAAAACCTCCGTTCTCGTGTATAATCTGCCCACACACACCTTTTGTAGACAGGCTATAAGTTTTTTTTCTGTAGCCGAACAAGTACCTTTCCAGCCCTGTTAAATGCTCGCATTTAGTCTTTTTCTGATATGCGCAGGGTTTTTCAGATAAAAACATTTCTCTTATACTGGAAATTAAATTAATAGTTTCTGATTCAGGCTTAACACTCTCTCCAGAGACACTAAAAGCTGTTGCTCGGGTTTTTTTGCAATTTAATGCCGCTGATTTCTTTTTCAGTAGCTCTTCCATGGGTGGGATATTTTTAAAATCCTCATCGACAGGGAGATTATGCCGACAGGCATTTAAGGCCAGAACAAACTGCTCTAATGCATATTCTGGTTTGAGACCGGCATAAGCACATGCAGCATACCAGGGATAATACGATCTGCGATCTTCAACCGGGATTTTTTCAAGAATTTCGACAGCCCGTTTATTATCCCCTTTACGACAATGCCAGAGTGACTCTATATAAGATAGATCCTGTTTACGCCAGTCATAAATTTTTTCATCATCATAAAGTGACTGTACAAATGATTTAAATTCTGCGTCGTGTTTAAGCGACATCAAAATTATGGCATACTCTTCCCACAAATCATTTTGATGTTCTTCTGTCAGGCATAACCAGCTAGCCAACGCTTTATTATACTCCTTTGCTTTTACATATAGTTTCACACTGGCATGGTGCAACGCTACGAAATATTTACTCTCTTTATCAGCAAAAGAAAGAATCTCATCGACAATTATTATGCCATGAATTTTCTCGGCTTTTTCAAGCTCAAGCCAGCCAAAATCTATTTTTAATTCTTTTCTGTTTTTTAACCATTTCCTAAATATTTTTTTTGAGTCAACTGGAGGCATGTTTTCACTAATTATCACCTCTTTTTCAGGGCAGGCAACTCGAAGATAACTCCCTGTCGAATTTTCAAGCGAACCAAACTCGTCTAAATAACTGCCTTCAACTTTAAATTTATAATGAGAACCATCTTGCTCAATATAAGAAAGATGCTCTCTTGAATTTTCCAGATAAAATGAAAAAAACTTCAGTCTGTTGAAGTCTAAAAAACAGCTATTATTCTGCACTTTAAAAATACTGCGAAATAACTCTATTTTTTTACTATCTGTAAGAAAAAAATAAATTCCATTTTCAACAAATCTTGCCCATACAGAACATGTTAAAGCTAATTTTTTAACCTCAATTGATACCAGGTTTTTTTCGCCCTGTTTTTTATAAATCGAAATTATCTCCGGGTGTTGGGATGAAAATAAATTTCCAACATTAAGCGAAACAAGTTTCTCAAAAACCCCTATTTTTTCTCTTTCGGCAAGCAACTGCACTGCCTCAACCAATGTCATTCTCCAGTGATTTTCCAGATTTTTATAATAACTATTAAGAGCCGGATCAATAAAACGCAACTGGTTTCCGGAGCAGTTTAGAATAACTGCATCTTTTAATGGAGCCATCTGACTATGTATGTCTAGCGTATCCACATAATTTTTGAAGCTGTTATCTTGCAACGTTGCTATTTTAAGATCATCATTCAGGTAGGCATACTCATTCCACTTATCTAAAAAATATATATTAATATCGGTATAATTATTTTCGTCAATCTCGAAAAAAATCATCTCAATGATCTCTCTGTATTCCTCCCTAAGTGACTCCATAATAATTTTTTCGAGTTTTTCACATAAGTCCTGCGGATCCGTTATAAATTTTTTCAATGCTTCCACCTTGCCAAATACTTCATTTTGATTATCTGTTATCTTATATCCAGGCCCTGTAAAAAGATACTATTATCAGCCCCTCCTGCCGCTTGTAAGCAATAAATCCGGTGAGTTTTATAAGATGCCTGGCAACTCGGCTTTATCAGTGAACCTTCAGGTAGAAAATTAATGATAAAAAAGATATACTCCTTATTACACGCACGAGTAATATCCCTCAGACAGTTTGGGGCGCAATCAGTATCCGCTTATTAAATGGAGATAATGGTATTGTGTTTCTGAGGATATCACCCGTCAGATCAGGCAGCTAAACTGGCGCAAATTAATCAGGACCTTTATAATGAGCTTAATATGAAATATCTAATAGATGCAGAAAACAGGGGATTGGGTAACGCTCTCGATGACTTTATTTCATTTCTTTCACAACCAGATTTTTTAAAATCATTCGAAACCGATACAGATGACTATGTTTATTATGGTCTTAACTATATATTTAACCTTATTCCTGGCAATGACAATCTGAACAGTGATCTCCCTATACATGATTATGCGGTTCCTGCTATTGCTGCTGCTTCTGAGTTCCCGGATAAGGTGTTGCATATAATAACGCTATTCACTGATATAAATAAAAAAATTGGCCGTAGAATTTATCCATGTAAGCACATGTGGCTGAATGCAGAAATTCCGGCGGGGCTGGATTTTGCTTTTGCTCTGGCGCTCTATGACCATAACAGGATAATGACATTATCTAATTATTTGCTCTACACCGATCCCGACCACCAGGTTCACCAGGTTGACTGCATTGATACCCTGGTTCAAAAACACGGGATTACACTGGCTACTGTGACGTTAATTGCCAGCTATGCTATGCATGGTTGCCACGGTTATGATTATGCAACAGATATTATTTCAGACTCGGCTTTTTCGAACACGTTAAATGAACCAGAGCATGCACGGACATTTTTAGCTCGCCTGGAGACAATAAGCAAACTCGCAAAGTCTCCTGGATTTTATGACGACACCATGGATGATTTTCGTAAGCTTTTTGGTAACCTGGAAAAATCAGTTGAGCACGGAAAAGATGCGCAATGACCACCAGGGAGGGAGGGGTAGCACCTTACTGGACGGACGTTAGCGCCGTGACCCGGCTGATTTTTCGAGATTAATGCTCAATAGAAAAATTAAGCACTCAAGGATACGCCATTAAAAATAAAATGATTTGCACCAGCTGCTCTCATCATGGTCGCAAACTTCATCATACAGGCTTTTTGTAATATGTGCCTGCTGCAGGCAGTGTGCGTTATGATTGTATTCAATTTCACTAAACCGTTTATGCTGATCCAGGAATAAACGCTGTTTTTTATTAAAAATCTCGACGGTGGTCCTGTGCTCTTCGAGTAAGGCTTCAAACTGCGCAACTAACTGATTATAGTTTTCATTGTTTTGCTGTGTATGGCGTAGATCAAGAGACTTTATAAGTTTTCTGCGTTTGCCAACCTCTCTCTGCAAATACATTATCTTGCTGCTGGTATACACCTTGTCCGCTTCATCAAGGCGCAATTGCTGGCGCCTGGCCTCAAGATTCTGACTGGACTCTATACAGTTAAGTGCCTGCCGGTATGTAATGTAGTTAGAACTGTCGTCTGTTTCAGTATCCAGAGCATAAACGGATGTCGCATTGAAAACGCAACATAAACTTATTAATTGATAAAACCTGTTCATTTCAATTACCTTGATTAATTAATGCTATATTAGCAACCTCTTATTGGGCTGGTCTTATATGCATCATGAGGAATTCCATATCCACATAAGCTTTTCCTGGCTTATGGGGCTTTTACGCCTGTAAATTCATGTTTTCTGCCTCGTTCAGGGGCATTATTAACAACCTTTAATTTGAAATATGTTCCGGTAAATACTTCGGCGTGTCTCTACTCTCACTTATATTTGACAAAATATCAAACCTCAGCAGACAAGCTGTCATTGTAAGTCGATATATGCAGCCTCTTAGTCTAAAATGCGCAGATGAATTTACAACAACAACGAATAATGAACCAGTTTGCAGACCTCCTGGAGCGGCTTATTGAGCGTACAGGCCAGCTTACATCATGGCTGGTGCTGGGGATGGTCATATTAACCGCACTCGTAGTTCTTTTGAGGTACTGGTTCGATATTGGCTGGATTGCATTACAGGAGTCTATCTCCTACCTTCATTCAACTGTTTTTATGCTCGGCGCATCCTATACACTAAAGCATAACGAACATGTGAGGGTCGATATTTTTTACGATCGGCTGAGTGATACCGCTAAAGCATGGGTGGATTTATCAGGCCACCTGTTTATATTGATACCGGTAATGGTTTTTATTTTCTGGGTGAGCTGGCCATATGTGGTTAGCTCATGGGAAATTAAAGAAGCCTCGCAGGAGGCCGGTGGCCTGCCGGGGATTTACCTGCTCAAGAGTCTGATTCTATTGATGTCGGGGCTGTTAATCGTGCAGGCTCTGGCTTTAGTACTGAAGGCTGTGGTAAAAATCTCAGAGGACACATCCCCATGATGGCGTTCTTTACTGATTATATGGCTTTCTGGCTCTTTGCCTGTGTGTTTATTTTTCTACTCAGCGGCTATCCTGTTGCTTTCACACTGGCAGGCACGGCGTTATTATTTGCTGGCATTGGCAGTTATCTGGATATCTTTGATGAATCTATATTAGGTGCCTTACCTAATCGCTTATCTGGCACAATGAAGAACAAAATGCTACTGGCTGTTCCACTTTTTGTTTTTATGGGGGTCATGCTGGAGCGTTCAAAAATAGCTGAAAACCTGCTACAAACGATGTCAGAGTTATTTGGCTCTGTTCGTGGCGGGCTGGGCATTTCGGTTACTCTGGTGGGTATGTTGCTGGCTGCGAGCACGGGCATCGTAGGCGCAACGGTTGTTACTATGGGCCTGCTATCTCTTCCTACAATGCTCAGGCAGGGCTACGATGCGCGTATTGCCTGTGGCACTATCTGTGCGTCAGGCACGCTGGGGCAAATCATCCCTCCATCTATCGTGCTGGTTTTACTGGGCGATGTGCTCTCTTCTGCATACCAGCAGGCACAACTGGATATGGGCATTTTTAGCCCGGAGTCTCTTTCGGTGGGCGATTTATTTATTGGCGCACTCATCCCGGGGCTGATTTTAGTGCTGTTCTATATCTGCTATCTGTTAATTATCGCCTGGATTAAGCCTGATATAATGCCTGCAATACCCGCAGATAAAAGAGAAAACTCTGCTCGGTTAAGAAAGAAAGTTCTCGTTGAGCTAGTCCCGCCTCTCTCTCTCATATTACTCGTACTGGGCTCGATTCTGGCAGGCCTGGCAACCCCCACTGAAGCCGCTGGAGTAGGGGCTGCGGGGGCAATGTGCCTTGCCATCTACCGCAGGCAGTTCTCCCCTGCAATACTCAAAGACGTGGTACAAAGCACTACTCGCATCAGCAGTATGGTGTTTATGATTCTTATTGGCGCGTCTATATTTTCTCTGGTATTTAAAGGTTTTGAAGGAGATGAACTGGTTCAGAGCTTGCTGAGCGATTTACCCGGCGGTGCATATGGTGCGCTTTTCATCGTTATGTTAACGATGTTCCTGCTCGGATTTGTACTCGATTTTATTGAAATAACTTTTGTCGTTATTCCCATCGTTGGCCCTGTTTTGCTGTCTATGGGCATAGATCCTGTATGGTTGGGCATTCTTATTGCAATAAACCTGCAAACATCATTTCTGACACCGCCGTTTGGCTTTGCGCTATTTTATTTGCGCGGCGTTGCTCCCGCAGGCATCCGAACAATGGATATTTATAAAGGGGTTATGCCGTTTATCCTGATACAGCTTATTGTCATGGCGCTCATCGCCTGGTGGCCTCAACTTGCAACATGGCTACCGGATCAGGTGAACAGTAATTTACCCTGAATTAGACACCTTAACAAAGCTGAAAAATGTGCCTGAAAGATGTCTGAGGGGCAGGATCTGTAATAATTTGCGCCCCTCACTACCTTCGAAAAAGCCCTGGCTTATCTGCTCTCCAGATATGCAAGCTCAGAAATTTTCGTCCATTTTTTAACCTGATCTCGATAAGTTTTAAAACTTGTAAACACTTTCAGGGCCATTTTATCTTTAGCTGCAATCTCATTAATAACCTGATCTGATAATACTCGTAACATCGCCAGCACTTCATCTGGTAGCGGCATAACTTTAACATGGTGTTTATTAACCAGCGTATCCAGTGCCTGCTGGTTTCGCGTTGTGTATTCCGAGATCATATCCATATTAATAATTTTACAGGCATTGAGCACAATACTTTGCAAATCATCTGGAAGAGCCTCTAATGCCTCTTTATTTATTAAAGCCTCAAGTGTCGTGCCCGGCTCATGCCAACCCGGGTAATAATAATATTTTGCGGCTTTATGCAAGCCAAATGCCATATCATTGTAGGGGCCAACCCATTCAGTGGCATCAATTGCGCCGGTTTTTAAGGAGGTAAATATCTCCCCTCCCGGCAAGCTCACAGGTGTGCCGCCTGCGCGCTTTAAAACCTCTCCTCCCAAACCAGGAATGCGCATTTTAAGCCCTTTCAGGTCAGCGGGTGAGTTAATCTGTTTATTAAACCAGCCCGCCATCTGCACGCCGGTGTTCCCTGCAGCAGCCGGTATTAAACCAAAGGGCTTATACAGTTCCCGCCATAATTGCATACCACCGCCATGATAAAGCCATCCGTTCATCTCCTGAGCGGTAAGTCCAAATGGTACTGCTGCAAAAAACTGCGCCGCTTCAGTTTTTCCTTTCCAGTAATAAGAAGCACCGTGGCCCATTTGAGCCGTTCCCCTTGAAACCGCATCAAATACTTCAAATGCAGGCACCAGCTCTTTTGCGCCATAAACTTTCACTTTCATGCGCCCTCCCGACATTTCAGTGATGAGTTTAGCCAGTTTATTTGCTCCCGTGCCAAGACCAGGGAAGTTTTTAGGCCAGGTGGTAACCATCTTCCATTTGATTTTAGCTTTAGCCTGAGCGTTTCCAGCAGTGAGAGAGGTAGATGCCAGTAAACTACTGGTTGCTGCTGCTTTTATAAAATGTCTTCTTTTCATTATTAGTTTAATATCCGCGATAGTCTTTATGATATGATTTTGTTGTTAGCGTTAACAAAGCTTTCAACTTCTTCAATCTGTACAGGATGGCTAATCATATGCCCCTGAACCTGAGTAATATTTATTGAACGAAGATAATTCAGCACCTCTACAGTTTCAACACCTTTAGCAATTAATTCAATATCAAGCGACTTGCATAATGACCTGATTGCAGGCAATAATTTATGAGCCTGTTCATTATGCTGAGCTTTCTGTATTAATTCTGGCGCTATTTTTATGACGTTAATGGTGCATTGCAGCAATGAATTTAACGATGATACACTGGTACCAAAGTCATCGATGCATATGAAGAAATTTTTAGCCTGAATATTTCTCAGTATTGTGTGCTGATTATCTGTTATATTAACAAAATCATTTTCAGAGAATTCCAGCACTATAGATTCATGCTGAATATTATATTTTATGCATTTTTTCATTAGATAGCCAGGTAACTCAGAATCAATCTGCGGCTTGCACAAATTAATATTAAGGCGCGGTATACTTAATCCAAGATCAAGGCAATCACGATAATGGCTAAATGATTTTTCAATTACTTCTCTACCAATTGCGCCGATGAAACCAGAATGTTGAGCGTCAGGTAAAAAATTTCCCGGCAATAACAGACCGTACTTGGGATGATTCCAGCGAACCAGTGCTTCTAATGAGCCAAGCTCATTGGTGTCTAAATCTATTTGTGGTTGATAAACAATTGAGAATTGATTGTCGCGTAATGCCACATGCAATTCAGCTTCAGATTGTAACCACATATTCGCAGTACGATTCATTTCCATACTGGTTAACTCAAAATGGTTTCCCTTGATTTTTTTTGCACTCAACAGTGCATCCTGTGCGCATGTTATGAGCTCATCTGCATATTTACTATCATCCGGATAAATACTAATACCCATTGAGACATTAAGGTCTACGGGGTGATCTGGGGTTTGATATGTTTCAGATAGTGTTGAAAGCAGTTTTTGGGCGACTATGCCCATTTGCTGTATACTGCCCAGGTCTTCAATCAGGACAGCAAAATCATCTGAGTATAAATGACTTACAGTATCACTATCACGCGTATTGTAACTCAATCGTTTGGATATCGCCTGTAGAAGCTGGTCTCCAAGTGCATAACCATAGGTGGCATTTATTTCTGAGAACTTCTTAAAATCAATTAATATAACGCCCAGCCGGGTCTTGTTTCTCTGTGAACGATCCAGTGCATTTTGTAACCTGTCTATAAAAAGCGATCTGTTTGGCAGCTGCGTAAGTTCCACAAAATGAACCGTATTTTCCTGTTCAGACCTGTGTCCATATTTAGGCGAAAGCATGACTACATAACTTGATGTTTTTGTATTTTCATTGTAAATACGGTTTATGCTGGCACTTAAGGGACGGCTTTGGCCATTTTTTAAACGGTGCCATATTTCTCCCCCCCATTTCCCGGAAGTATCTATAGATAAAAGCACTGACTCATTTAATAGTTTATTGTCGGGGCTGGATAGTATAATTTCAGGAGCAGCATTTTTAATTTCTGACTGCTGATAACCCGTAATATTGCTAAAAGCATGGTTTACAGACACCACCTGATTTTTATCATTAATTAACATTACGGCATCTGTTGAGTAGTCAAACATTTTGGATGCTACCAACGCCTGGTTCTCTGCTTCTTTGCTTGCCGTAACATCGTATATTATAGAATAAATTAATTGACGACCTTCTATTTCCATTGGCCCGTCTCTAACTTCTACAAATCGAATCTCTCCATCAAACAGACGATGCGGGCAGCTATAAAACCCAAGATTCTGCTGTCGAGTCTGCTTGATTAGCAGATCAAGTTTATCACGGGATAAGATATTAATCTGCGACAGGCTCATGCCTTTTAACTCATCTATTGTATAACCATAAAACTCGCTGGCTGCCATGTTGGCATCTTCTATACAAAAACGCTCAGGATCTATAACCAGCTTAATTGCCATATTTGACTGAAACATCTGCCGATATCTGTTTTCTGAAGCTCGCAGATCGGCTTCTGTTTTCTTGCGCGCACTTATATTTCGTATAACAAACTGATAAACATCTTCATCACCATAGTTTAGTTTGTGTGCATTTATCTCGACCACCTGAACTTCACTTTTTTTATTCTGTATTTTATGCTCGTATAACGCATGAGAATACAACTCCAGATCAATAATTTTAGACTGAGTCAGCGCATGATCATTAGAAGCATCAAGATCCAGAATAGACATTAACAATAAGTCTTCTCGACCATAACCGAGCAAAATTATCGCTATTTCATTTGCATCGATTATATTTAGTGAATTAGGTGATACGACGACTATAGCATCATTGGCATGCTCAAATAATGAACGATATTTAAGCTCGGAGCCAATCAGAATATCAGTAGACTTTCTGGTATCTGTGTTATCGTATAAAAACATGTGCAGGAATTTTTTATCATCTATGATCATTTCCTGTGCGTAACCCGTTATATTTACAGTGTCGCGCTGCCTGGTTACCAGGCGCGTTTCAAATTCGCCGTCTCTGGCATCCAGGATGTCTGTTATAGACTTCTGAAAGCTGCTTAAATCTAATGGCTCTATATGATGACTTATTCGCATGCGCGAAAATTCTTCTTTCTCATAGCCAAGCAATGTGCTCATTGCTTTATTAAATGTGTGGGGCCGAAAACTTACTGGATCAAGCACCAGCACAGGATATGGCAGTTTATTAAATAAGTTACTGTAACGATCCTCAAGTTTTTGATAAAGGTTCTGAGCAGATTTTAGTGCGGAAATGTTTTTACAGAATCCAAGAATTCCAATAATTTTACCCTTGTTATCTCTACAGGGAATTTTTTTACATAGGTAATTATTGTCCGTGCTAATATTTTTATTTCTGGTTTCCCACTCAATCGTATCACCATACTCAAGCACTCGACGGTCTTCATGCAGTATCCTGTTCGCGGTGCTGAATTTATATAGCTCTTTATCTAGTAAGCCTGTTACCTGCTTATCTTCGAGATTTAACACTTGCTTCGCAACGGGTGTCATTATCTTATATAGCCCCTGTCTGCTTTTAAAGAAAACACCCTGATTTTGATCGTTAAGCAGGTTTTTATATATTAAAGCACTCAGGTTTTCTTCTTCAATCATGAACTCAGAGAAATAAAGAATACTGCGTATCAGGCCATAAACCCCAATAAAGGCGAGTGAGAAAATAACACCACTAAAAAAATGATAAAAAGAAGATTGATTATGCGCAGGCGTTAAAAAAGCGATAAGTTGACTGCCAAGGAACATCCATAACAGACCCGCTAAAATGGCAATGCCAGAAACAAGTAAATTTAGAAGTTCTCTGTCCTTTGGCAGCTTTACTTTCTTTGTTTTCACCCTGTTTAATTCCATAATGATGGTTTTTTATAATTGTGTTTCTGAATCCTGCTACATTACAGGGTTCTATGTGCATCGTCAGATAACAGGGACTACGGCTTAACGGTTATTTAACCCGTAAATTACCAGAGGGAGCAGTCTCCCATTAAAGGGCCTCTAAATTAGCATAACTTAATACCAGCCATTTACGCCCGGGGTCGTCAAAATTTATTTCCACGCGCGCGCTTTTCCCCCGTCCTTCATAATTAATAACGGTGCCTTCTCCAAATTTTTGATGCCGTACTCGTTGACCTATGGACAGGCCACTGCTCTCTGCCTGCTCTAAAGACTGATAGCTTGCCTTCGGCGCAAATGAATTTTTAGCCATACCATATTTCGCCACAGGTCTGATCTCATCAATATATTGTGCCGGAATGTCACTAATAAAACTCGACGGCGAGGGCCAGGTTTCCTGACCATACAACCTGCGTTGCTCGGCATAACAGAGCACCAGCTGTTCCCGCGCTCGGGTAATGCCAACATAGCACAGGCGACGCTCTTCCTGTAACCGCTCTTCATCTTCGCTAGAACGCTGGTGCGGAAACAGGCCTTCCTCCAGGCCGCAGATAAAAACCAGCGGAAATTCGAGACCTTTGGAGCTATGCAGTGTCATAAGCTGTACGCAATCATCCCATTCATCAGCCTGGCCTTCACCCGCTTCAAGTGCTGCGTGGGTAAGAAATGCCGTGAGTTGATCCAGCTCCTCACTTTCTTCCAGCTCAATCTCATTATCGAAGCCTTTGGCTGCGCTCACCAGTTCTTCCAGGTTTTCAATACGTGCTTCTGCTTTTTCGCCCTTTTCCCTGGCATAATGCTCCATTAGCCCGGAAGCATGGATAGTATGCTCAACCTGCTCATGCAGTTCTATGTCTCTGGTGTCATTGTCGAGCTGGTTAATGATTTTAATAAAAGCCTGTAGCGCTTTTAATGCACGCGCAGTGAGGCTTTCACTGCCGATAAGCTGGAGACAGGCCTGCCACATTGAAATATTTGCCAGCCTGGCGGCTTCTCGAACGCTATCAAGTGTTTTATTACCAATTCCTCGAGTAGGCTGATTAACAACACGCTCAAATGATGGGTCATCATTGCGGTTATTTAGAAGGCGCAAATAGCAAAGCGCATCTTTAATTTCCGCTCGCTCGAAAAACCTCAGGCCACCATAGACGCGATAGGGTATACCGTGGATAATCAAATGCTCCTCAAACACACGGGACTGTGCATTTGAGCGGTAAAGTATAGCCGCATCTGCACGCGGATTACCATTGGAGACATGCTCGGCAATGCGATCAATCACATAACGCGCCTCATCCTGCTCATTGAAGGCCGCATAAAGCTGAACCGGGTTACCGTCTTCTCCATCAGTCCAGAGGTTTTTACCCATGCGACCTTCGTTATGAGCAATAAGCCCATTTGCTGCATTAAGAATATTGGCGGTTGAACGGTAGTTTTGCTCAAGGCGTATTGTCAGGGTTGCAGGAAAATCATTTTTAAAGCTAAAGATGTTCTCTATTTTGGCACCGCGCCAGCCATAAATAGCCTGATCATCGTCACCTACTACGAAAACATGCGCCCCTGCATCATTATCGGGCACTGATAACAGCCGTATCCATGCGTACTGTATCGTATTCGTGTCCTGGAACTCATCCACCAGAATATGCTGAAAACGTTTTCTATAGTGTCTTCTCAGCTCTTCGTTATCACGCACCAGCTCAAGACTTCTTAGCAGTAACTCGGCAAAATCTATTACACCTGCACGTTCGCAGGCGGCTTCGTACGCTGTATATATACTGACCATTTGCCTGCTGATGGGGTCAGAGCCGAAATCAATATGCTGTGGACGCTGGCCCTCGTCCTTACGGGCATTAATATAGCCCTGTATCTGGCGTGGCACCCAACGAGCCTCATCCAGCTCAAGCGCTTTTAACACACGCCTGATGATGCGGTATTGATCATCGGAATCGAGAATCTGGAATTGTTGGGGTAAGCCGGCCTCCTTCCAGTGGGCACGTAACAGGCGGTGCGCAATACCGTGGAAAGTGCCTACCCACATACCATTGGGCGAGACACCCTGCAAATTTTCTACCCGTGTGCGCATCTCCTTTGAAGCTTTGTTGGTAAATGTAACCGCCATAATGCTGAAGGGAGAAACCCCCTCAACCTGAATTAACCAGGCCATGCGATGCACCAGCACACGCGTTTTACCGCTACCGGCACCCGCAAGTATCAGCATAGGCCCGAGGGGGGCGGTTACCGCTTCACGCTGGGCATCATTCAGATCATCAAGTATGTGGGAAACATCCATAAGTGGAATAATACCCCATAAGGAGGATTCAGTGGGAATATTAAGCTAAAAAAATCGCCTGATGCCTGAAGTCCGTTTACCGGCCTGAGCGCCTGTTTGTTGATTTGAAACAGGATATGACTGCTCACCGAACACACCTCGGCCTGCAATAAAAACAGGTGGAGCGCAGACTGGGAACCGCAAGAGATAACTATATCCATAATTATGAGTAAAACTGGATATTCAACATTGATTTGTTCATAATGTGGATTATGAACATACATGATCTCGGAATAATCAGTCGCTTCACGGCGCTAACGCCCGATAAGGTGGTAGAAAACGGCTCCTGATTTTTCCAGGATAATAATTTATCGCGTAATAGAAAATGGATAGAAATAAATGAAAAATAAACTCAGTATTTGCATAGGCATAATAACCGTATCCCTGTTTCTAACAGCCTGTAGCGAAGAACAGCAGAATAAACTCTCCCGCCTGGGCGTAACGTGGCTTGAAGGCAATTACCAGGTCAGCTACGCAGATGGCAGCCATGTTAAAACATGGCTGGTAAAAAACGGCAAAGTAACCGCAGAACCCGCCAAAGGCTATTATTATTTCTGGGCAGAAATTGAGGGCAAACGCCGATATGTGCAAACACCAATTGCTCGCACCTATATAGAAGAAACCGGAAATTGACGGATGCGCAACCCGCTGTTAGCACTCTGGCTCTATCTATTATTGCTTCCCGCTGTTACCACTGCCACTACCAGCGGCTCTCAGCCAGAAGCTAAAAAATCAGAATCTGTAGAGCTTCGTGTTGCAACTGCGGCAAATTTTTATCCAACACTAACAAAGCTAAAACAGCTATACGAAAAGCAGTCTGCACACAGGATTGTTATCATTCGCGGCTCAACGGGCAAATTATATGCGCAAATTATACATGGCGCTCCCTATGATATTTTTCTCTCAGCCGATAACCTGAGAGCAGAAAAACTGGTTCGGCAGGGAAAAAGCCTGGACGGCCAAAGCTGGGTATATGCCACAGGTCAGCTAGCGTTATGGCGAGCCGATGCGGATAGTTCACTGCAACTTCGGGAACAACTGGAATCGGGAAATTTCAAAAAACTGGCGATTGCCAACCCCCGAACAGCACCCTATGGGAAAGCCAGCATCCAGATGTTAAAGTCGATGGAGCTATATGAGTCTGTAAAAAACAAACTGGTGTACGGTGAAAATATTTCGCAAACCTATCAGTTCGTGCAATCAGGCGCCGCAGATATTGGCCTGGTGTCTCGCGCCTATGTACACCATGATATGTACTGGGAAGTAGACAGCTGGCTACATCAGCCTATCAATCAGAAAATGCTAATTCTAAAGCAGACAACGCAACCAGAACAGGCAAAAGCATTTATAGATTTTGTGCTCAGTTCTGATGGGAAAAAAATAATAGCCGCTGATGGGTATCAGATTGATTGAACTTGCACCTGTTCTGGTTACTATCAAACTGGCGACTATCACAACATTAATATTATTATTTATTGGTACACCTGTCGCCTGGTGGTTATCACAGACACAGAAAAAATTTAAAGTAGTCATAGAGTCGATTGTTGCCCTGCCTCTGGTTTTGCCCCCAACAGTGCTAGGTTTTTATCTGCTAATGGCACTTAGCCCCCAGGGTTTTGCAGGAGAGCTATGGTCATACATCAGTGATACGAGCCTGAGTTTCAGCTTCACCGGGCTTGTTATAGGCTCTGTTATTTACTCCGCACCTTTTGTAATACAACCATTACAGGCGAGCTTTGAAATGGTTGGCCGACCATTACAACATGCCGCTCACACTCTTGGAGCAAACCCTTTTAACACCTTTAGATACGTCATTTTACCTCTATCACGGCGAGGCTTCCTGGTGGCCATCACCCTTGGGTTTGCACACACAGTAGGTGAATTTGGTGTAGTGTTAATGATAGGCGGCAATATTCCCGAAGTAACACAGGTTTTATCCATTGTTATATATGATCATGTTGAAGTACTGGAGTATACGCAGGCCCACTATTATTCTGCCGGGCTTCTGACATTTTCTTTTATTGTTTTATTTACCACATATACTCTAAACAGAAAGTTAATGGTACGTCTGTAATGAGTGAATTATAATTATGCTGGTACGCTATAAAAAACAATTAGAAAATTTTCTTCTGGATGTCAGGTTCGATATGCCAGACCAGGGTGTTACGGTATTGTTTGGCCCCTCGGGTTCAGGAAAATCAAGCCTGCTAAATTTAATAGCGGGTATAGGCGGTAGCGCCAGTAAAACAACATCTTCTCAATTCAAATTAAAACAGACTACTTATGATGACTCTAAAAATAATATAAAACTGAAACCATGGCAGCGAAGAGTTGGCTATGTTTTTCAGGATCATCTTCTATTCCCCCATATGACGGTTAGAGAAAACATTTTATTTGGATATAAACGATGTAAGAGCCGTAAAAAAATAGATCAGCTGGTAGAAACATTTGGAATAGCTGATCTACTGGAGCAGTATCCACAGTATATTTCAGGCGGACAAAAACAACGCGTTGCTTTTGTCCGCGCATTACTTTCAGAACCTGATTTATTAATACTGGATGAACCACTTGCCGCCCTTGACTATAAATCCAGACAGGAAATAATACCCTATATTGAGTGCATACCAGAACAACTGTCCATACCCGTCATTTATGTCAGTCATGATATAAAGGAGGTATTACGTCTGGCAGAATATATCGTAATAATTGATCTTGGAAAAATTGTAGCAACAGGTGATATTTCAGAATTATGTATAAATCAGCCACTACTAACTCAACAGCAAGGGGCCAGCTTTATATTACATGGCAATGTGGAGAAAATCATTGAAAGCGACCAGCTGGTCAAAGTTAACTGTGATAAAACAGCCATTTATTTTTCTGATACAAGCTCAGGTAGAAATTTAAACCCTGGGCAGAATGTAAAAATTCTGATACATGCAAAAGATGTAAGCTTATGCCTTAAGCCTCCGGCCGATAGTAGCATACTGAACTGCATCTCGATAACTATCGAAAAAATTGAAAAAAATTCCTCTGGAAAATTACTGGTTTTTTCCAGTATCGGATCACAAACAATAGTTGCTACAATAAGCCACCGCTCTGCAAGGTTATTAAATGTAGAAACTGGAAAAAAAATGTATGCGCAATTTAAAGCCACTGCAATGATAAAATAATATGACTGATAATTTCAAAAATACTCACCTACAAACAATCATGCCCTGGCTACAGATACTATTCAAGCTTTGTATTTTATTTGCAGCCTCAACAAACTTATCTATTGCCGAAAAAAACACCTACGAATGGCAACTTGAAAAAGATGCCGACGATATTAAAGTGTATGTAATAGCCGTAGAAAATACAGATATAATAAAATCGAAAAGTGTAGCTACTATACATTTCCCTATAGAGAAAATAAAAGAAATTCTTGATGATATAGAGCACAGACATGAATGGGTGCCTTTTTTAAAAGCATCTTCAGTACTCAAACAGAATTCTGGAAACAAAAAAATTGAATACAGTATTTTTTCAGCACCCTGGCCTGTATCAGATAGAGACTTTGTTTACAGTCTGCAACGAACAGTAAGCACCGGAGAGCAACAAATATATGAAATGAAATCAGTTAAAAATAGCACAATGCCTGAAAACAACAATAGAGTACGTGGCGAAATATTTGAAAGTAAATATATACTAACAGCTATCAACAACAATGCTACACGGGTGGAGCTCATTTACCATGCCGACCCAAAGGGCTGGCTGCCCAACTGGATTATAAATATAATACAAAAAGTGCTGCCTTATAAAATTTTGAAAAACTTAAGAGCCAGACTAAGATTGCAAACCACATCATCAGCTCAACATCGACATGCAATAATAACTCCGACAAGTACTCAGAAAAATTAATTTGGTGATTACATTTTTCCATGATATGTTTCAGCCTGAATTCATCAGTTGGCCAGGTAATAGCACTGTAGGCTACTGAGAATATTAAACATTAACTACTGTATCTGGATATAAACAATAAAAAAATGGCTAAGGCGGGCTAGCGGTATGAGTAATGAAAGCACTGATAATACAAATCTGAAAAACAACAAAAACCCCCTGAATTTTATCAAATCACTGAGCATCAGGCATTATGTACTCATAGTGGTGGCATATTACTCTTTATTGCCTTGCTTGTAGCTTCCTCAGTTGCTGTAGACTACTACAGTACGCCCAGAGTATCCTCTATTAGCCCAACCACAGAACTGGATGCACGAGGCGGGAAAATCACCATAAAATATGCGAATCCAACGGATCACATCCTATACTCACCCGCCAGTTCTCGCCTGTATGTTTCAAGTAAGTAGAACCTGATGAGTTGAAAAAATTTCTACAAATTAATCTAAAAAATAAAAAAAATAAATACAGCGTAAATATTTCCTCTTCACAAAGAAGTGGTCGATATACATATGAGCTTATCGTTAATTTCAAACCTGGACAAACATATAATTTTAAATTACTGGAAGGTATGCTCGCAGCAGATGGCGCATTTACAGCTAAAGAGGTTCTCGCGCAATATGTAACGCCAGATCTTCCAGACAAGTTAAAATTTGCGTTTAAGGGGAATATTCTTTCTCAGAAAGACTTAAATAAAGGTAACTATTCAGCACAATTACTCACCTCATCCAGTTTTTTCTGAATAAAATCAGGCCAGCAATCATTAAATAAGCACTCCATAGCCTCACCAACACCTACATTATTTTTCTGACAGGTTGATAGGTAACTGCGAACACCACAAAACACCTCAGCACCCAGCATTGACCGAAAACACCCCGATATTTTCTGTTGAACCTTGCTCACTCGTAAATCACGTTCCCCCTGATTGTTGGTAAAAGGCACATCAGCATAATGCATAAACCTATATTAATCAGTTGAAAAAGAGTTAAACTGGTAACTCCTTGAAAACGTGGATAAAACAATGGTAATCCCTCCAAAAGTCAGTCACCCAGTGGGTGCTGGCCCATCAACATCCAAAAATGTGCTGTCAGGCGTCGTTGATGTTGAGACGTATGCCGGAAAATTACAAATTGAATGGGATCCTGATGCAGCGGTTGGGCCCATCGGACAATTGCCTTTTTTTATCCAGTTTTTAAAGTTAGGCGGGCGTTTTGACCCCTGGGTCGATGATTGCCCTCTCTTTTACCAGAGCAATAATG
>VAOX01042604.1_pt1 | contig 19312 bp, 9 predicted proteins | sample 3393891 | NCBI WGS metagenome assembly VAOX01 (sample SAMN08290429, study PRJNA428436) | hydrothermal vent metagenome | isolation source: Deep-sea hydrothermal vent chimney | place: Indian Ocean: Southwest Indian Ridge | depth 2822 m m | reverse complement strand
TTCGAGTTTTCAATATTTACCAACACAAGTATCAGCTGGCACAGAATGGAAAAATTTCTCCGCAGGTTTAGACTCAACGTGTGCAATAAAAACGGATAACTCACTTTGGTGTTGGGGACGAAACTTCGTAGGTCAATTAGGCACCGATAATGCGTGGCGAGCAATACCAACTAAACTTACGGTACCGTAATTGAGTTAATTATTTTGTAGCAATTACAGCTGCATCGGGACAGGTCCACAGTGGAGTACCACTCCGATGGTGGTCACTGTAATAGTTTAATAAAAACTTAAAGAATTGTGTTTTATAAAACACAATTCTTTTTTCATGATTTTAAATTGAGTTGCTGTAGCAACGTGACTAACCGATCAGGGGAGATTGTTATGGGGAGAGTCATGACAGTTTGTTCATAGTGTATTGATATAATGTCGATGCCTCAGTTGATGTCATTGGGCGCACTGAAACAAAGGACGATGATGTCGTTGATTTTTTTCTGTATTTAATAATTGCTTGCGACGTTTTGAAAAATAGTTAGGACAAATAGTATTTTTCCGGCAAAATTCGTTTATTTTTAATCCACTGGCTTGGTGTTCTGTGAATAGGCTTTGCCATTGTTCTTGGGTTCGTTTGGTCATGAGGTTTTCCTTGATTAGTTAAACAGTCAAGGTAAATCATGGGCTTAAGAATTGGTAGAGTGTGGTTTATTTTGCGCTTACGCCTTAATGGCAAACGCGGGCGGGTTAAACGCAGTAAAGCTCGAAATTTAGTCGAGCGGTTAATTCATTACGAAGATGATGTGCTGCGATTTATGGCCAATTCGGATATTCCTTTTGCCAATAACCTCGGGGAACGCGATATCAGAATAACTAAAGTTCAACAAAAATTCGGAGTGTTTCCGAAGTCGTGAAGGGGCTCAAATATTCTGTCGGGTCCGTGGCTATTTATCGACTTGTCGCAAACAAGGGGTTAATTCGAGTGTCGCTATGGAATTACTCTTTCAGGGAAAACTTCCCGAGTTTGTTTGATGCGAGTTCAATATTACGCTGAATAGTTACAAATTAACTACCTATAGCAGAAATTAAGTGAAATAATTGCTTTAACTCTGGCATATTCTCTAGCTTAGTTCGTTCTGATTTTGGATACTTATTATACTTTAACTCAATATCGATATTATGATACCTTGTGCCAAATAGTTCTAAATCACCGTAATAAATCGGGTTATCACTATCAAACTTTGCGTTAAACTTTTTCAATGTCTCACGATAGACCCCTCGATGAGTTAAAAACGAACCAAACTTTTCACCTTCACATTTGCCTAGTTCAATATAATAAAATCGACCGATAGCAATCTGTAATTGTAATTGAGTTAATTTTATGTTTTTAAATATTGCCCGATCTATTTTGTTTTTGTCAGATTTGCTTTCACAGTACCTTATTTGTTTTTCGTAATCGGCTAAGGCATTTCTATAGTTTGTGGTTGCCATTTCAACAATTGCCGATCCTTCTTGCTCTGCTGCACAACCAACCTCAGAAACAAATAAACACATAAAGATAAGTATAAATTTATAATTTGCAACCATCTTCTATCCCCTCCCAAAATGATCTATTTATGCTTGGAACTCTAAACAGCAGCTGCAATCTTGCGATCTGTTGCAGCTCCCTTTTTTGTACACTTGCAACACCAACTAAAGCTTGCCCTAACGCTTGGAAATCTGTTGTTTTAATATTGGTGTGAACTACCTTGAGGTTTTTACCAGTCAGAATAGTCATAAGTGTACCACCAACCATAGAAACTTTGAGATACTTAAAAAGCTTCAATTTTGTTCGAATTTCATTTAATGCCCTTCTGCTTTCCTGATCAAACTCAATTCGATTTATATTAACGCACGCCATTGTGGAAACTCCATTTTACACTTTGATACTACGATTATCAGCTTAAGAGATAATTAATTTTTCACATAAGTGCATGTAAGGCACTTTAAAAGTAGTTGAAATTAAATGACGTATTTCAGAAGGTACACTGTTATTGGTGCTGTTTGATTTACCGTGTTCTTTGATAGCCATACTAAATACTCCATGTTTTATTTAGGAGAGGTAATAGTGTACCAAACAAATAACTTTAAACACTAAAAAAGTTATAAGTTTAAAGCTAAAAATTAACAACATTCCTGAATTCGTATAATAAGGGCATAACCTCAGTAAGTAGATGAACGCAATACACCAAACGCATACTTTGATCTATTTTTGACCAAATATCAGTTCAGACTGAAATGAGTCACTCCAACCAGCCTGTTTTAACTTGCCTCGCATACTATAACCGCGCTAAATTTAATGCAAAACGTCTTATCAATGCCACGTTTTCAGCACCATCGCCACTTCTAATGCGACTATCATCTTCTTTGAAAGTGACATCCAATACCCAATGAACCTTGTTTTTAACTTCCCAGTGGCTTCGAATAGCATCACCTATTTTTTCGCGCTCTCGTTCTATTTCACTGATACTTTGTATGTTTGACCATGCTTTGGCTTCAGTCAGCCATTCATTGATATGAAGCGGCCGATATTTCCTAACTTCTATTCGACCATGTCCACTATCCGTTTCTTTATATTGATCTATAAAACCAGGGTTTTCCCGTTTTACTTTATGAAAGTAAGCTTCTATTTCTGGCCGTAGTTTTTTTTGGTTAAGTTTGACACATAAGATAAAATCGGCTTGCTTTTCTACAATTTCATTGACTATTTTTTTCTGAGTGTTCATTGCATCTGCGCTAATCAATGCGCCCTTTATATTCAATGTATCAAGCATGTCTATTACGCTGGCATTTTCATTTTTCTTACCGCTCGAGCGAGCTTGTGCTATCACTAGCCCTTGTGATTTACTCCAAGCCGTTATGCTATCAAGTGCGGTATGTCGCTCTCCATCAAATGAGTGTCTTAATGTTTTTCCATCAATCGCAATTTGTTCTTGACCTTGCTCTGTTCTGACTTCATTGACCCAGTTGATAAAAGCTTGATTAAATTCTTCTGGTTCAATCGCTCTGATGATTCGAGCAATTGTGTCATCAACTGGTATTCCGTTTTTAAATTCTCGATATTGACGCAACCAATCCAATTTATCATCACCAAAATCTTTGAAGTCTTTCCAGCCCTCTGCACCTGATAACACTGCACTATGCTTAAAAAAGAACATCGAGAAGGTTGTGTTTTACATTGATATCGACTCTTGGAGCTGTAATCTTCGTAAAGTGTTCTATAAAGCTCATTTCAGTATCTCTTTGATTTCGATACTGATCTGATCACCAGTTTTCTTAAAAGTTCAATTTAGTACGATCTTGCCCTGTAGTGATAAGGTCGTATATTTAAAAAATTAATTTGAAAATAAATTAAACAAGTTACAATTATTTTTAAATGGGACTAAAGTGGGCATTAGGAATTTTTATTTAGCATTACCAATGCATTGTGCCATTTGACGGTTTTTAATATTAAGTTGCACTTTATCGTAGCTATACTTGTTAAGCTGTAGTTAATATATATTTGTCGTTATTCATTTATAATAATAGCATGTCACTGTGGCTGTAGTATTTTTACAAAGGTTAAATAGATTGAAAGTTAAAATAGTAGGTAGTACTATACAGAGTGATTAAAAATAGTAATAAATAAATCAAATGTAACTAGCTTCAACACAAACTCATTAAAGGGACCTTATTGTGCAAGGATCGCGAGAAAAAAAATTTACAATCTTGTCTATGGTTAACTTAAATCGTTTTTTTAAAATAGTGGTTTTAGTTTTTAGTGTTGGTTTGGTTTCTTGTGGTGGTGGTGGTGGTGGTTTACCTGAAGCTGCAGCGGGAGATATTAATCCACCTGCTATTAAATCAATCAAACCAACGTCTGGTTCAAACAATGTTGATATAAATTCTTTTATTGAAATTGAGTTTGGTGAAGCTATAGTAGGATTCGATACAAATAACATACTCATTCTTTCTTATGCCAGTATTACAGATACTGTTCCGACCGTTAGTGTAGAATTAAATTCTAACGATCTTTCTTTTTCTCAAAATACGCTAATAGTTAAACCGGGTTTATTAAGCGCGAACACTAAATACCACGTTGTAGTTAAAGACTTAAAAGATGTAGCTGGTAATAAAATGATTGGTGAATGTCAGTGGGATTTTGCTACAGCATCAATTTCAGCTGAAGTGTATTCAGGAACAGTCAGTAATTTAACTACAGGTAATTGTGGGTTTAGTGGCCCACCACCACTTCCTCCTCTGACAACTGCCAATGTATTAGGTGGCGTATACAATAGTGCTCAATCCATAACGTTGACTTGCATTGATTCAACTGGCGAGCGTTGCACGAATATTTATTATTCGTTAGATAATTCTACACCTTCAATTGTTTATGAAAGTCCGATCTCTATTGCAACATTAAATACAATAATCACATTACAATACTTTGGTGTTAACAGCGCAGGCCTTAACGAAACTATAAAATCACAAGTGTATACCATCATAAACGATACAATTAATCTGACCGTGACAAGTGTGGTGCCTACAGAAGGAGGTACAATAACAGTAAACCAAGATATTGTGATGTCCTTCAGTCAACCGGTGAATGAAAGTTCATTAACCGGAAATGTTCGGCTTTATGAAATGAATGGAGTTACTCAAGGTATTGAGTCAACTCTTACCCTGACGTCTAACACGGCACTAACCGAATTCAGAATAACACCGACCAACATTTCACCTGTGCTGACACCGGTAAAAAATTATCAACTAGTAGTTCTTGGTGGAACTAACGGTGTACAGGATGCTAATGGGCTAACGATGCTTTCAGATAGTATCACCAACTTCAGAACGATTTCCGCGACCGATAAATGGACATGGATTGCCGGCTCCCAAACTGCCAACGCTGCCAGTATTTATTCCGGAACGATTCCTCCACCTTATCCTGGGAGCAGATATCTGCAAACTACCGCATGGAATACTCCTAACGGGTTGGTTTGGATTTTTGGGGGATTTGATAGTGCTAGTGGAGGATACAGAAATGATTTGTGGCGATACGACCCTAGTAATTCAACTTGGTCTGAAGTCAGCAACAACCGGGCTATAAATACGGCCGGACAGTACAGCGGTACCACTCTTTATCCCGGTGCAAGAAGTGCATCATCAACTTGGACTGATTTAAACGGCAATTTGTGGCTTTTTGGGGGGACAGGTTTTGACTCTACTGGATCAGCGGGACGCTTGAATGATCTATGGAAATACGATCCAGCAATCAATCAATGGACTTGGATAAGTGGTTCAGATCTTGCGGAGTCAACCGGGAATTACGATTCATCTGCCGGGATGGCACTTCAACCGTCAGCAAGGTATGGTGCCTCATCGTGGTATTCTAATACTGGGGAGCTGTGGTTATTTGGAGGCAGAGCGGGTCCGGGGACTTTCAATGATCTCTGGAAATTCACTCCGGCAAGCACCATCGGAATGGGGACCTGGACTTGGGTTGGAGGCAGTCAATTGATTGATCAACCAGGTATATATACCGCTCCAACTCCAACACCGGGTGCACACCTTAATTCTGCGCAATGGAAAGACAAACAAGGTAATTTCTGGTTATTCGGCGGTACTGGTACTGCAAGTCAATCGGGGGGGTATCTGAATGATCTATGGCAATATAATCCGGTGGACGGAACATGGGCCTTTATGGGTGGCAGTACCTCAGGTAGTTCTCCAGGAAGTTATGGCCAAAAATTAATTCCAGATGTAACTAATATTCCAAGTGCTCGTGGAGAATCTGTTTCTTGGGTGGATTCACAAGGGAATCTATGGCTTTACGGCGGCCAAGGTTATGTTACAAGTACGGTTTTTGGTAAATTAAGTGATTTGTGGAAGTTTGATGGCACAATCTGGACTTGGATGAACGGTAACAATACTGTTAATCAGGCTCCGGATTTTGGTACACTCGGCAGTTTCACCGACACCACCAATCCTGGTGCAAGATACTCGTCAGTGGGCTGGACAGATTCCAATGATAATTTATGGCTTTTTTCAGGTTACGTAACTAATCTAGGTCCAATGAATGACTTATGGAAATACACACCCTGAGAATATATAACAGGTGGTAACCACGTCAGTAGGCGTTATATTTACTTTGGTTGGAGTGGTGTAGCAATTGAATGTACTGGGAGCTTCGGTTTTGTTGATATTGTAATGGATTCAAATAAATCGTGTACGACATCCTTTTTGCATTACTGGTGGTGTTAGAACCATTAAATTCCCACCTTTATAAGTATAAATTATACTTAACAAAATAAGGGAGGTTTTAGGTTTTTAAAGTGATGCCTATTTTAACTTTCTGCAGATAAAATACACAATAATTCCATTATGTAAAATAGAAGTTCTTTATACTCAATAATTTGTGTGTTAAATGACACTTAGATATTGATCACTATCCTAGTAAGCTTTAAACTAGCATCTCAAATAATATTGTATACATTCTGACCATTTATACTAAGGAGTCTCACTGTGCAAGGATCGCTAACCAATTTGTTCAACCATAATTCAGTTGTTACTTATCCACTTAAAAATCAAATTAAAACAATTATTTTCCTGAGCGGAATTAGTTTATCGTTGATTTCTTGCGGTGGTGGTGCAGGTGGTGGTCTACCACCTAATCCTGAGCCAGTTGGTAAGGTGCAGGGTACTGCTTTTATTGGAGCAGTCGATGAAGGCGAAGTCAATATTTATGAATTTAAATCTGGTGTTCGAGGTGCGTCTCTAGCCAAGACAAATATTAATGTAACTGATGCGGGAGCCTATTCAGTTGATTTACAAACATCAAGTAAATCCATTATGGTTTGTTTATCAAAGGCAATTTATACTGAAACGACCTCAGATGCAGTTGTTTTTTTTACTGACGACCAAGAATTATGTGCAATTGAAAATTATATTAGTGGTGATACATTCAATGTCTCACTGACCTATTATTCACATGTGTCTGCTGGATTAGCAACGAGACTATTAGATTTTAATGTTGATACTAGTAATGCTGTTAATGATTCGAATGAAGAAATTAAAAATTGGATAGGTTATAACATTAACACGGTTGTACCGGTAGATATTCGAGCACCCTATCCAAACCCATCACTAACTCAAGTCAAAGCTGGTTTCGCAACAGCAGCAATATCTGTGTATACAGGTTGGGTTAATGGTGTAAGTGGTATTGCACCGAAATTACCTAACGGTTCATTAAATCCTAAACGCCATGCTATATACAACTCTATATTATTCGCTCAACGTGCATATCAAGATATTGTTGCAGATGGTGTTTTAGATGGGAAATCGAACCTTGGACCAACGGGCTTAGGCGCTGTTCCTTTAAGTGTTAATACATATCGTCGATTTATTGCATTGGACATGCTTGTATTGTCAAAAAGTCCAAAAAATAAAACCAGTATTTCAAAGCCAAGTGAATTATTTCAGTCAGCGGTTGATTATAGCAATTTTGATAAAAAAGCTTCTTTAACTGCACCTGCCCAACGAATTTCTAAGTTGAATATTTTTGGTAAGTCTGAATCTGGTACACCTCTTTCAGATTTAAAACCGTTCTTAAAAAACTTTATTGTACCTAAAGTAATTACAGGTAATGTTAAAATTGCAGCATCTATAATTGATCTTGGCGGATTAACACAGTCTGTTGAATTCAGAATTATTAACACTAGTTTGAATATTGATGATCAATTTGGTTTTTTTGATACTACCTCTCCAAACTTAGCTCGATCTGTTGCGACTTTGTCTAACGCAGAAATTTCTCCAAATGTATACAAATACCCTGATGGGAAAGGTTATAAAATTCTAATTCGAGCAGCTTATTCGACAGGTCCGGGTACTACCGCACCTAACCCAGTTGAAAAGGTATTAGGTGCCATCATCGGCAATGTTGGTACACAAGTTGAAGGAATCAGTCCTGCACAGGAACAACTGAATCCTGTGACAAATATTATTGAATATCAAAAAGTGACCGGCAAGTTTAATTTATTTGCCGGAGTTTCAAATCCTCTTGGTGTGAGTAGTGTTATCTTAACTATTGATGATGTTATTACAGTGCCAGCTGGAAACTTTGATGCAACAGAGAATCGAACATATACAGTGCCTATTTTTAGGCTCGATACATTAACAGTTAACAATGGTGTTGCTTTGACTGATGGGCTACATAAATTTGTATTAACCGCAGTGGGTGATGTCAATGGTACAAATCAAACTATTGAAAAAACAATAAATTATATTGTTGATAATACTGTTCCTACCGTTAGAGTTAATCCACCGACCACATTAAATGTTTCAGGTTGGTTTACTAATGACTTCACAATCAACGTAATTGCAGAAGATGGTCTTGAAGGTTCACAAATTAATAACGTTAAAATAATAATGGATGGTAGTTTGCTCGAAACAGTTTCAGGAACATCAACGTCGAATCTAAAATTAATTTACCAGTTAGCGAATATTCCCGACGGTATTCATAAATTTCGTGTACAAGCTACTGATAATGTTGGTTTAACCGGATATGGCAGTCAGGTTATTAACATTAAAACTGATTCAAGCCCACCTTCATTAGACATACTACAGTCAAACATTGCGGGACAAGAATGTGTTCTTAACGTTAATCCTGCCGATTTTGCGGGACCGGCAGGTGGTATTGGTTCTGGTGTGAAGAATGTCATTATTAACGGTATAGTAAAAGGTGCCGTTACTGCGCCTTTTCAATATGACGTTACGAGTTTAATTACTATCGGCGTTAATGCTTCAACTGCACAAGTAACTAATTTTACCGCTGAAGTGGAAGACTTTGCGGGCTTAATTTCGACTAAAGGTATTCAGTTAACCGCAACTAGACCGACTGCTACAACCTATACATGTCAATTTATTATAAATTGATATTAATTCGTGCTTTAAATAATAAAAAATAATCTTACCTCAAGGAAGAAGTTAATGGTGTTTATAGACAAACACCATTAACTAACCCCCCCAACATTGGAACTGTCAGCATGAATTATTTTTCTAATATTCAGTATAAAAAAATAAAATTTGTCTTCTTATTACTTTCATTAGTTATATTACAAAGTTGTGGTGGTGGCGGTACTTCACCGGCCGCTGTTGTGAAAAATGATAACTTACCCGAACAATTTATTTTTGCAGACATAGGTAATTCAACACTTAATACTGAAATATATTCTAATTTTATTATAGTGAAGGGAATTGATGTACCAACTCCTATTAGTATCACTGGTGGTGAATATGCTATTACTGGGGTTAATGGCACTAGCTTTACTTCAGAAGCCGGAACAATTAAAAATGGCCAACGCTTTCAAGTTAGATTAACAACTTCAACTGTTTTAGGCGAGCTACATAATGTAGTGTTAACAATAGGCGATAAAACCGATACCTTTAGTGTTAAAAATACCGAGAACGGGTTAGCTGTAAAGTTAACGCCTAGCCAACAAGAGTTTTCTGAAAATGGTGGTATAGGCAGTTTTACCATTGAACTTACGTCTAAACCAAATGGTACGGTTGATATCGATTTAATTAATCTCGATCGAGATGAAGTTACTTTAGATACAGAGCTAGTTTCTTTTACGACTACAAGTTGGAATAAGCCGCAAACGATTAAAACAATTGCAGTGAATGATAAGGTACTTGATGGCACTCAAACTGTCATTATTAGCTTGTCAATTAATCCGTCATCAACTGATACAACTGGCTATAAAAAATTAACAAAATTGGAGCTTCCAACCGAAACTATAACAATTTTAGATAATGGTGTTGCTGGCGTCACTGCAACTGCTTTTGGTGCAACAACAGTTAGTGAAAATGGTGGTATTTTAAAATTTGATGTCAAGCTGAATAGCCAACCAACACCAGGAAGTGTTATTGATATTGCATTGATAGGCAGTCCTGCCAACACAAGTGTTTTACCCATGAGAATAAGCTTTAACAGTAATGACTGGGCGACTACGAAGCGAGTGCAGTTAATTAGTACCTCCGATAAAGTTGTAACTGGTGATCTGATTTTTCCAATTTCATTTAATATTGTCAATATTACAAATTCAACAAATAACGTGACTGATGTCACTGGATATACAGTCGGTGATAAAACACAACCAATTAATGTTACATTGACTAACGCGGATAGCAATCCAGGTGTTAGTGTCACGATTTTAGGTAGTAGCAGTTTAACGGAAACGAACGGCCCAAATTCTTTTGTTGATGTTAATATAGTGTTACTGTCAAAACCTGTTTCATCTGCAGATCCAATAAATTCGCCATCAGATGTTGTTATTAACGTAGTGAGCAGTACAGTTACTCGTATCGATAAAACCCAATTGCGTTTTACAGATGTCGACTGGGATATTGCACAACGAATTCGAATTAGTACTATTGATGATAAAATTTATTACGGTTTAAATCCAACTGTTGTCAAGTTGTCTGTTTTATCTAGTAACGACAACCGCTATATCGCGTTACTTAATGCTGATGTTCCTGATATTAACGTAACTGTAACGGATAACGACATTGCCAAGGTTATATTATCTTCAACGGTAATTGGAAATATTAAGGAAGGAAAAACCAAATCATTTACCGTTAAATTGAATTCTCAACCAATAAACCGTGTTGTTATTGACCTAGCCGTTAGTGATTCAACACAAGCAAGTCTTGATAAAACATCATTGGTCTTTACTGATATTCAAGGTGATGCTTTAAATTGGCAAAATACTCAAACAGTAACCGTACTTGGATTAAATGATGGTGTAGTTATTGCTGATGATGCAATAAATATTAAAATCAATTTAACTCTGTCAGGAACGGATGTTGACTATAACTCTGGGTTAAATCGCTCGGTTACAGCAACGATCATTAATACTGAAGGAACAAATTCATCCACAGATGGAGGTGGTTTTTTACAGTTCTTAAATAAATCATCCCCGCGAAATAAAGAATCTGCGGCAACCGGTAATGCTTATTACACAGCGATTGATCCTAACAATAAGCGCCTAACCTTGGAGCAATTTAAGACCTTCAATCGATTAAAGGCTGGTTTAGATTCTGATGGAAACACCAATCTTGCGGTCTATGTTAATGATTTCGATTTAGGCTTCGGTCGACGAATGTATCTTAATGTGAATAAAAAAACAACGGGAGCGGTTACACGGGTAGCGAGTGTAGCAAGTTGTGTTGAAAATTATGCGCCTGGTGCTAATGTGAATAGCTCGGTACAAGATAAGCTGAATTTAGCCCACGGTGGTCTTCTTAGTAATATTATTGCGACAGTATGCATGGAATATTCTGGTACACCGGGTGCAATTGGTGCAACGTTTTCAGGTGATTTGCCTGGTCGAAAATACGTGAAATTTTTTAGCTATTTAAGTGATGGGACTACACGAATCTCACAAGTCGACTTAGATGGTCGAGGTGTTAAGACGCAACCAGGTTTGTGTAATAGCTGTCATGGTGGACAAAGTAATTCTTTAGTGAACGGCATCTTTCCAAATAATGGCGATACGGGTGCCAAGTTCTTACCTTGGGATTTAGATACATTAATCTATGCGGAAGATCAAACTTTATCAGTAATTCAGAATATGACTTTAAATAATCAGGCTCGTTCAAGTTTAGAAGCAGTATTAAAACGGTTTAATCAAGGTGTGTTAGCAACCTTTCCACAACCACAAACTTTTAGTTTTCGTGGTAATGTCATTATTCCGAAACTAGGGCCAAACGCAATTGACCCTGTTTCTGGTCGAGTGGTTACTCCATCTGTTTTGGAAACATCGATAGATGTATCTGGTGTGGTCGATGTAATAACCAATTTAATTGTTTCAATAGACGAAGATTCTCAAGGATTACCCGGTATTTCGTTCCCAACCGTTCAAGCACTTAAATTAGAGTTAATAACCCCAACGGGACAAGTGCTCTTTTTAAAAAATGGTACCACTGGAGTTACTGGTCAAAATGTCGCAGGAAGTAAAAAACTGTATTTTTCTGATGATGCAAATTCGAGTCGTGGTGATGTTAATGAAGTGGGTCCGCGAATTGTGAACAATTTAATGACGGGTACTTCTCTTTTAACAAATAGAGGAATAACGAATTATAAAAAATGTGACCCTAGTGTAATTCCACCTACAATACCTGACGATATTAGTTGCTCTATTGCGAATGGTAGATGGACATTACGCATTAAAAATAATAGTTATAAATATATTGATGCTACAACAAGTACTGTTATTGACGCTACAATGGAAGGTATATTACGTGGTTGGTCATTGCATTTTAATGGAGTACCAGACGGAGCGTATATTCCTGCAACAGTTGAATTAGTGCGTGGTTGGTATGGTGGCAAAAACCTTCCAAACGCAATTTTCGATAGTCAATTTGTACCATCCGGTTGGAAATCTGCGAATAATCCAGGTGCTGTTGCTAATACTGAAACTTTATATCTTGACGTCATAGCCTCGACCTGTCGAGCGTGTCATGCACAACGTGGAAATATTGGATTTAATGATCTTGATTTTTCAACTTATACAAAATTTATGTCGTATGCTGCTAGAACCAAAAGTCTGGTCTATGACAAGGGTCTAATGCCATCGGCAAAACGAACCTATGAAAATCATTTTTGGAATAGCACTAAACCAACTATTTTAGCGAAGCACATGCCAGTTGATGTGACTGGTTTACAACCAGGACGCAATACTGCAAACGCAGGCATCGATCGAACAGGAACTTTGGCAGTTCGTATCGGTGATACGGTTAAATTAAATGGTAATGGTAGTTTATTTGCAACGGCATTTAACTGGACTATACGTGCTCCTAATGGCGCGCAGATAGTAGTAACCAATCCAACAACTGCAACGCCAAGTTTTATAGTCGCTCAAACTGGATCGTATACTGCAACGCTAATAACCAGTGGTATTTCGCCAGTAACGTCATCAAAAACAATAATTGTTGACGGTTCTATTTCTGCACCTGCAGCTATTTCTTTTATAACAAACATAATTGGTGATAATGCTCCAAACGCACCTGTTGATACAAGTACTAAAGCGGTGTATAGGTCATGTTTGGGTTCACGCTGCCATGATCGTAATTTTAGAGAACTAGACCGACTGACTTATGCAGATGCGGATGCAAGCCCAGCTGATAAAATTGATAATTATAGAATTATACGAGATCGTGTTGATACACTCTTACCTTTAGATAGTTTAATGATTCGTAAAGGTTTAGATACTTTGCGTCATGGCAGTATTGGAAAATATAATAATGGCGCTTATTGGCATGATACTGGAGTTGGTATAGAGCGAGAGAAATATGATATATTTCTTCGATGGATTTTAGAAGGTGCTCTAAATAATTAACAGTTAATAATTAGTTTAGACATACATTTATAATAAAGGAATATATATGCGAACAAATGTTTTTGGATTTAAAAAATCAATATTAATAGTATTATTTTTATCAATGTTTGTATTGCAAAGTTGCGGCGGCGGAGGTAGTTCTCCCTCACCGGCTGTGAGTAATGACACCTCTCCTGAACAATTTGTTTTTGCCGATATTGGTAATTCAACACTGAATACTGAATTATATTCTAACTTTATTATAGTGAAGGGAATCAATACACCAACCCCCATTAGTATCAGCGGTGGTGAATATGCCATTACTGGTGTTAACGGCACAAGCTTTACCACAGATGCCGGAACAATAAAAAACGGTCAACGCTTTCAAGTACGAGTAACAACGTCAACTGTTTTAGGTGAGTTACATAATGTAGTGTTAACAATTGGCGATAAGACAGATACTTTTAGTGTTAAAAATACTGAAAACGGTTTAGCTGTAAAGTTAACGCCAAGCCAACAAGCGTTCTCGGAAAATGCTGGTGTAGGCAGCTTTACCATTGAACTTGCGTCTAAACCAAATGGTACAGTTGATATCAATTTAATTAACCCCGATATAGGTGAAGTTATTTTAGATACAGGGCTAGTTTCCTTCACGCGTGCAAACTGGAATAAGCCTCAAACGATTAAAGCAACGGCTGTAAATGATAAAGCTGATGATGGACCGCAAACTGTTATTATTAGTTTGTCAATTGCTCCATCATCAACTGACACGACAGGCTATAAAAAATTAACAAAACTAGCTCTACCAACTGAAACCATAACCATTCTGGATAATGGTGTTGCTGGTGTCAATGTTGCAGTAATTGGATCAGGTACACCATTATTAGTAAGTGAAACCGATGGTGTTGTAAAGTTTGATGTTGTTTTAGATAGTAAACCAACACCGGGTAGCGCTATTGAAATTTCAGTTACTGGAAATACTACTGATGTAAGCATTTTGCCTAGTATTCTTAAGTTTACAAGTGGCAATTGGAATACGACCCAACAAGTACAAATTATAGCAATACCAGATGGTGTTGCGACGATTGATCGAATAGTGCCAATAACATTTAAAATTACTAATGTCACCGATACAGTTTCGAAAGTGGCTGATATTACAGGTTATAATGATTTATTAACTAAAACAGTCAGCGTACAAAATGTAACGCTGAAGAATGTCGATATTGCTGCAGTTGTTGATGTCATTGGCTCAAATAATGTCATCCTAACTGAAGCGCCGGGCACAAATTCATCACGCATCATTGAAATAAAACTCCAAGCAAAACCCAACTCAAACAAACGGGTTGATATTGTTATAACCAGCTCAGATGCGAGTCAAGCCTTAGTGGATAATGCTAAAGCAGCAACAATAACATTTACCGATTTAAACTGGTCAAATCCAAATCCTAAAACCGTTACGATTAGCAGTGTTGATGATAAAATTGTCGATGGTACAAAATTGGTTAATTTCACCGTTAATGTTGCAACGACTACAACTGATGCACGGTATAACGCGTTATTTGAACCCCAAGATGGACAAGATTTTTCTGTTAATGTAACCGATAACGACACTATTGGACTTATTATAGAGTCTGGTGGAGTAGCTATAGGCAATAATCTTGGTGTGATAAAAGAGGGTAGTTCAAAAACTATTTCTATAAGACTTCAATCAGAACCCACTAATAGCATCACTTTATCTGTTAGTAATAGTAATCCTAGCGAGGCAGGTATTAGTGCTAATGGCTTAATTACATTTGATCCTAGCGGCGGTGTTAAACCATGGGATATTCCTCAAAATGTTACTATATCAGCTATTCCTGATAGTGTATTTGATACCAATAAATCGGTCTCATTTACCGTTAGCGTTACTACACCTGATACCAGTGGTTATGTAACTGGACTATCAAAATCCTTTTTAGCGAAAATCGTAAATGTTAATCTGGCTCACAATGTTGCTAACGCAGGTCAATTTTTAGAATATCTAAATCGCTCGGCACCTAGAAATAATCAAACTGCAGTTGAAGGTGCTGCTTATTATGCAGCAGTAGATCCTAATGGTTATCGTACTAACATAGCAGATTTTAAATCTTTCAATAATAATTTAGACGATAAGGCAGTGGCGACATATGTTAATGATTATGATCTAGGGTTTGGACGAAGAATGTATTTAACAGCCGACCCGATAGACGGTACTGTCGCGAGTTGCGTCGAAAATTACGTTCCATTTTTAAACGGAGTGCCAGATTTAAATGCAGACGCAAATGAAAAAATAGCACTTGCAAAATTAGGTAACCCTGTTGATATCGTTACAACAGTTTGTATGGAGTACTCAGGAACTCCAGGTTCTGTAACTGGGCCGGGTACAATTGCCGGAAAGCTAACCGGACGAAAATTCGTTAAATTTTTTAGCTTTAACGGAGCAGGAAAAAGAATATCTCAAGTCGATTTAGATGCCTTAGGTGAAAAAACTCAACCAGGTGTTTGTACAACTTGTCATGGCGGACAAGGAAATTCATTATTAGCAGATGGTAGTTATCCCTACAACGGTGATGTCGATGCTCACTTTTTACCATGGGATTTAGACACCTTAATATTTGATTCAGATCCTGCACAAAATTCAATTGTTCGAGCTCAAAATGAAGCTATATTAAAAAGTTTCAACGAAGGTGTATTAGCGACGTACCCACAACCACAAACGTTTAGTTTTACTGGGAACGTTGTTATTCCTGCTACTTCACTTAAAATTAAAGATATTCCTATACCTGTATCCGGGGTAACTGATTTAATCACAAATATTACTTTTTCTATTGACGCTGACGTTGCTGGTAATCCAGGTATCTCAGTACTGAATAAAAATATTAATGTTTCTTTAATTGCACCCGGTGGTCAAGTGTTAGGTTTGGGTAAAGGACTATTTATTAATACTAAGACATCAACGTTAGGAAGTAAAAACTTGTATTATTCTGATGATGCCTTTGGAAAATTTCTCGATCTTAATAAAACACCTGTGGTTGGACCATCAATAGTAAACAGTTTAAAAACAGGTACGATGATAGGATTAAATTCTGGTTTTATAAATAATACTGAGTGTATTGGTGGTATAGCAATACCAATTGATATCGTTGATCTAGGTTGTACAAATGCTAATTCTACAATTAATGCCGATTGGATATTACGAATTGAAAATACTGCCAATGCCGTAACCTCAACGATTCGAAAAGTGTCAATTCATTTTAACGGTGTGCCCGATGGTGCGTATACACCTGCTGCAGTTGAGTTGATTCGAGGTTGGTATGGTGGTAAGAAGCTACCGAATGCGACATTTAATGGAGCCTTTATCCCTGAAGGTTGGAAATCTGTTAATAATGTAGGAGCTGTTGCAAACACTGAAACATTATACTCACAGGTAATTGCACCTACCTGTAGAGCATGTCATATCCAACGCGCTACCATGGCAAACAATGATCTTGATTTTTCAAGTTATGCAAAATTTTTAAAGTTTGCCGATAGAACTAAAAGTTTAGTGTTTGATAAAGGCATCATGCCAATGGCTAAACGTACCTTTGATAATCATTTTTGGAATAATACGGGTAGACAGACAATTTTAGCTGAGCATTTACCAGGGTATGTGTCAGGTCAAATAATATTAAAACCTGGTCGTAATATTGCTAATGCTGGTATTGCTCGAATCGGCGCTTTAGCTGTTTCTGCTCCGGGTACGAATCAAACTTTTGTTAAAGTCCAGTTAAATGGTAGTGCAAGTTTATTCGCAAAAAGCTATCAGTGGAAAGTAACCGCACCAGATGGTATTACCCCAATTTCAGTAAATATCAACCCAACAGAAAAAAATCCGGCTTTGCAGGCCAGTATAAATGTTTCTGTGGTAGGACAATATAAGGTGGTGCTTGATACTAGTGGTGCGGGTCCTGTTACACCGGATACACAAGCAACTACTTTGATTGATGTTTCAGCGACTCAAATACCAGTGTCATTTAGAAATGACATTAGTAAGTATGTTCTGTATAACGCTACATTAAATCCAAATCCACATCAGGGATTTATTAGCTCATTATCCACCTGTACTTCGTCACGGTGTCACGGTGGTACAAGCTATACAACTGTTAGGCGTACTGGTCGACTTAATTATCTAAAGGCTACTTTTACTGATGTGTATATTCCTCCAACAGACGAGGATAAAAATGAAAATTACCGATTAGTGCGTGATCGAGTCGATACATTTTTGCCACTTGATAGTTTAACTATTCGAAAGGGCTTAAACAGTCTAACTCATGGTGGTGAAGGCCAACATAGTGATAAGACAGATTTTTTATCTAAATGGAATACCGGTGGTGTTAATACCAATGCGATCGGGCAGAAGAGTTATGAAACCTTTATGCGATGGATTCTCGAAGGTGCAAAAAATAACTAATAATTATTTTCAAAAGAGACTACTAAGTCTCTTTTGAGTTGAGATATAATGATCTGAATTATAATAATTATTAAACGTAAGCGCAAAATTACCGACGTCCCATCCTGTTTAAAAATCCTGTAGTAGAGTAAGCCTTTTCCACCTTAATATTTTTAATCATAAAAAAACGAACACAAGAGCAATGGCTAAATCTATTTTCCGAACATAAAGCCAGCGGTTTAAAAGACATTGAATTTTGCAAAGAGCAGGCCATATGTCCCAACTATTTTTCAAAACGAAAAAGACAGTTATTAACCGAACGTAAATCTACAACGAAATCCACATTTGCACCAGTCGTGTTCAACATAGTTCAGCCGTGAGTACAGTATGAGAAAGCTATCATAAAGTAAGCGCAAAATTAGCGACGGCCTTGCTAAAAGTATTTTAAACTGCTCTTTATCATAATTCTTATATAGTAATTTTTTAATCTGATCAATTCTTGAAATTTTCGGTTATCTAGAAAACGAAGATAGACATACGTTTACGTTTGATTCAGACAAACAAAATTAAACGCGAATAGTCTATCTTGCAGTAAATTAATTATCAGTTGTATGAATGTTCAGCCTTCCGTTAACAAGTGTGACAAGCAAAAGGTGGATGCATTATTTGTTCTTTGTATAATTTTGTGGCTGTTAGATAGCATGCTTTATGCTTAGGATATTGGTTTCGCCATTGTTCTTGGGTGTATCGGTTATTCTACTCTTAGTATCTTTTGCTAGGATGGGCTTTATTTTAGGAAAAAAAAACCGGTAATAATACCGGTTTTTTAAATTTTAGCACTTACTACAGTAGAACAAAATACTATTTTAATTCTAACTGCAGGTGATGAAACATCACCTGCATAGCTAGATTAGAAACTTGTAGTAGAATGTTCAGGTCCGTTATTATGACAACCCGCATTACACGTACTGTGGTTAGTGTAGGTATCACCAGGACGATGATCATTTAGGTTATCATTAAATTTCTGAGCATGACAACCTGCACAATCAGGACTTAAGTTCTTACCAATTCCACGACCAACATCATTTTGATTGTTACTCAAATGACAGCTCTTACATGCATATTTAGCATGGTTCGATGGGAATGTTCCTGTGTGTGTGTAACGTACAGTTCCAAATGATGCTCGACTTGCGTGACATGTATCGCACTGAATACCAGTAGATATAAAGTGTCGTCCACTTTTCTTGGTACCTGAAATTGGATACGTTACGCCACTATCATGACATTTGTTACAGTTTGCACCGTTGAGGAAATTATCATGCAGTCTAGTACTACTCTTATCTAGCTGATAAAAGTCTCTTACTGATGTATGACAATCCGCACATCGGTCACTGGAAGATATTACAGATGTATGTAAAGCGCCGTAGGTCGTTGCATTAATTGCTTGGCCTTTATGACAATTTTGACAACTATCAGGTTTGAT
>VAOX01029440.1_pt1 | contig 19332 bp, 18 predicted proteins | sample 3393891 | NCBI WGS metagenome assembly VAOX01 (sample SAMN08290429, study PRJNA428436) | hydrothermal vent metagenome | isolation source: Deep-sea hydrothermal vent chimney | place: Indian Ocean: Southwest Indian Ridge | depth 2822 m m | reverse complement strand
TTAATAGCAGTAAAAGTGGCTCATGAGGCGAATCCGGATTAAATTCAGGGGCTATTTGCGAATTAATAAAAATTCCTGAAACAGCTCGTCCCAGTTATCAGGCATTTCCAGATCGGCGGGTTGTTGTAGTATCTCAATATACTCATCACGGGGAATCATACCCGCACCCATGCGTTCCAGATGGGCCGTGTAGACCTGGGAATCTATCAGTTTGAAATCGTGGTAGTGAATAAAACGGCAAAGGTACACCAGGGCAATTTTCGATGCATTGCTCTGACGGCTGAACATCGATTCACCACAAAAAATCTGCCCAGTGTGAATGCCATAAAGTCCACCCACTAGTGTGTTGCCCTCCCAGCATTCAACACTGTGTGCGTGTCCCTGGCGATGGAATTCAATATAAGCCTGTTTCATATCTTCAGAAATCCATGTGCCAGGCTGTCCTTCTCTTGGCTGAGAGGAGCAGTTTGTAATCACATCTTCAAAAGCGCTGTCCATGCGCAGGGTAAGGCTGGAGTTGCGCAGGTTTTTGGCCAGACTACGGGAAATTTTTATCTGCTCGGGTTTTAATACAAATCGTGGGTCAGGCGACCACCATAGAATGGGCTCACCTTCACTGTACCAGGGAAAAATACCCTGCTGATAAGCACTTATCAGCCGATTAGTAGAAAGATCCCCGCCAGCAGCTAATAAACCATCGGGCTCACGTAGCGCACTGTTGAGTGGCGGGAATTCAGGAGAGGAGGCACTTAGCCATTGCAATGAAATCATAATGTGTATCAGAGCCTGCACTCATACGGGGTGAATATTTATTTTAGCCTGTTCAAAGCTGGTCAACAAGCTTTGAACAGGCGTTTATCTCAGATCCCGGCATTAAGCTGTAAACCTTGCAGGAGCTGCTACACTTGGTTAAATTACCCTTATCCGACTGGTATAACGCGATGTATGAAAAATCAATAGCTGATTTATCCGTATTGATGGTTGAGCCGTCTAAATCACAGGCTAAATTTATACACAGAGAGCTTAAAAAAGCCGGTATTGTCAATTTTGATATTGCAATTGATGGTGAGTCGGCGATTAAAAACATGTCTCAGTTCAGGCCGGACCTGGTGATAAGCACCATGTATTTGCCGGAAATGACCGGCGCAGACCTTCTGCACAAAATGCGTGAGGATGAAGAATTAAAAGATGTCGCCTTTATGCTGATATCCAGTGAAACCGGTTTTGAGCAGATTGATCCGATTCGCCAGGCAGGCGTTACCGCGATATTGCCTAAACCATTTGATTCATCTCAGTTGAAACGGGGACTCTATAATACACTGGATATTTTAAACCCTTCAGCAATCGAATTTGATGATATTAATGCTGAGGATCTTAAGGTGCTGGTAGTTGATGACAGTATGATGGCCAGAAACCATATTAAGCGGGTTTTAAAGGGGTTGGGAATAGATAATATTACAGAAGCAGATGATGGTACCAGTGCCGTGCCCATCCTTGAAGCGCATTTTTTCGACTTTATTGTAACGGACTATAATATGCCGCAGATGGATGGAAAAGCGCTGATTGATTACATTAGAAACAGCAGTAATCAGCGATCAATACCGGTTTTGATGGTGACCTCTGAGGAGGGCAGAGGGAATCTGGCTGCGGTAGAGCAGGCGGGTGTCTCGGGTATTTGCGATAAGCCTTTTGAGTCGGATACCGTGCGTGAAATGATACAGATTATGATGTCGGATGTTTAAATTTCAGCTTTCAGGCTGAAAGAGATACAATACCGCATATTATTATTTGAGTAGCACCTGAACCACATTCATGTACAAACATATTAAGCACTCTGGCCGCTGGCTGATTTCCCATAAAGACTGGAAAGCAAACCTCATATTTATGCTGGGCGGCATTGTTGTGGGGCTGGTTGCGGTGCTAATGGCAGTGACCAGTGAATGGGCAAACCATACTTTCTTTAATATGGTTCAAAAATATCAATATACTCCCTTTGTTGTTTCGCCCCTCGGGCTGATTTTAATTGTTTATTTAACGCGTAAGTTTTTCCCGGGAGCAGAGGGCAGCGGTATCCCACAGGTGGTTGCCACGCTTGAGCTGGGGCATGAAAAAGAGCGCAGCATATTACTTACCATTCGCATAGCAGCGGGAAAAGTGCTGCTTTGCATTATGGGTCTGTTGAGTGGTGCATCGATTGGTCGTGAAGGTCCCACGGTGCATGTGGGTGCGGCGATTATGTTTTCATTGCGCCGTTTTGTGCGTTTTCGCTTATACGATATGGATCGTGTGCTAATAATAGCCGGGGGTGCGGCGGGTGTGTCGGCAGCTTTTAATACGCCACTGGCGGGTATTGTGTTTGCGATTGAGGAGCTGAGTCGCTCGTTTGAAGTTCGCACAAGAGGCTTAATGCTGGCGGCGGTGATGATGGCGGCGATCACGGCGATTGCGATACTGGATAACTACAGTTATTTTGGTGAAATTAATGCAGTTATTAATGTAAAAGATGCTTTTGTGCCAGTGCTGGTCTGTGGCATTGTCTGTGGTGTGCTTGGCGGAGTGTTTAGTTTAATGCTGATACAGGGCAGCCGCTGGATTGCGCCGTATCGCAATCAGAACCCATATGTTGTTGCAGGTTTGTGCGGGCTGGGAATTGCAATTATTGGTTTTTATTCCGGGCATTTAACCTATGGTAGCGGTTATGAACAGGCAAAAGCCATTGTTGAAAATACCGGTGAAATCGGTATTGATTATGGCTATCTTAAATTACTGGCAACGGTGGTTTCTTATTTAAGCGGTATTCCTGGCGGGATTTTTGCACCGTCTTTATCAACCGGTGCCGGTATCGGCGCACATATTGCGCAATGGCTAGTGGACTACCCGTATGGTGTTATTATCCTGTTCGCCATGGTTGGGTATTTTGCAGGTGTAGTGCAGGCACCTATTACCGCCTTTGTTATTGTGCTGGAAATGACCAATCAGCATGAACTGGTTTTGCCGCTTATGATAACCGCTTTTCTGGCGGCAGGTGTTTCTAAATCAATTTGTAAAAATCCGATTTACAGTACGCTGGCAGATAATTTTTTACCTGATGATAAAAAAATTCATGGTAAAAAAAATTAAACGGGTAAAAATCACGAGTCTGTTTTAAAAGGCGAGGCAGCGATAAGGCTTTTTCCGTATTCTATAAGTGCCTGAGATTCTTTTTGCAGATGCTGTTGCAGCACCCGATTAAATTCGGGATGTGCAACCCAGTGTGCAGACCAGGTTTTTACCGGTAGAAACCCCCGGGATATCTTATGCTCGCCCTGTGCGCCGGGTTCAAAAGTGGTAATGCCGTGTTTTATGCAGTACTCAATGCCGGTGTAGTAGCAGACTTCAAAATGCAGGCTATCGTATTCTTCAAAGCAGCCCCAGTGTCTGCCGTAAAGTGTGTCTTTTCCTAAAATACAGATTGCCCCTGCGACTTCTTCTTCGCTGTTGTATGCGAAAACAATCAGTAACTGCTTTGCAATGGCTTTAAAAAAATCCAGACTGAGGGTTGCGGTGCCTGATTTTTTCATGAAGGTGATCTGGTAAAAGTAGTATATTTTTTTCCACTGATCTTCATTTAATTCAGATCCATTAAATGTTTTTATTGCTATGTTCTGATCAGAAACCTTACGCCGTTCCTGACGGATATTTTTGCGTTTTTTAGAGGTAAGTTGTGCCAGAAAGTCATCAAAGTTACTGTAGTTATGGTTTGTCCAGTGAAACTGATAGTCGAAGCGTTGCAAATCCGTGTGTTTTTTTAAAATATCAAAATCATTTTGCAAATTGAATAGCCAGTGTGTGCTGGAATAGTTATTTTTTTCGGCAAAGCTTAATGCAAACTTAATTAAAGTGGATTTAATTTCCGGGTTATCATCTTTGGCCAAAACTCGGGGTCCCTGGCAGGGGGAGTAAGGAATGGCGATGACCAGTTTGGGGTAATAGCTCAGGCCTGATCGTTTATAAGCATCCGCCCAGGCCCAGTCAAATACAAACTCACCGTAGGAGTTATGTTTTTCGTAGGCAGGCATGGCCCCAATTAGCTCGTTATTTTCGTCAGAGTGGATTAAAAAATACTTTGTCAGCCAGCCATAGTTTTCCAGGCATTGCCCTGTTTCAAAAGCCAGTAGAAACGCGTGCTGAATAAAAGGGTTGATGTCACCGGCTAATGCGTTCCATTGCTCGGCGGGTATATCGGCGAGTGATTCAATGATGCTGAGTTTTGTCATAAATTATGCAGATATTATCAGTAAGTGCCAGGTTGTTACTGTGAGGCGCGATGTTCATATTAATTTAAAATTTGCTGTCAGGCACGCAGTTATGATGTACTTCTATCGGGGACAGGCCGGTGCTTGCTCCGCTCTGTCCCCGCTCAGAAAGTGCAGTGGAAATCAGCATCCAGTAGATCTGCCGTGGCAGGCAAAGCAGATATATGAGGGTGTAATAATCCAGCAGGCTGAGTGCTTACTGCTCGTCCAGGTACTTTTCAGCATCAAGAGCAGCCATACAACCGGCACCAGCAGAGGTAACGGCCTGTTTGTATATCTGATCCGCCACATCACCCGCAGCAAATATACCGGGAACAGAGGTCGCGGTAGCATTGCCTTTTACACCGGCCTGAACAGAAATATAGCCATTATCCATATCCAGTTGCCCTTTAAATATGCTGGTATTAGGTGAATGGCCAATGGCAATAAAAACACCCGCAAGCTCAATATCTTTTGTTGCACCATCTTCAGTGCTTTTAATGCGCATACCGGTTACACCGGTGTTATCACCCAGCACTTCATCCAGGGTGTGGTTCCACTCAAGCGTGACATTGGCATTTTCGGCCCGGTCTTTTAAACGGTCGGAGAGAATTTTCTCCGAACGAAATTTATCGCGTCTATGTACCACGGTAACATGATCGGCAATATTGGCCAGATAGAGGGCTTCTTCAACAGCGGTATTACCGCCACCAATAACGGCTACATTTTTGCCTCGATAGAAAAAACCATCGCAGGTCGCACAGGCGGAAACGCCTTTGCCCTTAAAGGCTTCTTCAGATTCCATGCCGAGGTATTTCGCACTGGCACCGGTGGCAATAATGAGTGCATCACAGGTGTAGGAGTGAGAGTCGCCGATGAGTTTAAAAGGCCGACTGCCTAATTCTGTTGTGTGGATGTGGTCAAAGATAATTTCTGTACCAAAACGCTCAGCATGGGCTTTCATTCGTTCCATTAACTCGGGTCCCTGAACACCTTCATTGTCACCTGGCCAGTTATCAACGTCTGTTGTGGTGGTTAGCTGGCCACCCATTTCCATACCGGTGACCAGAACAGGGGTCAGGTTGGCGCGGGCGGCATACACTGCCGCCGAGTAGCCAGCAGGGCCGGAGCCTAGAATTAACAGTTTGCAATGTTTGGTATCAGTCACATTTATCTCCTGATGTTGTCTGGTGAAGTTGCTTTGTATTGAACCTGGAAAAATCAGTTGGGTCACGAAAGTCTGCACAACTTCCTGGTTCGTATAGCGTAATGAAAAAAGTGCTTATCACCAGTGAGGTGACTTCACATTTTTTCATTACGCTATCCAAATCAATAACTTGCACATCTTTTTCGCGCCAGCTGATTAATCCGGGTTGAAGGCAGATGCAGCGGGTAAATACCTGCTGCCATTAATCTGGCGCTATTCTATCAAATCTTTATACTTTAACCTAAAATCATCAGTTGAACGCCTTAAAGTGTGCTTCTGAGCGGCTGTTTAGCGTAGTCAAAAAAGGAGTGAATGGCTCAGTCCTTCGCGAGTTTTTTGACATAGCTAAGCGCGCGCTCAGATGTGCAATTTGAGGTGTAGCGTCTTCACCGAAAGGGTGAATGGCTGCATCGTAGAATATTCAGTATTCTCATGTCCTTAGCACGTTATTGCGCGTTTAACTGATGAATTCAGGTTTAAATACACAAAGATATGGATGAATTTATCTGATGTGCCAGACTCTAAATAAAGTCACTAGAATAATGGTTAATTCTTAATGCCAGCTTAAGAGCAATAATAAGGTCAATATTATGAAAATAGGTATACCTGAAGAAACAAAGGTGCTGGAGGGGCGTGTGGCTTTAATCCCGGCCAGTTGTGCTGCGCTTGTCCGTCAGGGTAATGAGGTGTTTATTGAAAGGGGAGCGGGAAATTTAAGCGGTTATAAGGATGAGGAGTACTCGGCTCAGGGGGTCGTGCTAACTGAAGATGCTGCCGAGCTGTACAAACAGGCCGAATTAATCGTGAAGGTTAAAGAGCCTGTTGAGCAGGATTTGCAACACCTTGGAGCGCATCACACGCTGTTCTGTTATCTGCATCTTGCGGCGAGTTTGCCACTCACTCGTGCGCTGTGCGATATTGGTTTAACGGCAATTGCCTTTGAAACCGTTACCGATGAGGCGGGATATTTGCCTTTGCTTAAGCCGATGAGTGAAATTGCTGGCACATTGGCGGTGCAGATTGGTACGCATTTACTGCATCAGCCACAGGGGGGAATGGGTTTAATGCTGGGTGGGCTTTCAATGACCGAGCGAGGTCATGTGGTTGTGCTGGGCGGGGGAGCCGCTGGCGGGGCTGCGGTGCGCCAGGCCGCTGCCTGTGGCGCGATGGTGACAGTTATCGACCGTGATGCCAGTCGATTTGAGGCTCTGAGTCAACAATTTAATACTGTGCGCGGAGTGCTATCCTCTGATATCAATATTGCACAGGCAGTGAATGAGGCGGATTTATTAATTGGTGCCGTGTTATTGCCCGGTTTGCATGCACCTCGGCTGGTGAGTGAATCACAGGTGAAATGTATGAAGCCTGGCAGTGTGATTATTGATGTGTCGGTGGATCAGGGAGGCTGTATTGAAACCATTCATCCCACCGATTATCAGAATCCAGTATATCTGGCGCACGATGTGTTGCATTTTGGTGTCACCAATATGCCAGGTGCAGTGCCCCGTACTGCTTCACAGGCTTTGTCATCAGTGATTTTGCCCTATGTTCAGCAACTCTGTGAGGCGGGCTGGCAACAGCACGAGGGCCTGTTAAATGGAATTAATGTGCGCAGGGGAAAAATTGATAATCCGCTGATTGCACAGGCATTCGAACAGGCTCAGGGCTGAATAAAATCATATTTTTCAAAGACTTGCTACTATTTTATAATGTTCAGTTGATTAATCCTGGTTTGGCGACGGCTTGATGTATAATTCATCGGGTAAAATAACCGGGTGATAAGCATATCTGACCTGGCTAAAACAGCTACACCTGAAATAAATAGTCAATGAGGACTTTGAACATTGCCACAGGCACGTCGTAAAAAAGAAGAGAAGCAGCAACAACCATCCGGGCTAACGATCCATGTTAATCGAGGGTTGCGTGAAGCCGCGTTTTTTATTCTTCTCGCTATTTCGCTGTTTTTGCTTACTGCATTAATTACCCATGATTTGAAAGATCCCGGCTGGTCCTACACAGGGTCGGTTACCCGTATAGGCAACCTTGCGGGTGTGATTGGTGCCTGGGTATCTGATGTGCTGTATCTGTTGTTTGGTTATTTAAGCTTCCTGTTTCCTGTGATGATTGCCTACAGTGGCTGGCTTGTGCTACGGGGCAGAAAAGATGACGGTGAAATTGATTTTCCTGTGCTGGGTATTCGCTGGCTTGGATTTTTTATGACGCTGTCTACAGGCTGTGCGCTGGCAAGCCTGCACTTTGTTGTCGCAAAGGGTATTCTGCCACTGGATGGTGGTGGCATATCAGGCCGTTGGCTCGGTGACAATATGGCTACCGGCATGGGTGTGCTGGGGTCTACTCTGTTATTACTGGCGGTATTTCTTGCGGGTATCACACTTTTTACGGGCCTGTCCTGGTTAGGTGTTATGGATTCGATGGGTAATGGGCTGTTAAATGCATTTGAGTGGCTACAGTCAAAAATTGCGCAATTTAGAGAAACCAGGGAAGAAAACAGAGAAGGGGCCATTGCACGGCAGAGCCGGGAAATTGCGATCAAAGAAGATATAAAGAAAAAAGACGCGCGTAAACAGCCGGTCAGAATAGAGCCGGTGATTAATAAAGTTGAAATGAGTGAGCGCCATACCCGTGAGAGTCAGATCTCGTTGTTTGATGATGACTCGGCAGGAGACACAGAGCTTCCCCCATTGCGCCTGTTAGATGAAGCGGTTCGATCAGGTAAAGGTCTGTCAACGGACGCACTGGAAGCCCTGTCCCGGCTGGTGGAAATTAAACTCAAAGACTTTAATATTGAAGTAGAAGTGGTAGCGGTGCATCCTGGCCCGGTAATTACACGCTTTGAAATGCAGCCCGCACCGGGTATAAAAGCCAGTAAAATTACGGCTTTGTCAAAAGATCTGGCGCGTTCACTGTCCGTGGTCTCAGTAAGAGTGGTGGAGGTTATTCCAGGCAAGACATATGTCGGGCTGGAAATTCCCAATGAGCACCGTGAAATTGTGATGCTGGGCGAGATTTTAATGTCGCAGGCCTATGATAAAGCAACCTCTCCTCTGACTGTTGCACTGGGTAAGGATATTTCGGGCAATCCGTCAGTAACGGATCTTGCTAAAATGCCGCATTTGTTAGTTGCCGGTACCACTGGCTCGGGTAAATCGGTGGGGATCAACTCGATGCTGGTGAGTCTGCTTTATAAGAGCACACCGGAAACGGTCAGGCTGATTCTCATTGATCCCAAAATGCTTGAACTGAATGTTTATGATGATATTCCCCATTTGTTAACCCCCGTTGTGACCGATATGAGTGAAGCGGCCAATGCACTTCGCTGGGCTGTGGGTGAAATGGAAAATCGCTACAAACTAATGGCGGCATTAGGGGTGCGTAATATCACCGGTTATAACCGTAAGGTCAGTGAAGCGATTGAGGCGGGTGAACCCATTAAAGATCCATTATTTGTATATGATGAACTGCTCGGAGAAGATAGAGTTGCGGCGGATTTAAAACCACTGCCCTTTATTGTTATTGTGGTGGATGAGTTTGCGGATCTGATTATGGTGGTAGGCAAAAAAATTGAAGAGCTGATTGCACGACTGGCACAAAAGGCGCGTGCTTCCGGCATTCACCTGATACTGGCCACACAACGCCCGTCTGTGGATGTGATAACCGGCCTGATAAAATCCAATATCCCCAGTCGAATTGCTTTTCAGGTCTCTTCAAAAGTCGATTCAAGAACCATACTCGATCAGATGGGAGCAGAGCAGCTGCTGGGCCATGGTGATATGCTTTTTATGAATGCGGGTAGCAGTCTCCCTGAGCGTGTTCATGGGGCGTTTGTCGATGACCATGAAGTGCATGCCGTGGTTAAGCATTTAAAGAAACAGGCGCGGCCTAACTATATTGAAAATTTAATTGCAGATAACAGTGATGTGATTAAGCTACCCGGGGAGGGACCCTCTAAAGCGGATGCCGATGGGGAAAGCGATGTGCTGTATGATGAAGCGGTTAAAATTGTAACTGAGTCAGGTAAGGCCTCTATCTCTTATGTGCAAAGGCGACTGAAAATTGGCTATAATCGTGCGGCGAGAATGGTCGAAGAAATGGAAGCTGCGGGTGTTGTTAGCAGTATGCAATCCAATGGGCAAAGAGAGGTGCTGGCACCTCCTCCGCCAGAATTGTGATATGACTGTTTTACCTGTTCTTGCAGTGCTCCATATCCCATTAAAAATGAACATTGATATAAATTTACCAAACAACAGGTTGTTCTAAAATAATGTTAAAAAAATTAGTTTGTTTTTATATATTGCTTACAGGTAGCGCCGTGGGAGCAGACAGGTCGCCCGCTCAGGTTCAGCTTGAGTTGTTTCTGAGAAGTATGTCAGGCCTGTCTGCTGATTTTGAGCAAAGCCTGTATGACCATTACGGCGACCGATTGCAACGCTCATCCGGCTCCTTCAGTATGAGGCGCCCGGGCAAGTTTCGCTGGGACTACACCCTGCCATACGCGCAGAATATTATCTCTAATGGTAAAAAAATATGGATGTATGATTCAGAACTGGAGCAGGTTAATGTTCGCCCCTATAGCCAGATACTGGCATCTTCACCGATTAGCCTGCTGGATAAAAACCAGAGCCTGAGCGTTGAATTTATCATTGAGTCGATGCCATCGGCTAAAATGCTTCAATGGGTTAAGCTGTTACCAAAAGCTGAGGAAAATGATTTTAAGGAGATACAGATAGGATTGAAGGATGAAAAAATAAAAATCATGCGATTTGTCGATAACTTTGATCAGGTAACAGAAATAAAGTTTGAACATCTGCGGGTTAATCCTGTGTTAAGTGCTGAAAAATTTGAATTTATTGCTCCTGAGGGTGTTGATGTTATGGGCGATTTTTAAGATTTTTACATTAATTTTAAAGTGGCCAGATCCCTCGTCATATAGGGAAGTGGATAATGTCAGATAATGAATTTCGTCCGCTGGCAGATCGCATGCGGCCTGATAACCTCGATGATTACCTGGGTCAGGGGCATATTCTGGGCAAGGAAAAACCACTTCGAGCGGCGATAGAATCGGGTAAATTACACTCGATGATTTTCTGGGGGCCACCGGGTACTGGCAAAACCACACTGGCACGGCTTATCTCAAACTACTCGCAGGCACAGTTTCTTGCTTTGTCCGCCGTTTTATCCGGCGTTAAGGATATTCGAGCGGCAATAGACAGGGCGCATCAATACTACGATATTTATCAAAAGCCCAGTATTCTATTCGTTGATGAAGTGCATCGTTTCAATAAGTCACAACAGGATGCATTTCTACCCTTTGTTGAAGATGGAACCGTCTGTTTTATTGGAGCAACCACTGAAAACCCATCATTTGAATTAAATAATGCGTTGTTGTCTCGTTGTAAAACCTATGTTTTAAAATCGATTAAAGCCGAAGAAATGCTCACATTATTAAGAGCCGCACTGAGTGATCATCAGCAGGGGCTGGGTAATCGTGCTATAGATATAAATGATTCAATGCTTGAGTTAATGGCCGTACAGGCCGATGGTGATGCACGCCGAGCACTGAATTTTCTGGAAATTGCCGCCGACCTGGCTCATCAGCAGGATGGGCGTTTAATAATTGATGAAAATGTGGTGCATGAAGTGACATCGCAAACCCTGAGACGGTTCGATAAAGGCGGAGATTTATTCTATGAACAGATTTCCGCAATGCATAAATCCGTTCGAGGAAGCAACCCGGATGCAGCACTTTACTGGATGTGTCGCATGTTTGATGGGGGTTGCGATCCCGTATATATTGCACGGCGGGTTGTGCGTATAGCATCAGAGGATATCGGCAATGCAGACCCTCGGGGGCTGGAGCTGGCAATGAATGCCTGGCAGACCTATGAGCGACTGGGTAGCCCGGAAGGTGAGCTGGCAATTGCGCAGGCAGTGGCATATCTTGCCTGTGCGCCAAAATCTAATGCCGTATATACAGCGTATAAAACGGCTATGGAACTGGCGAAAAATAGCGGCTCAATGGATGTCCCCATGCATATTCGTAATGCGCCAACATCGTTAATGAAAGAGATGGGTTATGGTAAAAATTATCGTTACGCGCATGATGAAGCCGGTGGTTATGCAGCAGGAGAAACCTATTTTCCTGATGCGCTGGGTGAGCAGGAATTTTATCAGCCGGTTGAACGGGGACTTGAGATAAAAATTAAGGAAAAGCTGGATTATTTACGCGCCCGGAATAAAAAAAGTCGTAAGTCATAGGTCTGATGTCGAAGGATTTAACATAATCCAGGAGCAGGGGTTTTAAAAATGCTTTTCCGATGGCAGTATATCGAAAAAGGCATCAGACCTGGCTGGCTGGAGAGAGGTTTAGACAATGAAAAAAATAAAGATTCCAGTCCTGGGTATTGCAACAGCCCTGGGTGGGCCATCGAAGAGTTGTGCTCAGGCCGCCCAGGTTCTAAAACAGTCAAGCTATGTTTCTCTTCTGGATGATTCTGATGTGGGGGATAATGAGGGGGCTTTAATCGAGTTGCAATGGGAGCCGGTGCTTGAAATATCAGATGCTGAAAAAAATTCATTAAGGCTATTTCATAAGCAAAGCTGTGTGATCAGTCAGTTTGTTCAGCAGCAGGTTGAAGACAAAAAACGATTTCTGGTGCTGGGAGGGGATCATTCCATTGCCGTAGGAACCTGGGCTGGCGTGCTTAAGCAATTGCCTGCTGATGCAAAATTTGCATTGATATGGATCGATGCCCATATGGATTCCCATACCCTGGAAACATCACCTTCAGGCAATTTGCATGGTATGCCGGTTTCTTTAATATTAGGTGAAGCCGAGCATCAGTTGCAGGCGTGTTTTCCGGGGGATTTATCACTCAGTGGCCCAGATCTCTATATGTTTGGGATACGAAGTTTTGAAGAAGAAGAGCTGGTGCTACTCAGCAGGAGCAGAGTTAATGTATTTGATACTGAACGTATAGCGCAGGAAGGCGGAACGAAAAAGGTGTTAAGCCAGCTAATTGAAACAATATCTCAGTACTATGATTATTACGCGATTAGCCTGGATCTGGATGCGATAGATCCACAGGATGCGCCGGGTGTTGAAACCAGGGCCGATACGGGGCTATCAGCGGTAGATTTACTGGCGGGCCTGAATAGTGTGGGGAGTGAAAAGTTTCTGGGACTTGAAATTGCCGAGTTTGACCCGGGCAGGGATGTTGGGGGTAAGACGGAGGCGCTGGTTTATCGAATTGTCAGGACGGTTTTCGGGGAGCAGAGCCAGTGCCAGTAAGTCAGCGCAAATAAGCACAATAAACCTGAATTCATTAGCTGAGCGCGTAAGTACATGAGAATACTGGATATTCTATGATCTCGTTATTCCACGTGTTATTTCCCAAATTCCAGCCGTACAAAAAGGCCCCGATTTTCATCGAGGCCTTTTTGTAGAACTGAAAGCGACTTTTTTGCAGATGCCTGTTTTTCGAGATCTACTTTCCGAGGTCTACTTTTCAAGGCCCTTGTAATAGCTAATCAGAATTTCAGCCACTTCAGGGCGTGAGAACTCTTTAGGTGGAGCAATGCCCTTGCCTAACATTTCACGTACTTTAGTACCCGATAAGAGTACAAAGTCATCTTTTTCATGATCCGGCGCTTCACACATCATTACCACTTTATCTAGTTTCTTAGAATAAGCCGTGTGGTCGGCTTCAAAAATTTCAATTTCCAGCGCACCAGCAGGCACTTCATTTTTAAAGATAGTCTGTGCATCAAATGCGCCGTAATGGTCGCCCACACCGGCATGGTCGCGGCCGATAATAAAGTGTGTTGCACCCATGTTCTGGCGGAACAGCGCATGCAGTACACCTTCACGAGGCCCCGCATAGAGCATGTCGAAGCCGTAGCCCGTTACCATGGCGCTGTTTTCAGGGAAGTACAGTTCAACCATTTTACGAATTGCGGCATCACGTACAGGTGCAGGAATATCGCCAGGCTTAAGCTTGCCTAATAACATGTGGATAACAAGGCCGTCACAGCCTAAACGATCCATTGCCATATGGCACAGTTCTTCGTGGGCCAGGTGCATAGGGTTACGGGTCTGGAAGGCAACGACTTTTTTCCAGCCACGTTCCGCGATTTCATTACGAATTTCTACGGCTGTGCGGAACGTATCGGGGAATTCAGTATTGAAATAGGAGAAGTTCAGAACCTTGATAGGGCCTGACAGGCAAACTTTGCCCTGGGCGTTAAAGGCTTCAACACCCGGGTGGGTCTCGCCATCGGCAGGTGCGTAAACTTTCTCGCTCATCATAGCCATATCGGCATCAGAGAATTCTTCTACCGCTTTAACATCCATGACAGCCAGTACAGGGTTGCCTTCAACATTGGGATCTTTAAGGGCAATACGGTCCCCCGCTTTTATGCTGCCCGCATCTTCAACCAGGTTGAGCACAGGTGTAGGGAAGAACAGGCCGGAAGTGGTTTTCATTTCTTTTGCGACAGACAGTGCATCCGCTTTGGTCATGTAGCCGGTTAATGGGTTGAAATAACCCGCGCCCATCATAACGGCATTAGCAGCAGAAGCTGAACTTACGAGAATTGAAGCGAGGCTTTCAGCTTCTTTTTGCAGGGCTTCATTTTCGGTTGTGTCATATACAAATAGGGGATTCAGCTCGTCTGAACCATGTGGTTTGATCATTATATTGTCCTCTGGCTGGGTATTACAGGCCCAGGTGATTAGATTGAATCAATTTAAAGCGTCAGATCAGTGCTGCGCAGGTAAAATTTAGTACGGGTATCATAAAGCCGAATAGAAGATAAGCTAATTCATATCATTAAGGGTGGGATGAGTTTTATTTATTAATAACGATTTACGGCAGGCAAAGCCGCTTCAAAGCCGCCCCATCGCTTGCTGCGACAGGGCTTTCTATGGCATGTGCAGGTTGCTCTGCTGCTCTCGGAGACAGCGCGCCGGGTTCTCGTTGCTTTCTGGCGCACTGTCTCCTGTGGTAAGACCACCGAGAGTAAATCGGAGTGGTTGTGATTTACCAGTAAAAATTGTACCCCATCTGGAAAATAATCGCATTAAGGTCAGGAGAAATATCCAGCCCCTGTTGCTCGGCTAAAACCGGATCACTGAGAGTGTAAGTCTGGTTCATCATTTCCAGGCGAACCGAAAACTCACTGTTGTTTTGCATGGTCACACCGTATTTAAGCCCGATGGTGGTGCCAACAAACTCGCTCAGGCGATAATCCGCACTGGCGTAATCCGGTAATGCGTCACCCGCATTCAGATAGTTTACAAAGAAATCAGCTGCACTCTGCGTATAGTATCGAACGTGGGGTTGCAGATAATGATTGCCACCCAGCTCATAGCGATACCTGAAATCGAGTGTGTGTGAGTTAATGCCCCAGTCATCGGTGAAATATCGATAGGAGACGTTAATCACATCTTCTGTCAGGTGCGTTGCGGTGCGCCAGAAGAAGGTGTTTCGGGTGCGTGTATCCGGGCGTTTTTCATAACGATAGCCGAATGCATTGGTCGGCAGGTTTGTTGTGAGCTTACCATCGGCTTCAAGTACAGAAATAAACCGGTAAGGATCTGTTAAATAACCGCTGGAATCACTGATACCCAGGTTAAACTGCATAATGGTTGAACGGCTAATCACCTGGGTTAAGCCCAGGTTGATATCGGTTGTGGTTTTGGTATCTGTGCCGCCTTTATTGCCCTGGTCGAAATTACCATCAATCATAAATTCCAGCTCGGGGTTTTTGCCGCCAACGGGATCCCATTCATCTGATGTAAAACCCAGACCGAAAGTATAGGTGCGGTTTCTATCGCTGCTATCCTGCGCATAAGTAGCACTTGCCGCGAGTGAGGTGAAATCAAATTCATTAGAAAAATTACCGCCGAAGGTGACTCTTTTAAGCCGATCAATCGGCAGTGTCCAGTCTGCGCCAAAGGCAATTCGTGTATCTCTGAAAGAGCTGTTAAGGGGCTGCTCGCCTGCGGGCGTGGTATAGTTTGAGTTACCTGAGGGTTTTGTAATGGTTTGCGCCGTTGTGGTGGCAATTGCGCCATAAGGCGTAGAGCCTGTAAGCACATCATATACAATTTTAAACTTCAGGAATTCATCTTCATTAATTTCTTTTTCGGCACTAATAACCGGTTCAAAAACACTTACGCGGCCATCCGCTTCTGAGTAGTAGAGAAAAGCTGTATCAATATCCCAGTCGCCGGTATCCGCTTCGGCCTGTGCCGTCTGTGTACCTGCCTGTAAAAGGGCGCAGCTGGCAACCGCCAGTTTACTTTTAATTGAAAGTCGATTGTTCATGTTTTTATGTACTTGCTTCTGTTTGATTAATTGCATCCGCATCCGCCTCCGCCTACGCCCTGGCCACCGGTAGAGGCCTCTTTACTGAAATAAATATGATCATCCAGGTAAAGTTCGAGCTTATCAGGAACCAGCGCCATTGAGGGTTTGGCTAATAAGTCTTTTTCCCAGGGTTGTACAGTGGTACATGCGCTTAGCATGAGCAGACTGCCTATTATTGAAAGTCGAAGCATATTAATGATTCCTAAAAAGTTAAAGCTTACTTGTCTGGTTGTTGGTTAAATCATGCAAAAGTTTGTTAATTGTTTGTTCTTTTTTATTTTTACTCCTGTTCCAGAAACCGGTATAGCGGATTCGGAGATGTCCCTGTGGGTCAATGAGATAACTGCTTGGCATGCCCTCTACACCATAGCGTTCAGCTGTTTTTGCCTGCGGATCAAAAGCCACAGGGAAATTAATGGCCTGTGAAGCAATAAACTCTTCAGCAAGTGCTCTGTCCTTATCCAGATTGATGGCAATCACCTCAAAGGGTAAATCCCTGAACTTCTTCTTCATTTCAATCATCCAGGGAAATGAGTTTTTACAGGGTCTGCACCACGATGCCCAGAAATCGACATACACCAGTTTGCCCCTGAAATCAGCAAGCTGGATACTGCCATTTCTGGTGGGTAGCTGGAACTCCGGCGCCTCAGGATGGTCTGCTGTAGCTACCTGACTTAACATGAGTAGTATAGGCACTAATGCTTTGTAAACAATTTTTTTCACTGAAAACCTGTTCGTTAGTCTCTTTTAAACTGTACTGGGACTATATTTAAACTAACTTAAGAGAAACTTAAGAGAAAAAAACAATATTCATATGTTCAATACAATCGAGAAAACCAGGGTTAAATATGCGAATTCTACTAGTTGAAGACGATGAGTTGCTGGGTCAGGGGGTGCTTAAAGGGCTGCAACAACAACACTATATTGTTGAGTGGTTCAAAGCCGGTGAGCCAGCTCTGCTCTCGCTCAGGCATGAGAATTATGATTTGCTGGTGCTTGATCTCGGCTTGCCTGATCTGTCAGGCCTTGAGGTGTTGAAAAAAGTGCGTAAACAGGGCCTGTTAATGCCAGTGCTTATTTTAACCGCGCAGGATGGCGTGGGGGATCGGGTTGCAGGGCTGGATGCCGGAGCGGATGATTATCTGACCAAACCATTTGATCTGGATGAGGTGTACGCACGCATTCGGGCACTTATCAGACGTGCCGGCGGGCGGGCCGAGCTGGTAATTGAGCACCAGGGTATTCAGTTAAACCCTGCTGCGCACACGGTAACCCGAGACGGTGAGGGAGTGGATCTGTCGAGGCGCGAATACAGTCTTTTACACGAATTACTGGAAAATGTTGGCCGAGTACTGTCACGAAGCCGTCTGGAGGATAGCCTGTATAGCATGGATGATGATGTGGGGAGCAACACAGTGGAGGTGCATATACATCATCTGAGGAAAAAGCTGGGCAACCAGCTAATTCGTACGGTGCGCGGTGTAGGTTATACTATCGACAAGCTGGCATCGAGGAGTGATAAGCCAGGTATCCAGGCGTAACAGGCGGGTATTCAGGTGTTTCATCAATACAGATCTGGTGGAGTACCTGAGTGGCAAAAAAACATCTCAGGTGCTTTGTGGTGCGGCTGTCTGTACCCTGCTGGCATTAAACCATAATATAGAATACTGATTTTGAAATTACCTTTCATAAAGCACTCCCTGCGTAATTTTCTGCTAATAAGCATTTTGCTGGCCATTGTAGTTACCGGGGGCATAACGATCTGGGGAGGCTATCATGCCAGTGTGTATGAGGTAGAAGAGTTGTTTGATGCCCAGTTGTCCAGGTCGGCAAGATTAATGCTGGGGCTGGTGCGCACTGAGGTGAATCTGGGGCATATGAAAGAGTTTTCTAACAGTATGCAGGGCAGTAATCTGAGTCTCGGCGATAAGCGGTTAATTGAGCAGGAACTCTACCAGCAGGGGCATTTTTATGAGCTCAAGCTGGCCTATCAGGTATGGGATTCCTATGGAAACATGCTGATACGCTCACCTAATGCGCCACTGCAACCGATGAGCGATCTATTGCATGGCTATGCGAATCAGCAGTTTAATCAGCAGCACTGGCGCACCTTTACGCTGTGGGATGCGGGGCATCAATACCAGGTGATTACCGCAGAGCGTGAAGATGTGCGCAATGACCTGGTGAGTAAAATTACAGTACAGATGACCTTGCCATTTGTTTTGCTGGTACCGGTGTTAGGGGGGCTGGTGTGGTATTTTGTTGGCAGAGGGTTGCGGCCTCTGGAGTCTATTGCCGGTGAAATTGCCAGTCGTAAACACACACACCTGGAGCCTCTGGGGTTTGAGCAGGTACCAAGAGAAATTCAGCCGCTGATTGATGAGTTAAACCGCCTGTTTGGCTCATTGCGTGATGCGTTTGACAGGGAACGGCGATTTACCTCTGATGCCGCCCATGAATTACGCACCCCACTGGCTGCTTTGAAAGTACACATGCAGTTGTTAGATAAAAGTGATAATGCTGAGGACAAAAAAGCTGCGTTTGAAGGGGTCAGGCAGGGCGTGGCGCGAACCAGTCATCTGGTGGAGCAGTTGCTAGGCCTTGCGCGACTGGATCCACAGGCTATTCGAGCCATGCAGAGCATTGAAGTCATTGATCTGCATGGCTTATGCGTTGAGATGATTACAGATATTTATCCACTGGCCAGAGAAAAACAACAGAATATCAGCCTGCAGGGTGACACTGAGGTAAGTATTCGGGGCTATCGTTATCCGTTGGAAAGCATGTTGCAGAATCTGTTGAGCAACAGCGTCAGTTATACACCTGAGGGTGGAGAGATTATGCTGGCGTTAAAGCAGAACGCTACATCTCTGGACATCCGCGTGCATGACAGTGGGTCGGGGATTTCTAAAGTTCAGAGGCAGGAAGTATTGCAACGCTTTAAGAAAGTTAGCGGTAATACACATTCGGGCAGTGGTATTGGCCTATCTATTGTGCGCAGAGTAGCGGAATTACATAATATGCAGTTGCAGTTACTGCACTCGGATAAGCTCGGGGGGCTTTGTGTTCACCTTAAAGTTGTTGAGTGTTTATCAGGATAAGGTTATTGAGTAAAAAGTACTGTACAGTCCTGTGACAATTTTATATTATGCTGGTGCAGGATTAATATTAGAAAAAAAATCAAAACAGTTTAATTTTCACGAGCAATCGCTACAGGGATGTCATGTTAGATTCAATACTAAAAGATTCATTCGGCAAACGCTACCTCATTAAAACATCCCGACAGAGCAGTGTCCGTGGTTTGTTGCAGCCCCTTAAATTTACTGATAAAAACCGTGCTTTTTCATTTGTATGTGGTCTGCGTGTGCTTACATAAAATAATCATTAAAACCAATTAAAGACTTGCACACGGCCGTATCAGAGGGGTAAGTTATTTTATTAAAAATAGAAATTGCCCATT